>JAABUZ0100001608.1_pt1 | contig 41933 bp, 41 predicted proteins | sample 5562091 | NCBI WGS metagenome assembly JAABUZ01 (sample SAMN12813069, study PRJNA571459) | rock metagenome | isolation source: Antarctica rocks | place: Antarctica: Victoria Land, Linnaeus Terrace sud | collected 2015-12-21
AAGCTGCAGCTGCCGCTTTGGCATAAGTACCGCGTGGAGATGTACCCGCACTTCGGCCAGCCGACGGGAATTGTTGACCAGTATGGCAATAATCTACTGTTCCCTGCAGCTTTTCGCAAGTCTCGCATAGACCACCGGCCCAAAGGCATCGTTCAGGTCGTCAAATAGCACAGAGATTTGAGTAGTCGGACGGTCATCAAGACTGGTCCACTCTGTCCGCTGTTCTTCAATGGTCACATTGGCAAGGCCGTTCTTCAGAATAAGACACTCCTTGAAAGGAGAGGAACTATGATCCGTAGTGAAGTAGAATATGAGGCGGCGCGGCAGCGCCTCGATGAAGACCGAGACTTCGCCATTCGTCAGAAAGCCGCACTTGAAGCACAGGGTTTTACGCCGGTGCAGGTTGAGCTCGGCTTGGAAGCGACGCTTTCCTACCATGCCCAGCTCGCCGAAGAAGTGAATTGGTACGAAAAAGTCCGCCGCCGCGAGATTGGTCCGCTGCGGAACCTGACCCAGATAGGCCGGCTCTTAATTGGGCTGCGGATCGCTAACGGCCTGTCCCAGCGCGAACTCGCTGATCGCCTGTGTGTGTCGGAGGCTCAGGTCTCGCGTGACGAGCGCAACGAGTACCACGGCGTCACGATGGAGCGGGCGCAGCGCGTTTTAGACGCGCTGGGAGAAACGCTGAACTCGTTTGTTGCCGGCGCAGGCCCCGCGCGAGAGACGGCCGCCGAAGAACCAACGAGTGAAGAGTTGGCGGCCTGCATTTAGCGCTGCGGCAACTCATCCTAAAAGAAACGCCCGCCGATCACTGATCGGCGGGCGTGTTCTGTTTGGGGCTGTTGTAGCATCTTCTCACTTTGCGGCTCTAATATACAGAGAGGAGCCGAAAACGCAAGGAAAGTGACCCGAAAACTTAAAGTTCGACGGCGGGGCGGAAGGAGCCGGCGGCCTGCCAGGTCTGCGCCCGCCGGTCTTCACTGGTCAGCGCCACCAGCCGCGCTTCCAGGGCTTCCGCCGTTTGCGGGGAGGCGAAGAAGTAGCCCTGGCCGAGATGGCAGCCCAGCGCCTGCAGCTCGTGCCACTGCGCCTCGGTTTCAATGCCCTCGCTCGTGATTTCCAGGCCCAGCGAGTAGGCCAGGGTGACGATGGCCTGCACGATGGCCAGCCCGTCCGGCTGGTTCAGGCGGCTGACGAAGGCCCGGTCGATTTTCAGCGTGTCCAGCGGGAACGCGCTGAGATAGGCCATCGAAGAATACCCGGTTCCGAAGTCGTCTACGGCGATCCGCACTCCCACTTCTTTCAAGGCCTGCAAACAGGCGATTGTGTTTTCCGTGTCGCCCATCATCACGCTTTCGGTGATTTCCAGCTTGAGGCAGGCCGGAGGCAGCCGCGTTTCCGCCAAAATGCAGGCGATCTGGGGAACCAGGCCCGGATTTTCAAGCTGGCGGAGGGACAGGTTGACCCCGACAACGAGCGGAATGTCCTGCGGATGGTCCTGCTGCCAGCGGTGAGTCTGCCGGCAGGCTTCGCGCAGCACCCACTGGCCCAAATCCGCAATCATGCCGCATTCTTCGGCAATGGGGATAAACTTCAGCGGCGGAATCAGGCCGCGCTTGGGATGCCGCCAGCGGGCCAGCGCCTCGACTTCCACGAGAATGCCCGTGTCCAAGTCCACAATCGGCTGGTAGTGCAGAACCAGCTCGCCGCTGACCGATGCGGTACTTTGAGCGGACGCCGTACTTGCGGCGATGGCGTGCCGCAGGTCTCCTTCCAGCTCCATCCGCTCCTGCGCCTGCGAGTTCATGCCCCGGTCGAAAACCACCCAGCGGGCCTTGCCGCCGTTTTTGGCCTGGTACATCGCCACATCCGCCTCGCGCAGCAGGTCGTTTCCGCTCGTCCCCAGCACGCCTGATTCGGTCAGACTGCTCAGGGCAAGCCCGATGGACGCGGTCACGGTGAAGGTGCGGCCTTCCAGCGTCAGCGGCACGGCCAGGGACTCGGCAATTCGGGAAGCCACTTCCGTCGCCGCCGCCCGGCCCGGCAAGTCTTCCAGCAGCAAAGTAAACTCGTCGCCGCCGAGCCGCGCCACCGTGTCTCCCGCCCGCGCACAGGCTCCCAGCCGGGCGGCCACTTCGGACAGCAGGGCGTCGCCTACGGAATGTCCCAGGCTGTCGTTGACGACCTTGAAGTTGTCCAAGTCTACGAACAAAACGGCCACCGCCGACTGCTGCCGCTCCGAGCGGGCCAGCGCATGATTCAGCCGGTCCAAAAAGAGCGCCCGGTTCGGCAGGCCGGTCAAAGAATCATGGAACGCTTGATGCGCGAGCTGCCGCTCCAGGCGCTTGTGCTCGGTCAAATCGTAGGCCACGCCGACAACCCCGGTCAGCGTTCCGTCGTCGTCATGCAGCGGCGTCATGTGCGTCTCGTGATGCCGCTCGCGCACTTCATAGGTCCAGGTATGCGGGAACCCGGCCAGGGCCACCGGGACCGGGTCCAGCATTTCCGCCTCACCGGCATAAACCTCAAAAATCGAGCGTCCGACGACTTCGCCCGGCGTCAGGCCCAGCGCCGATAATCCCTGCCCATCGGAGAATGTAAAAACGCCGCGCGTGTCCAGCGCGAAAACGACCACGGGGACACTGGAAATGACCGTTTGCAGCCGCATGTCCACTTCGCGGGACGCGGCTTCGGCAATCCGGCGCTCCGCTTCCTGCGCCTGCCGCAGTGTCTTCATCGTGACCCGGTACAGGCCGCCAAAGAACAGCAGCGCAAAAAAAGTGCAGACGGAAGCCAGGGAAAACACGCGCCCGCGCCGCTCTGAGAAGACCGCGATGCGCTGGGCCAGAAGCCCGTCCAGGCTGCTGAGCGCGGCCTGGTCGTACTGCCGGCCGGCCTGGTAGACGGCGCGAGGCGAAGGCGGCGTCCGGGGATGGCTCATGCTGTTGATGTCGTCCTGAATCGCGCCCATATACGCCTGAACTGCGGTATCGAGGTTCTGTGTCGGCCCGGTCAAAACCGGACTCAACAAGGGCGCTGCTCCCGTGGCTTGCCCGATGTCGTAGCGGACTGCCACCATCGGCGCATTGATCTGCCCGCGCAGCGTGATAATCCGTTCCTGATCCACCGGCGGCAGCGTGGCTGAGCCTGTCGGCAGAAGCGCGGCGGCGGCATTGGTCTGGCCGGAGCTGATGATGATCTGGGGAAGCTGCGCGATCACGGTGTCCATTGTGTAGTTGCTGTCCATGTCCGGGTCCAAAATGAGATTGGAGGTGTTGCCGGTCGTGGTCAGCAGCTCGGCCAGCCCCTGCTCAAAATGTGTCTGCCGCTCCCGCTTCTGTTCGGGGACGAGGCCCGGCTCACTTAGCCGGTTCCATTCGGCCCGCAGCCGGCACCAGTCGTCATGCGTGCCGAGCGTCTGCCCGTAAGTGCGGTCCGCGTCGTCCATAAGCGCCATGTCCGACGCCACGGCAGGCAGCCGGGAAGGGTCGCTGTCGGACTGAACGGAATCGAGCAGCAGCGCGGAAAGCGGGCGGCTGTAGGCGACGCCGTCCCGTTCCAGCCGCGCAACTTGGATGCCGCGTCCGATTTCTCCTTGAAAATCGTACAGCAGCACTCCAAGAGGCAGCAAAAACAGCAGCCCCGTGACAATAAACCGGCTGGGCAGCCGGCGGCGTCCCTGCTCATAGCGCGGAAGCCTCTCCGCCTGAGTTAATTTGATTCGTCTCATAAGTTTTTGCCGTGGAAATGGTGCATTTCGGCAGTCATAGTAGGTTTCGCAAGAAAGCGTATTTAGATTATCGGCAGACGGCTGAAAAAGCAAGAGGACAAGCAAAAAGCAAGAGGACAAGCAAAATCACTCCTCGGCAAAAGAGTATTGCCTCTGCATAAACTGCGGCAAGATGCCGATACTCAGGGCATGATAGAGAGCATTGAACGGCTGGCCTACCGAAAAGTCAGCGATTATGTGCTGGTTCGAGCGATTGGACGCGGCACTCACTACACGCTGTACCAGGCGGTGGACCCGCGCCTCGGACGCATGGTCGTCATCAAAATCCTGCATATCGTCCAGGGAAAACCTCAAGCGGAAGCGGACGCGAGCCTGGCACGGGTGCTGGAAGCGCGGCTGCAGCGCGAAGCGCACGCGCTGTCGTCGCTGTCGCACCCGAGTATTCCTGAGATTTACGAAATGGGCGAGCAGGACGGCCATCCGTTTTTGGTGATGGAGTATTTGGTCGGCCATCCTCTGCGCCAGCATCTCGATCAAAGAGCGCTGCCGCTGGACGAAGCCGTTTCTATTTTGGAGCGGGTTGCGTCGGCCGTGGACGCCGTCCATGCCGAGGGCATCCTGCACCGCGACATCCGGGCCTCAAACGTCATGCTGCTGAATGACGGCCGCGTGAAACTCGTGGAGTTCGGCCTGGCACGGCAGCCGGGGGATGCGACCGTCACGCTGATGGGAGCTTTAGTGGGCGAGCCGGCGTACATGGCTCCGGAGCAGCTTCGCAGCCAGCCGGCTTCTCCGCAGTCCGACCTCTGGGCGATGGGCGTGCTTCTGTACGAAATGCTGGCGGGCAGGCCGCCGTTTGAGGGCGCGAACTTCCAGCTCGTCGCGCATCAAGTCATCATGGGCAACCCCGCGCCGGTTCCGCATCTGCCGGAGGCTGTTCAGGCGGTGCTGGAGCGGGCGCTGGAAAAGGACCCGGAGCAGCGCTACCCGCAGGCGCAGGACATGGTGAAAGCGCTGCGTAAAGCCGTGGCCGGTTCCGTTCCTGCGCTGCCTCGCCGGGCTGCCCCGCCTCACCGCGCTCAGGCCCGGCCCACGCCCAAGCGGAACGCCCGGACAGCGATTCTTTTGGCAGCTCTGGCGGTGTCGGTTTTGATCGGCCTTTTCCTGGCGCATCTGGGTTCTCATTCCGCGCCGACCGCGTCCGCCGCGACGCTTGCCCATCCTGTGCTTACGCACAAAACCCCGTTTGGCTCGACTGTCCGCTAATGCCTGCGAGGCGCAGGCGGCCAGACATCGGGCGGCGCTTCTTCCGGCGGCGCTTCTCGCGCTCCTGGGTGCGGCAGCCGTGCCAGCCGGGCCGCCCGCCGGTTCCAGGCCAGATGGAACGGCAGGCAGAGCCCAAAAAACAGCAGCGGCAGGCTGAGAACAATGCCAATCGCCGCCAGCCGAAGTCCCATATCCGCCGCCATTGCGGACAGCGTCGCCAGCGTTTCCGACGCCCCCGGCGGCACCGCCCAATGCTGCTGCGCGGCCACTTTCGGCCCCAAAACGCAGCCCATTCCCACCAGCACAACCAGCAGCGACCCCGCCAGCGACAGCGCCACAAACAGCCGCACCCAGACCCAGGGCTGCATCGGCATATTCCGCGCCGGGCGAAGCGGCAGGAACGGTCCCCAGGTCCAGTCCAGATCGCTCTGTCCGTTGAAAAACCGCTCCCACATAGTGCCGTTGTTCCCCGAATAGTGCCGTTATTCCCCGATAAAGGCCAGGCCATTAGAACCGTGTGTTGAAACACACGGCTAATCAGCCTTCGGCTAAGAAGTACCGCTTCGCGGCACTCAGATTAATTGGATTTTCCTAACCCCGCGAAGCGGTGTTTTATAGCGTCCGCGCTCAATAGCCGTGTGTTTCAACACATGGTTCTAAAGGCTCGGCAAATCATCTGCAGAAACCGTCGGCAGCGGAGGCTTCACATTATCGCGGCGCTTTCGCATAGTCTGCCAGCAGGCCGTAGCGGAGGCCGCGGGCGCTCAGGAGAAAATGGTCGGCATGGAAATAGGTCAAGAGGGTGTCTAAGATAAGCGCACCGGCGACAATGACATCGGCGCGTTTGGGATCTAAACCGGGAATGGCGCGGCGTTCTGCCAGTGGAACGTGGAAGAAACGGGACAATGCGGACGACACTTCGGCAGCGGAAAGCACTGCGCCGTGGACGGCGTCCGGGTCAGGCTGAGCCGCGCCCTGCGTCACGGCGGCGATGTTGAGCGCCGTGCCGCCGATGCCGGCAATCAGCGGCGGCGAGTCAGGCTGGGGGAAAGTCGCAAAGGCGTCTGACGCGAACTGGCGGGCTTGGTCAAGCTCAAACAGCATCGGCGGGTCGGTTTTGAGAAAACGCTCGAAGAGGCGCACCGCGCCGATGTCCAGGCTTTTGTAGCGCCCCACCCCATTGGCATCGCCTAAAATCAGCTCCGTGCTGCCGCCGCCGATGTCGAACACCAGCAGGGAGGCTTCGGCGGGAAGGTTCAAGCTGGCGTCGGAGCGGACGGCGGCGTAAGCCAGCTGCGCTTCCCGGTCGCCGGTGATGATCTCGACGGCGACGCCGGTGCGCTCCTTGATTTGAGCCAGAAACTCCGGGCCGTTGGCCGCGTCCCGCAGGGCGCTGGTTCCTACCCCCAGCACCGTTTCCGCGCCCAGCGCCCACGCGGCGTCCGCGAAGCGGGCGATGGCGTCCAGTGTGCGCGACATGGGGGCGTCGCCGAGACGGCGGGCAGCGTCTACGCCCTCGCCGAGACGGGTCACTTCCGACTGCTCGGACACGACCGACAGCAGGCCGGTGTCCGAGACATCAGCGACGGTCATTTTGGTAGAGTTGGTTCCAATGTCAACCGCGGCGAGGCGCATGATGGTGTTCCTATCGCACTGTTTTCAGCGCAGCCGTCGGCGGCAGGTTCGGTTCCAGTGTCAGGACCGCATAGCGGTACCGGCCGTTCCAGTCGCGGCCTAAACTGCCGGGGTTGACCCAGAGAACGCCGCCCACGGCGCGAACAAAGGGCGTATGCGTGTGGCCGCAGACAACGACTTTGGCACTGGTCGTCTCGGCCAGCTCCGCCAGCCGCGCGTCGGGGGTCCAGGTTCCAATTCCTTCCTTGCTGCCGGGCGAGTAGTGGGTCAAAATGATCGGTACAGCGTCTAAAGTGAGACTGACTTCGGCGGGCAATTCGAAAAGCCAGCGCCGGGTTTCCTCGGAAATCGCCAGGCTGTCGCGGCGGATGGCCGCAAACTTTTCGGGACGTGATTTAACCCACTTTTTGCGGTACTCGGCCTCGCGTTCCGGGAACAGCGCGACGTTTTTGTCGTAATTGCCTTTCACGGAGACGCAGGCGGGGCGGCCTTGCAGGAACCGGACACAGGCTTCGGGGTCGGAGCCGTAGCCGACGCTGTCCCCGGCGTTCAGTGCCGGGCGATCCGTCAGCCCGGCGGTTTCTAAAGCGTTCCAAACGGCTTGAAGCGCGGCGAGATTGCCGTGAATATCGCTGATGATGGCGTACTGCAATAGGGTTAATTTTCCACGGGGCTGAACCCCCGTGCTTTAACAGTGCAAGCCCCCGCCTGCGCGGGCGAAGATTATTTCCGTGAGCATCTCTTATGCCCGCGAAAGCGGGGGATTGCTTTACCAAAGCGCAGGGGTTCAGCCCCGTGGAAAATTAATCGTCCAGCGTCTTTTGGAGACGCTTGCGGCGGGCGCGTAGCTCTTCAATCAGCGCGGCCTGCTTCTTCGGCGACAGCTTTTGCGCGTCCTCGGCGGCGCTTTGCAGCAGGGCGGCGATCTTGTCCAGCGTGCGGACCGCCTCCTGCACCTGCTTGGCCGTCAGCGTATCCGGGCCTTCGGCAAGCTCCGACGCCACGCTGTCCAGCTTGTCAAGCTGACGGTCTAAGGCTTTGTCGCGTGACTTGTCGGGAATCTGGCCTTTCAGACGGGCCGACGCATCGCCGAGCTTTTGGAACACGTCCTGCACGTCTTGATTGGCCGATGCCAGCGCCCGGTCAATATCCTGGGGGGCGGCGGCAGGCAAAGGCGCGGAGGGAGTATCCAGCCAGGCTTTGATCTTGACGGCGTTGCCCATGCCGACGCCTTTGACACCGCCGATTTGCTCGACGGTCGCGCGGCGCAGGTCGTCCTGCGTCACCAGGCCGGCTTGTGCCAGCGCGTCCCGCCGGGTCTGGCCCAAATAGGGAACGCCTTCCAGCTCGGACTTCGGCACGGCAGTTGAAGCATCGTCACTATGTGCGGTCAGCACGGCTTCTTCCAGAACGGCTTTCACGACCGTCGGCGTCGCGCCGGTTTTGGCGCTCTTGCGGGCAGGCGGGGACATTTTGCTCATGGGTTAGGTCAACTCTCTTCAATTGGTTCTTCCGTCGGGGCATCTTCCAGAGGAACCAGCATTTGCAGGAACTGCCGCTTGAAGCCCTGTTTTTGCAGCTTGTTCCAGTGGGCGATAAACTTGCGGTACAGCTCGGCCCGCTCGGACTGCTGGCTCTGGATCAGCCGCTCCAGCCCCGGCCGGATTTCCGGGCGGCTCTGCGTGTGAGCCTCTAAAAACGCCTGAAGCAGCGGCCCGCGCACATCCCGGTCGTGGATTTCGCCGATTTGCTCCTGAATGGATTTTGCCTGCGTAGAGACTTTCTCGAAGTCCTTGCCGCTGAAGCAGGGCGCAAAGATTTCCAGCGTGTAGCGCAGGCGCTTGGCGGCAATCCGCATGTTGTGCAGCTCGGCCACCTGGGCCGGGTCGCTGATATAGGGCGCGAACTGGTACAATTCTTCCAGGCGGGTATGGAGCATCAGCGGCGCATTGGAGCGCAGCGACTCCTGCGGGTTGACGGCATACAGCGGCAGCGCTTTAGCCATAGGTTTCTGCCTCCTTGACGGTGTCACCCAGCAGCTTGTGAAAGTCTTTCAGGAACGCGCTTTTTTCCAAGCGGTTCAGCTCTTTGACGAGCAGCACGCGCTCTCGGTCGCGCTCGTGTTCCAAGTGGGCGGCGAACGCTTTCAGGCCGACTTTCTCGCTTTCCGAAGCGGCGTCAATCGCTGATTGCATAAATTCGATTTGAACGTCGCTGTCCCGCACCGCGCCGAGCGCGTCAGTCGTTTTAGCGACCTCTTTTTCAATCGCGCTGAACGGTTTCGGCGGGAAGGCGGCGGCGAACACGGACAGCGCAGCGCGGAGGCGGCGGGACGCGACCCGCATGTCGTGGAGGGCTTCAATATCGTCTCCCTGCCGCGTGCCTTCAAGATGAGACATCATCTCATGCAGCTGCTGCCGGAGCGAGGTATGCGCCGCTTCGATAAAAGTCGCGTCTTGCGCGATGTCATACGCAGATTTAGCCATAGGTATTTGGCATCATACCCACCTTTGGCATGTTTGTCAACAACCACGTCACTTTTTTTCAACAGAGACCTATCACACACATGACACACCTCCAAATTCCGACACGCATTGCTTACGGTGAGCGCCCGTTTCGCCTGGAACCCGGCACAGTCTCGCCGGACAGCGACATCTATGCCGCCATGCCCGAAGACAGGGCAGCGGCAGTACGCGCCGCGCTTGACCTCGGCGTGACCTACTTCCATACGGCCTACGAGCGGGAAGCGCAGTCTTTGGGACAGTCATTGAAGAGTCTTGGAGTGCGAAACCAAATCACCCTCAGCACCACCGACGGCGACGCTCTGGACCGCTGCCCGGACACGGAAAACGGCGCGGCGCAAGCCATTCGCGGCGCAGTTGCCCGCAAGCGGGAACTCCTGGGCGTTGACACATTGGATGTGTTCCTGCTGTATGACTTCCGCCCGGAAACACATACGCCCGCCCGACTCGCCGGAGCGCGTCTTGCCCTGGCAGAAGCGCAGTCTTTGGGACACATTCAGCACATCGGCGCGACCTGTTACGCCGCCTATGACAGTCTCGCGCACACAGTGGAGACAGACGCGCTGACACTGGACATGGTTGTCGCCCGGTACAATTATCTTGACCAGGCGGCCGGGGAACGCTTGTTTCCGTTGTGCCGCGCCAAGAACATCACGACGCTTGCCGCCCAGCCGTTCGCGTGGGTCGGCGGCGTTCCGTTTGTCCGGTTCCCGAACACCTGGCGCTTCCGCAACTTGACCAAGAACTTTTACGGCTTCACCGCCGCCCAGGCGCATTTGTACTGGGTCAGTCAACAGCCCAGCATAGACGGCATACTTGTGTCCATGCAGACGCCGGAGCAGATCGCAGAGAACGTCAGCGCGATCCAAATCACCAAGACGCCGACGGGCTTAGAATCTCTGTTTGCCTCCTTTGCCGAGGCCATCACAAAGACCAAAGAAGGCTGGCGCGGCCTGCTGCAAGACGAGCAGTGGGAATACCGCGCCGCAGCGGAAACGCACTTGCAGAGGAAGAGCAAATAGACATGATAGATTTATCAAGTGACACAGCCACAAAGCCCTCGGATGGGATGCGGCGGGCGATGGCGGCGGCGGAAGTCGGGGACGAGCAGCGGCGGGAAGATGCCACGACAACGAAGCTGCAAGAGCGGGTTGCGGACATGCTCGGCAAAGAAGCGGCCCTGTTCCTGCCGTCGGCAACGATGAGCAATTTGATTGCGCTCAAAACGCACCTCAAACCCGGCGATGAGTTTATTGCGGCACATAACGCGCACATGGTTGTCTGGGAAGGCGGCGGCTACGCGGCGGTTGCCGGAACTTCGGTCAATGCCCTCCACACCGAGCGCGGCGTTTTTACAGGCAAACAAGTCACAGAGGCCATTCGGCCTGATGACCCGCACTATGCCAAGACACGCTTAGTCTGTGCCGAGAATACCCATAACGCAGGAGGCGGGACAGTCTGGACACAAGTGGAACTGGCAGATGTGTCGGATGCCGCGAAAGCGCATGGGCTGGCGCTGCACTTGGACGGCGCACGGCTGATGAACGCGGCGGCAGCGTCGCAAAGATCGCCGCGAGACATTGCGGATGTGTTTAACAGTGTGACACTGTGTTTGTCGAAGGGGTTAGGCTGCCCCATTGGAGCCGTGCTGGCGGGGTCCAAAGCATTTATCGAAGCGGCCTGGCGGCCTAAGCACATGCTGGGCGGCGCGATGCGTCAGTCGGGGGTTCTGGCGGCGGCAGGATTGTACGCTTTGGAGCATAATCTGGGGCGTCTGGCGGCAGACCATGCGAACGCCAAGCGTCTTGCAGTCGGGCTGTCGGAGATACCTACTGTGACTGTAGATGTCTCGCGTGTTCAGTCCAATCTGGTCTTCTTCTCAGTGAGCGGCATGACCGGAGACGAAGCGCGGCACCGGCTGGAAGCGTTGGGCGTCCGCATGAGCGGCTCTTACGGGACACTACGGGCGGTGACACATTTGGACGTGTCGGCGCGAGATATTGAGACAACGCTGGACGCGGCGCGGCGGGCATGGGGTTAGGCGGCATTAAGGCGCGAGAGTAGAAGCGCGTGGGACTGAAGTCCTACGCTATGGGGCGAAGCGCCCAGTGTCCGCCTTCGCGGACAAGGAACAGAACAGAACGCGAGTTTTTCTTTGTCTTACTCTTTGTCCGCGAAGGCGGACACTGGGCGCTTCGCCCCATAGCGTAGGACTTCAGTCCTACGCCTTCCCTACCTGCGTGACATTACCAACATATTCGTCACCTAACCGTGTGCAAAATCACAGCCAGCGAGCCGGCGCTGATGGCGAGCCAGAGAGCGATGCCCTGGGCCATCGGTTTCCAGCCGACGACGCGCAGAGTCTTTTGGGAGATGCCGGCCCCGATCAGAAAGAGGGTCAAAGTCAGGCCGACGGTGGCGACGTGCGAGATAACCGGGGAGGCGGCGGCGACGCCGGGCAGGAAGCTGCGGGCGACGGAGGCGAGCAGGAACAGACCGATGAACCACGGGATTTGCAGCTTGCCCTGCGCCATGCGCGGCGTCTGATGCGGGTCGAAGCCGGTAGTCGTGTGGGCCAGCCCGGCAGCCGTCGGCGTCGTCCGGCGAAACGCCAAAGCCGCGCCTAAAGCGACGGGGACAATCCACAAGGCACGCGACAGCTTCACCGCCGTGGCGGTTTGCAAGGCAGGCAGGCCGTAGCGGGCGGACGCGCCGACGACCGAAGAAATGTCGTGGATAGCGACGCCCGCCCAGGTTCCAAACTGCGTTTGCGAGAGGTGCAGGGCGTGGCCGATGAGCGGGAAGACATACAGCGCGACGGCGTTCAGCAGAAAGACGGTTCCCATCGCCACGGTCATTTCCCCCTCGGCGGCCCCAATCACAGACCCGACGGCGGCAATCGCCGAGCCGCCGCAGATGGCGGTTCCCGATGTAATCAGCGCGGACGTTTTCGCGTTGATTTTGAGAAACCGGCCCGCGAAGTAACCCAAAACCAGTGTTCCGGTGATGCTCCCCGCCGCGAACAGCATTCCACTTTTGCCGGCTTCCAGCACAACCGCCAGGTTCATGCCAAAGCCGAGCGCGACAACGCAGGCTTGCAGCAGGATTTTGGCCGTATGCTTGCCGACATGATGATATGGGTTATCTAATGTCAGCGCCAGCGTCATGCCGAGCGCGAGGGCCAGCGCGGGCGACGCCCACGGCGTCAGGCAGAAGGCGGCGGCGACGATAAACACTGTCTGCCGGGCGGGCAGCGGGAGAATAGGACTGGTTTTGGGTGATACGGCATTTTGAACCATCGGGTTGCTCTCGTTTCTGTGGATCAACTCTACAGCCTCACTTTACCCGCGCTTCTGGTATAATACAAATACATCTTTTGCATATCTGACATAACTTATATCTATGAACATCTTATGCCTATGAATATCAATCACCTTGCCATCTTTCATGCCGTCGCGGAAGAAGCCGGCATGAGCCGGGGGGCGGAGCGGCTGTGCATCAGCCAGCCTGCCGTTTCCAAGCAGATCAAAGACCTGGAAGCCGCGCTTGGGGTCATGCTGTTTGACCGCCTGCCGCGCGGCATTCGGCTGACACAAGCGGGGGAAGTTCTCGCGGGCCATGCCCGGCGGCTGTTTGCCGTGGAAGCCAACGCCGAGCGGGCGATTGCGGAGCTGAAAGGGCTGGTGCAGGGGCGGCTGACGGTCGGCGCAAGTCTCACCATCGGCGATTATCTGCTGCCGCAGATTTTAGGCGCGTACCGAAAAAAGCACCCCGGCATCGAGCTTCGCTTGGAGATTGCCAACACGCATGTCATTCAGCAGAAGCTTCGAGAAAACGCGCTGGATGTTGGCCTAACGGAAGGATTTGCCGAGGACGGCGATTTGGAGGCCGAAGTTTTTGGCGAAGATACGCTGGCGGCTGTTGTCCCGCCGGGCCATCCTCTTTTGCAAGAGAACACAGTTCCGGCGGCGCGGTTTTGCGCCGAGCCGTTTTTGATGCGTGAACCGGGGTCAGGAACCCGCGAAGTGGTGGAGCGGGCGCTGGCGCAACGCGGGATTGTCGTGCAGCCGGCGATGTCTCTGGGCAGCACCGAGGCCATCAAGCGCGGCGTCGCATCGGGGTTAGGCGTCGCGATTGTTTCCAAGCTGGCGCTGGAGTTGGAGTTCAGCGCAGGACTGCTGTGTCCACTGGCGCTGTCTGATTTGACGATCACCCGCCCGCTGCATTTGGTCCGCCTGCGCGGAAAGTCCGAAGGCGCGGCAGTGCAGGCATTTGTGAAGGTGCTGAAGCCACACTGAATCTCGCGCAAAATTGGGTACACTCAAAAATGTAGCTCCTGATTGAAAAACTCTGAAGAGAGGCTTGTTGTGATAAATTCCCTTTCTCCGGGCAGTTCCGCCCCGGATTTTCTCGTTCCCTCTGCCGCCGGTCAGCCGGAAATCCGCCTGTCCGACCTGCGCGGGCAGCCTGTCCTGCTGGCATTCTCGCCGCCGGGATGGGACCCGGCGCGGGCCGAAGAACTGGCGCAGATTAACCGCGTTTTAGGTCAGTCCGGCTTTTCCGGCGAGCTGCTGAGTCTGTCTCCGAGCCAAAGCGTCACACAGGCCAAGTTTGCCGGTGAAGACGCGCCAATTCCACTGCTGACAGACAAGCAAATTCCAAGCGATGCGACCGCGCTGTACGGCGTCTCCGGGCGGCAGGCGCTGTTCGTGCTGGACGCCGAGGGCATTGTCCGCTGGTCCTATGTCGCCGCGCCGGGCGCTGCCCCCCGCGCGGAAGACCTGCTGGCCGCGCTTTCGTCGCTGTCCAATCAGCCTGAACGGACTGCCGCCGCTCCCGGTGCCGGTCGGCCTGGCCTCACCCGGCGCGAGTTTCTGACCGCCGCGCTTGGCGTCGCCCTGGTACTCGCCGTGCCGCCGCATTTGGCCCGCGCCCAGGAAGCGCCGACGCCGCCCAGTCCTTCTGCCGCGCTTCTGCCGCCGTCTGCGGCCGGAACCGTTCCCGTGACGCTGCACGTCAACGGCGCGGCGCACACGCTTCAGATTGAGCCGCGTGTGACCCTGCTGGACGCCTTACGGGAGCGGATCGGGCTGACCGGCTCGAAAAAAGGCTGCGACCACGGCCAGTGCGGTGCCTGCACGGTCCACGCGGACGGCAAGCGCATCAACTCGTGTTTGGCGCTTGCGGTCGCCTACCAGCACAAGCAGATTACGACGATTGAGGGCCTGGCGTCGGGCGACGCGCTGCACCCGGTCCAGACCGCGTTTATCCAGCATGACGGCTTTCAGTGCGGCTTCTGCACCCCCGGCCAGATTATGAGCGCGACGGCGCTTCTGAAAGAGCCGATTGGCCCGACCGATGCCGACGTGCGCGAAGGCATGAGCGGAAATCTGTGCCGCTGCGGCGCGTACACCAACATTGTCGCCGCGATTCAAGACGTTCGGAAAGAGGGAAGCAATGCACCCGTTTGAATATTTTGCAGCGCCCGATGAAAAAACCACCGTGGCAAGCCGGGCCGTCGCGGGCGGCGCACCGGGCGCACTCGCAAATCCGGCCCGCTTTCTCGCGGGCGGCACGAACTTGATTGATCTCATCAAGCTGAACGTCGAAACGCCGTCGGTGTTGATAGACGTTTCGCCGCTGGCGCTGACCCAAATCGCGGCAATGCCGAACGGTGGCCTGTCAATCGGGGCGCTGGTCACGAATACCGATTTGGCAAATGATCCCACCGTGATCAAGAACTATCCGGCGCTGTCGCAGGCGATTTTGATGGGCGCGTCAGCCCAGCTTCGCAACATGGCGACGACCGGCGGGAATATCTTGCAGCGCACCCGCTGCTACTACTTCCGGGACACGGCAACGCCCTGCAACAAGCGTCAGCCGGGATCGGGCTGCCCGGCGATTGACGGCTACAACCGCATTCTGGCTGTCTTAGGAACAAGCCAAAATTGCATCGCGTCGCACCCGTCGGATATGTGTATTCCGATGGCGGCCTTAGATGCCGTCATTGTCACTCGCGGTCCCGGCGGCGTCCGGCGCATCACGTTCACAGACTTCCACCTAGAGCCGGGCGATCACCCGGAGCGTGAGAACGTGCTGGAGCCGGGCGAGATTATCACGGCGGTCGAGCTGCCTCCCCTGCCCTTTGCCGCCACTTCCCAATATCTCAAAGTCCGTGACCGGGCTTCGTATGCGTTCGCGCTGGCTTCCACGGCTGCCGCGCTTGACATCAGCGAGGGCCTGGTCAAAGAAGCGCGTATCGCGCTCGGCGGCGTCGGCACGAAGCCCTGGCGGGCGTTCACCGCCGAGAAGCGGCTCATCGGCAAAGCGCCGACACGCGAGAACTTCCGGGCGGCAGCCGAAGCCGAGATGAAGCCGGCAAAAGGCTACGGAGACAACAGTTTCAAGATCGAGCTGGCAAAGCGCACGATGGTTCGCTGTTTATCGTCTGTCAGCGCCGCGCCCCCGGCATCCTAACGCGTAGGGGCAGCCCCCCGTGTCTGCCCTTCCTGGCCGGTTTTTCCCTTCCTGGTCGGGCAAGACAATCAAAAAGAGGGCAGAAGATGAGAGGGCAGACACGGAGGTCTGCCCCTACGGGGTTGAAGAAATAGACCGGAAATACCAATGAGCGAACAGTCGGTCGGAAAGCCGCTGGACCGCAAAGACGGGCGGCTGAAAGTCACCGGCGGGGCGAAATACACGGCGGACATGCCCGCCGGTTATCTTGCCTACGCGGCCCTTGCCGGCAGCGAGATCGCCAAAGGCCGTCTGCTGGAAGTGGACACAAAGGCAGCGGCAAATGTGCCGGGCGTTCTTGCCTTGCTGACGCATCAGACAATGCCGAAGCTTTCAAATTCGCCGGTGATGCTGAGTCAGTCCGGACAGGGCAGCCCGCAGGGCGCGGCAGGGCAGCAGTTTTTGCCGATGCAGGACACGGTCATCCATTACAGCGGCCAGCCGATTGCGCTGGTGGTCGCGGAAACGTCGGAAGCGGCAGCGTTTGCGGCCTCTTTAGTGCGGGTGAAGTATGAGAGCGAAACCCCGGCGGCAGACTTTGAAGCCGCGCGAAAGCACACATTTTCGCCGGTCAACGGCTGGCCGGAGCCGGCGGAGTCAACGCGCGGGGATGTCGGCGCGGGAATGGCCGAGGCGTCGGCGCGAGTAGAAGAAGTTTATGAAACAGCCTTGCAGCATAACCTTCCGATGGAGCCGCACGGAACCGTCGCCGCGTGGGACGGCGACACGCTGACGCTGTATGAGCCGTCTACCTGGGTGCAGGGAGTCAGCAAAACCGTCGCGGCCTGGTTTGGGATGCCGCCGGAAAAGGTGCAGGTCATCCAGAACTTTGTCGGCGGCTCGTTCGGCAGCAAAGGGCCGACCTGGCCGCATGTCGCGCTGACCGCCGCCGCTGCCCGAAGCGTAAACCGCCCGGTCAAGCTCGTGCTGACCCGGCAGCAGACGTTCTGGTCCAACGGCTACCGGCCTCATATTCGCCATGCAGTCGGGCTGGGCGCGGCGGCGGGCGGAACGCTGGCGGCGCTGCGGCATGATGCCGTCGCGCACACGGCCTTGTTCGACAACCGCATTGTCGCGCCGGTGACGAAAACCACACCCCGCGTCTACGCCTGCCCGAACGCGAAGACAACTTACCAAATGGCGCACGTCAATCTGAGCGGCCCGTTTACGATGCGCGGGCCGGGCGAGACACCGGGATCGTTTGCTTTGGAATGCGCGATGGATGAGCTGGCCTATGCGCTCCCAATGGACCCGGTTGCCCTGCGGCTCAAAAACTACGCCGAAACCGACCCCGAAAACGGCAAGCCCTGGTCGTCCAAATCACTCAGAGAGTGCTATGCACAGGGCGCGGCAAAGTTCGGCTGGGATAAGCGCAATCCCAAGCCAGGCGTGATGCGAACAGCAGACGGCAAAAAGCTCGGCTACGGCATGGCAACCATGATGTACGATGCGAAATCCGCGCCGACCGCCGCGTCCGCCCGGATGTCGCCGGACGGCTCAGTGGTCATCCAAAGCGCGACGGCCGACCCCGGAACCGGGCCGTACACCATCATGCCGCAGATTGCCGCCGACGCTCTCGGCGTTTCGGCGGCGTCGGTTCGGCTGGAGCTTGGCGATTCGCGGCTGCCGAAAGCGCCGGTTGCCGCCGGCTCGCAGACTTCGGCGAGTGTCGGCTCGGCGGTGCAGGCGGCGGCAAAGTCTCTGCGCCGCCGCCTGCTGGAGTTCGCGTTTTCCGATCCGTCGTCGCCCCTGCACAGTCTCACGGAAGCGCAGGTAGATGTCACCGCAGGCCGGGCATTCTCACGGGACAATCCCGATCTCGCCGAAACGTACACCGACATCCTTAGCCGCCACGCGCCGTATGGGCTGGAAGCCGCCGCCGAAGTCAACCCGCATACGGCTGCGAAAGACTTCTCGCTGTATTCGTTCGGCGCACACTTCGCCGAAGTGCAGATCGACCCTGACTTCGGCGAGGTGCGCGTCACCCGCTACGTCGGCGCGTTCGGCGCGGGGCGTATTTTGAACGCCAAGACCGCTCATAGCCAGCTTCTCGGCGGCGTTGTCTGGGGCATCGGCATGGCCCTGCATGAAGAAACGCATTTGGATAAGCACTTAGGGCGTATTATGAACCCGGACTTAGCCGAGTATCACATTCCCGTCAGCGCCGACATTCCCGACATGGACCTGTTTTTTGTGGACGAAGAAGACGCGCACGTCAACCCGCTGGGCGTCAAAGGCATCGGCGAAATCGGCACCATTGGCGCGGCGGCAGCCGTCGCCAACGCCGTGTACCATGCCACGGGGAAGCGTATTCGGAAACTGCCGATTACGCCGGACAAGCTGATTGACTGATGTGGGGCCAATTGCCGGGGTTTTCTACAACCCCGGCAATTCACAACCAGGGAATTTAGGAAACACACATGGACAACACATTAGCGCCGACAGCGGCGAATATCGAACCGGGCAAGGCAATCGGCCAGCCCTTAGACCGCGTGGACGGGCGGCTCAAAGTCACCGGCGGGGCGAAATACTCTGCCGATATGCCGGTCGCGGATGTCGCTTATGCCGCGCTGATTATGAGTACCATCGCCAGTGGAACAATCACCGGCATTGATGCCCGCGAGGCCGAAGCGCAGCCGGGCGTCATCAAAGTTATCACGCCCGCGAATGCCCTGCGTCTGCCGACACAGCCGCCGAGTCCCGGCGGCAAGGCTGCCCGCCCGCAGGAGCGCATTCTGCAAATGCTTCAGGACCCGAAAGTGCTGTACCAGAACCAGCCGATTGGGGTAGTCGTCGCCGACACGTTTGAGCGGGCGACTTATGCGGCGTCGCTGGTCAAGTTCCAATATGACGAAAAGAAGCCGCGCACGGACATGGACCACCAGAAAGAGAACGCTTACAAGCCGGAAAAGGCCAATCAAGACCCGACCGACTCCAAGCGCGGGGATTTAAGCGCGGGTATGAGCCAAGCGGCGGCGAAAGTCACCGAGTATTATGTGACGCCGGTCGAAAACCATAACCCAATGGAGCCGCACGCGACGCTGTCCGTGTGGGAGGGCGACCATCTGACGGTCTATGATGCCACGCAGGGCATCTTCGGCGTCCGCAAAGTGCTGTCGGAGACGTTCGGGCTGCCCGCCGACAATGTCCGGGTCGTCTCGCATTTTTTAGGCGGCGGCTTCGGTTGCAAAGGCTCCGCGTGGTCTCATGTCGTGATCTCGGCGCTGGCCGCGAAGCAGGTCGGCCGCCCGGTCAAGCTGGTGCTGGAGCGGCGGCAGATGTTCGGCATGGTCGGCTACCGGCCCCGCACCGAGCAGCACCTTCAGCTCGGCGCGGCCCATGACGGCGCGATGACGGCTACGGGGCATAACGTCCACACGCAGACTTCTTCTTTCGATGAGTTTGTCGAGCCGTCCGCCACCGCGACGCGCATTTTGTATGCCTCGCCCAATGCGGAAACGTCGCACCGGGTCATTCGCCTAGACGCCGGAACGCCGACGTTCATGCGTGCGCCGGGCGAGGCTTCCGGGACGTTTGCGCTGGAATCGGCGATGGATGAGCTGGCATACGCCCTGCCGATGGACCCCATCGCCCTGCGGCTCAAGAATTACGCCGAGAAGGACCCGGACAGCGGCAAACCCTGGTCGTCCAAGTCGCTCCGCGCCTGCTATCAAACCGCGTCCGAGAAGTTCGGCTGGGCCAAGCGCACACCGACGCCCGGCTCCATGAAAACCGAGGGCGGCAAGCTCATCGGCTACGGCATGGCGACAGCCACTTACCCCACGCATCGCAGCGCGGCATCCGCCTCCGCGAAGCTGCTGCCCGACGGTACGGCCTATGTGCAGGCGGGGACTCAGGACCTCGGCACGGGAACCTACACGGTGATGACTCAGACAGCCGCCGACGCGCTTGGCCTGCCGCCGGAGCGTGTCCGCTTTGAGCTGGGCGATACCCGAATGCCGCAGACCCCCGTTTCGGGCGGCTCACAGACCGCCGCGTCCACCGGCTCGGCGGTTCAGGCCGCAGGCAGGGCGGCCAAAGCGCAGGCCATTGCCCTGGCAGTCGCCGACACGGCCTCGCCGCTGTATGGGCTGAACCCAGATGCCGTTGATGTCACGGCAGGCCAGATGTTTTCCAAAGCCGACGTGACCAAAGGGGAAACGTACACGGCGCTCATCGCCCGCCATAACCTGCCGAATATAGAAGCCGAAACCCAATCCAAACCCGGCACAGAAAAAGACGAATACGCCATGCACTCGTTTGGAGCCGTCTTTGCCGAAGTGCAGGTAGACCCCGATTTCGGCGAAGTGCGAATCCAGCGCATTGTCGGCGCTTACGGCGTCGGCAATATCTTAAACGCCAAGACTGCCCGGAGTCAGCTGCTTGGCGGCGTGGTGTTTGGCATCGGCATGGCATTATTAGAAGAAACCGTGCCGGACCTTCGCACGGGCCGCGTGATGAACGCCGACCTCGCCGAGTACCATGTGCCGGTGAACGCCGACGTTCCCGAAATTGACATCACGTTCGTCCCGGAAACCGATCCCTTTGTGAACCCGCTGGGCGTCAAGGGCATCGGCGAGATCGGCATTACCGGCGTCGTCGCCGCGATTGCCAATGCCGTCTATCATGCCACGGGCCGCCGTGTGCGCGAGCTGCCGATCACGCTGGATAAGGTGACGGGGCTGGCGTGAGGAAAAGAACCTCACTCCAATCAAACCTCACCCCGTCACGAGACCTCACCCCGTCACGAGACCTCACCCCGTCACGAGACCTCACCCCGTCTCGTTCCTCGCCGACCCTCTCCTTAAGAAAGGAGAGGGTAGAAACAAGAGGGCAAAGCTTATGGGCAATCGTCTGCCTGTCTTCCCCTGACTTTCTTTTCTTACCCTCTCCTTTCTTAAGGAGAGGGTCGGCGAGGAACGAGACGGGGTGAGGTCTCGTGACGGGGTGAGGTCTCGTGACGGGGTGAGGTCTCGTGACGGGGTGAGGTCTCGTGACGGGGTGAGGTCTCGTGACGGCTTCCGTCTAAGAACAAACCTATGAAAGAACTGCAAGAAATCGTGGCGGCCTGGGAAGCCATCAGCGCCGAGGGCCGGGAGGCCGTGCTGGCAACCGTGGTTCAGGTCAGCGGGTCAACATACCGGCGGCCCGGCGCACGGATGCTGCTGACAGGCGAAGGGCGGCTGGCAGGGTCGGTCAGCGGCGGCTGTTTGGAAGGCGATTTGGTGAAAAAAGCGCACTGGCACACGCGCAAGGGGGCCACGCTGGTCACTTACGACTCCACCGACGAAGACGACGTTGTCTGGGGCTTCGGCCTCGGCTGCAACGGCATGGTTCAAGTGCTTTTGGAGCGTGTTTCGCCCCAAGCGCCGGGCCCACTGCGGCTGCTGCAAAGCGTACTCAAAGAGCGGCGGGCGGGCGTCATTGCCACGGTCATCGGCGGGGAAAACGCAGGGCTAATCGGCCGGCGCTTGCTGCTGATGCCGGCCGGCGGCAAAGAAGGCACAATTTTTGATGCCGCGCTTTCGGCTCAGGTCGAGGAAGATGCCCGCGCCGTGCTTGCCGCGCAGAAGTCACGGACAGAAACTTACACGTTGCCGGGCAGTACATCTATTGTTGTGTTTCTGGAAGCGGTGCTGCCTCCGCTGCCGCTGGTCATCTTCGGCGCGAACCATGATGCGCTGCCGCTGATGCGCCTCGCCAAAGAACTGGGCTGGCATGTGACCGTCGCGGACATGCGCGGGATGCAGCCGAGGCCAGAGCGTTTTCCCGGTGCGGACGCTGTTTTCGCCGGTTCTGCTGAAGCGCTGTGCCGCGAGATTGGGCTGGACGCGCAGACAGCGGCGGTTGTAATGACCCATAATTACCCCGACGACAAGCGTATCCTGCGCCGGCTTTTGGAGACTTCCGTTTCCTATATCGGTCAGCTTGGGCCGAAGGCGCGGACCGAGCGGCTGCTGGCGGAAATCAGCGACGATGGATTCCAAGTGACGGACGCGCATCGGAGCCGCCTGCATGGGCCGGTCGGGCTGGACCTCGGCGCGGACACGCCGGAGCAGATCGCGCTGTCCATTGCTGCGGAGATACAGGCGGCGCGGGCGGGGCGCACGGGCGAAAGCCTGCGGAACCGGCGTGAACCGCTGCATCCGCATCCGGCGGCGCTCCCAGTGCCGGGGGCGCGGAAAGAACAGGCGTCATGCGTGATCCCGGCCTAAAGCAAGTTGGCCTCGTTCTGCTGGCCGGCGGCGGCTCGCGGCGGCTGGGGTCGCCGAAGCAGCTTTTAGCGGATACTGAGGGCAGGACGCTGGTGCGCCGGGCTGCGGAAACCGCGCTCGGTTCCACCTGCCGCCCGGTTGCGGTGGTGCTGGGCGCGTCGGCGGAGGCTATTGAAGCGGAGCTGACCGGTCTGCCGCTGACGATTGCCGTCAACCCGGACTGGCAGACCGGCCTGGCGTCTTCGCTCAAGGCGGGATTGAACGCTTTGACAGAGGCCCACAAATTGACGGAGGCCCACAAACTGGACGCCGTCGTTGTGATGCTCTGCGATCAGCCCCAGGTGACGAGCGCTCTGCTGGACTCTCTTGTGACAGCCCATGCCGATACGGGCCACGCGATTATCGCCTGTGAATATGGCGGCGCGTTAGGGGTTCCCGCGCTGTTTGGGCGGGCCCTGTTCGGCGCGTTAGCCTCGCTGACCGGGGATGAAGGCGCACGCCGGGTCATCAAAAACTATGCCGGGGCGGTGACGCGCCTGCCGTTTCCAGAAGGCATTTTTGATGTAGACACGCCGCAGGACGCCGAAGTCCTTACTCGGCGTTAGTCCGTGCCGCCGGCGCGTTTCAGCACGGCGACTGTCTGGTCCCGCGCTTCGCTCGAAACGCCGTCATAAGGACGCTCGGCCCAGTAAAGCGCAGTTTTGCCGTCTTTGTCTTTGGCATTGATCGGCGCTCCCCGGTCCAGCAGAACTTTTGTTGCGGCCGCCTCGCCGTAAGACCCCGACCAGAACAGTGCCCCGCCGTGGCCGCCGTTATCTCCGAGCGTCAGGCTTGCTCCCGCGTCCACCAGCAGGTTAATCGCTTCAATATGGCCGTAGCGGGCCGCCCACATCAGGGCTGTGACCCCGCCGCCGTTGTCGTTCGCGGAATGCTTGTTCTTGACATCGACTGTCGCGCCGAGGTCCAGCAGACGCTTGACGATGTCGGACTGGCCCCACTGGGCCGCCAGCATCAGCGCGGTGTTGCCGCCGTTATCCAGCGCCTGAACATTTGCGCCCCGGTACAGAAGCGCTTTCGTTTTTTCCGCGTCATGGGCCTGGATCGCCAGCATCAGCGGGGTCATCCCGTTCGGGTCGGGCGCGGCTCCAGCCGGCGACTGCTGGTAAATCGAGGGCGGCTGCGGTTGAGCGAGAATCGGCACACTCAGTAAAAGCGGCATCAGGGCAAGAAAACGAACAAAAATCAGGCGCATTATAAACGATCCTTTCTTAGCCGCTGTCTTGTTAGTGCATCTTGAACGGGCCGCCGTGCGGCTCCGGCTCCATGCCTGGGCGGGACGAGTCCGATACGACTTCGTGCATTTCCAGCACGTTTGGCTTTGGGTAGGCGTCTTTCGGCAGCGTTCCCGACTGGGCATGGCCTTTCGTGAAGGCGTCGGAGCGCACCCAGTTCAAAAAGTCCTCTCGGCTGTTCCAAATCGTGAACACCACATACGGATCGCCGTCGTTGACGGGCCGCAGCACTTGATTGGACACAAAGCCGGGCATCCCGTCTACCAGCCCGGCACGGTCCCGAAACGCCGTTTCAAATGCTTCGGCATATTCGGGTTTGACATAAATTCGGTTGGCAACAGTAATCATAGCGCAGTCTCCTCATCTTATGATATTTGATCTTATCATACCCGACGCGGCGGATTCAGCAACCAAACCCGAAGGCATTTCCGGCAGGGCGCTGCCTGCGAAAGACGAGTGGGTTTAGGATTTTGACGGCAAAGTTAGCGGGTATGACGGTGAGGAAGGCATCTTATCAAACATTTGTAACCTAAAATCAATGGAATTGCAGGAAAACCGGCGAAAGAAGATGTATACTAGGTTGTTACGAATTTTGCCCATTGTGGCATGGTTGCAGAAAGGGTCTTCATCATGATCGATTCCCCGGACTTTTTGCGTGATGCCGTCAGTCGGCGCACGTTCCTGACCCGCATGGCGGCGGCAGGACTTGGCACGGCCGCGGCGGCGCTCATCGCCGGCTGCGGCGGCAGCAGCAACAACGGCAGCGGCTCGACGCCGGGCAACAGCGGCACCGGCGGCCTCGGCAGCTTCGCCGACCAGAAGAACTTCCCCAACATTCCCGGCGCAAACGAGAATATCGTTGTTCTGAACTACGCGCTGACCCTGGAAACGCTGGAAGCCGATTTGTACCGCCAGGCCCTCAACATCGCCGCCGGTCAGCCGCTCACCACGCCCCTGCCCGCCGACGGCGGCGCGTCCTACACGCAAGCAGTTGGCAACGGCACTCTGGACCCGGCGCTGGCTCCCATCGGCTTTCTGTATCTGAAGCAGTATGCCGGCGTCGAAGCCGCCCACCGCGACTTCCTGCGGGCCGCCATCCCACAGTTCGGCGGGACTCCAGTTCCGGCAAACCCAAAAGGCTACACGACCGGCCTGGCCGTCGGGTCGGATTTGGGAACGATCCTGAACCTGATCAGCATTGTCGAAGAAGAAGGCGTCCGCGCTTATCTGGGCGCGGCGGGCTTCCTGACCAACGCTCAGTTGGTTCAGGTCGCTTCCACCATTTATTCGACCGAAGCGCGTCACTCGGCAGGCGTCAACTACATCGTCGGCCGCGACACCGGCCCGCAGAAGGGCTACAGTGCGCCCACGTCCACCGACAACCCAATCCCCGCCACCTACCCCAGCCCGAACACGTTTGAGTACTTCAAAACGCCAACGCAGGTGCTGGGCGATGTCAAAGGCTTCTTCGTGATGTAGTTCTTCGTGATATAGACCATTTCGGCCTATTCCATAACGACCCTTTCAGAAAGGTTTTTACGCAATGAGTGATACGCAAACCGTACTGCGCGGCGCAGCGCTGGCGACGGCGGGCATTGCCGCCGCCGGCCTGCTGGCCGCGAAATCCGCCCAGGCAGCCCCGACGACCGGAACGCCGGTGACGCTTTATTTCAGCGCTTCCCCCGGCGCGGGTTCCGTCGTGGTTCCCGGCACGGGCGACGTTCAAGTGCTGAACTTCGCGCTGGCCCTGGAAACACTGGAAGCCGAGCTGTACCGGCAGGCCTTCGCCCGCCTGACGACCGGCGGCACGGACATGTTCGGCCAGACCATCACCGGCCTGGGCCGCACCACCGCCGATCTGGACGTCAAGTATATCGCTGAGTTCGCGCCCATCGAGGTGCAGCACCGCGACTTCCTGACCGGTGCCCTGAAGGGCAATTGGGTGACCACCGCCAACGCCAAGTTCGACTTTGGCTTTGCCGATACCAACAACTTCGGCATTCCGGCCCTGAACCGCTTGCAGACCGTTCAACTTGTCTACGCGGCGGAGCAGACCGGCGTTTCCGCCTACCTCGGCGGCGCGGGCGTCCTGACACCCGGCAGCGCCAACCTGACCTACGCGGCGGCCATCCTCGGCACGGAAGCACGCCATACCACGGCGGTTGCCATCGTGCTGAACGCCCCCCCGTTGAACGAGAATCCAAAACTTGCGACCGCGCCGCTCGTTGACGGCGATCCCGGTTCCAATGGCGGCAAGGATGAACCGCTGACCCCTGACCAGATTCTGAACCAGGGCGGCGTCGTCTCCCGCGCCACGACAGTGGCGGGCGACGGCAAGATCAACCCCCTTTCCGGTCCGAAGGGCTTCGGCGGCAAAGGCTTCGTCTTCGTCTGATCCCAAGTAACATCAAAAACGCCCGACCTGCTTCTTCGGAAGCGAGCCGGGCGTTTTTGTGTTTGGAGAAGATCCCCTAGCCCCCCACAACTATTTAAACGGGGGGGCACCGGAGAAGAGCAAGACAAGCCTCCTCATTCCGGCTCCCCCATTATTAGGGGCGGAGGGGCATTAGCATTTCTGTGAAAGCCTCTGCACCGTGAACCATGTCCTAAAGGACACGGCTATTGGGCGAGGACGCCAGAAACTACCGCTTCGCGGCACTGGGATTTTCTGAATTATCCTAACCCCGCGAAGCGGTGCTTCTTAGCGTCTGCGCTGAATAGCCGTGTCCTTTAGGACATGGTTCGCTTTTTGCAAGCGCCAGCTACTTGTAATTTTTGGTGAAAATGTATGTCAAGAACTCTCTTTAATTGATGCGTTATTTTGCGGTTTTTGCTGTATAATCAAACAGCCCTTCTGGACGATTGCACCGGACGCTCTTTGTTATTCCTCTTTTGTAATCCATCCACGCCGGCCTATTCCCTTGCGCTTCCTCGTGCTGGAACCTAATTCCTGCCTTTGGAGCGTGACGCATTGAGAAAACGTATTTAGAAAAGGAACTTATCTCATGTCCAATGACCTTCTGCACGACGCGGTCAGCCGGCGTGTCTTCCTGGCCCGCATGGCGGCGGCAGGACTTGGCACGGCCGCGGCGGCGCTCATCGCCGGCTGCGGCGGCAGCAGCAACAACGGCAGCGGCTCGACGCCGGGCAACAGCGGCACCGGCGGGCTAGGCAGCTTCGCCGACCAAACGAACTTTCCCAACATTCCCGGCGCAAACGAGAACCTGGTTGTTCTGAACTTTGCGCTGACCCTGGAAACGCTGGAAGCCGATTTGTACCGCCAGGCCCTCAATGTCGCGGCGGGCCAGCCGATCACCACCCCCCTGCCCGCGACTAATGCCAATGCCTACAAGCTGGCCGCTCCCGTCGGAACCCTGAATGCCCAGCAGGCACAGGTCGGCTTCCTGTACCTGCAGCAGTTCGCGTATGTCGAAGCGGCGCACCGCGACTTCCTGCGGACATTTATCCCAATGCAGGGCGGCACACCGGTTCCCGCGAACCCCAAAGGCTACAGCGCGGCGGCGGCGGGCCTTGCGCCCGGCGCGACCCTGTCCCAGCTTTTGACCGTCATCCTGACGGCGGAAGAAACCGGCGTTTCGGCCTATCTCGGTGCAGCAAAATTTTTGATGAACCAGGCGTTTGTAGAAGCGGCTTCTTCCATCTATTCGACGGAGTCCCGGCATTCAGCGGTTATTAACCTGACGCTCGGCAACATCACGCAGAACGCCACCGCCGCGCCCGGCCCGTACAACCCCACCGGTTTGGGTGTCCAGCCGCTGGCGAACGCCAAAATCCCGGCCACCTTCCTGAACGGCTCAACCGCCGTGTATCCGGGAACCGCAGAGTTTGCGCTGACGCCGCCCCAAATCCTGAACGCCATCAAGCCGTTCTTCGTCATGTAGTTGATTTTTAACGAAAGGCTCTCTTTCCATGAGTGATAAAATTCTTTCCGGCGCGGCATTGGCTGCGGCAGGAGTGGCCGCCGCCGGCCTGCTGTCCGCCCGCAGCGCCCAGGCGGCGACGCCCACCACGCACGTCACGCTCTACTTCACCGCGCCCCCTCCCGGCACGGCTGCAAACGATCCAAACACGGTACTGATCCCGAATACGTCCACGAACTTCACGACGCCCAGCATGGACGTTCAAATCGTGAACTTCGCCCTGTTCGTGGAAACTCTGGAAGCCGCGCGGTATGTCCAGTCCATCGCCCGCCTCGGCAGCGGCGGCACCGACGATTTCGGCAATCCGATTGTTGGCCTGAACGTCGGCCCCGGCAACACCACCAACAACCTGGATGTGCTTCTGGTCAACGGCTTCGCCCAGACGGAAATGCAGCAGCGGGACATTCTTGCGACCACGCTGTACGGCAGCCCCGGCGCAAACCCGTTCCTAAGCACGCCCACCTCCCAGTATCGGTACGACTTCGGTATCAACACCCTTCAGCGGTCGGACGTGGTTGCCAACCTGACCGTCGCCGAGACCATTGGCGTCGCGGCATACCTCGGCGGCTCCGGCCTGCTTGCCATTCAGTCGAAGTTCCTGGCCCCCGCCGCGTCGTTCCTGGGCGTCGAAGCCCGCCACGCCGCGTCCCTGGCTTATGCCGTGAACGTGCTGGCCGGCAGCCAGGTTCTTCACACTGCGCCTTTAACCACGGACATCCCGAACAGCTTCAAAATTACGGGCGGGGATATGCCGCTGACCGCCGACCAAATTCTGTACGCAAAGGGCAATGTCGCCCCTGGCCTGCTGCCTGCCGCTCTTGCGGGTGTCACCCCGGCCATCACCGGCCCGAACGGGTTTGCGTACCGGCCTTCTTAAGCGCGATCAGAGAAACGCCCGGCGTGTCTTTTCAGAGACAGGCCGGGCGTTTTTGTTTAAGCAAGCGCTCTTTAGAGACATAATACCAAAATACGCACTAGGGCTAAAAATGCTGGAGTTGAACATGTCTGAACAAGTCGCAAATGCGTTTATTCAAGCGCTGTGGACGCTGGAAGAAACCAAAGATGCGGGGCCGCTGACCGCGCTTTATGCCGAGGACGCTTTGGTCGGCAATGTCATCGCGCCCGACCATTATCAGGGGCCGGACGGGGCAAGAACATTCTGGACCGAGTATCGCGGCTCGTTTGAGTCCGCCAAGTCCAAGTTCCGCAATGTGATTGCGGGCGATGGCAATGCCGCGCTGGAATGGACCACGGAAGGCACAAGCTTCAACGGCTCGCCGCTGTCGTATTCCGGCGTGACGATCCTGGAAATTGAAGATGGCAAAGTTACCCGCTCATCCGCCTATTTCGACCCCGCCGCGCTAGGCCGGCAGATGGGCGTGAAGTAGGGGAACCTCACCCCGCCTCGTTCCTCGTCGACCCTCTCCTTAAGAAAGGAGAGGGTGAAGAAAGGAGAAGGTGAGATACAAAACCAAGAGGGGGCTATTTCCTGTTCTGACTGTCCTACCCTCTCCTTTCCTAAGGAGAGGGTCGACGAGGAACGAGGCGGGGTGAGGTCCTCTTTGTGCTATAATAGCTTGATATGACCGAGAACGATGAGATTTTGCTGCTGCGGGCCATGTTGCGGGCCTCGGATTACGGCGTTTTGATGTCCGATTCGACTCGTTTAGACCGCCTCTGCAACCGGCGCTTTTGCGAGATGTTCAGCTTGGAGAGCCTCGAAACGCTGCGCTCCCAGCCGAACTACGTCCGCACTGAGCTTGCCCCGCGCCTCAAAGATGCCGAAGGGTTTGTTCAAACGCTGGAAGCCGTCTACGCCGACCCGAAGCGCGTTCTGGAAGACGAAGTTGAATTAATCGCGCCGAAGCAGCGGCTTTTGCGCCGCTACACGGCTCCGGTCTTGGATGAGGGCGGCGCGATTATCGGGCGGCTCTGGACGTTTCTGGACATTACCCGCGCTCGCGGCATGGAAGACAAAGTTCGGGCGCAGGCCACCCAGCTCAAAGAGCAGTCCCGGCAGCTTGCGTCGGCGCTGAGAAATGTCACCGGACGGCTCGACAAAGTTGAGAACACGTTGTCCTTGACCCAGCAGCAGTTGTTTGAGACCGAAAAGCTGTCGGCGGTCGGGCTTCTCGCGGCCTCCGTCGCCCACGACATACGGAACCTGCTGACGCCGCTGACGATTGAAGTCTCGCTGGCCGATCAAAACGATCCTGCCTTGCGGGCTGAATCGCTGTCCGCCATGCGCCGGCAGATAGACGGCCTGGCGCTGCTGACCCACCGCCTGCTGGCTTTGGCCCGGCCCGATACGCTGGAACGCCGGCCGACCGATCTCCCCGCGCTGGTCTCCCAAATCCTGCGCCTGGTTCGGCCCCAGGCGGATTCAGAGAACGTCCAGATTGTTTGCATCGCTTCGCCGCGTCTGCCGCTCGTGTTCGCCGACTCCGTGCAGATGGAACAAGTGCTGGTCAATTTAATCTTAAACGCCGTTCAGGCCATGCGGGCGACGGGCGGCGGGACGCTGACGATCACGCTGGACCGGTACAAGGACGGCGCACGGGTGCGGATTGGCGACACCGGCCCCGGCATCACCGCGCAAAACCGGCGGCGCTTGTTCGATCCATTTTTCACGACCCGGCCTGACGGGGCCGGTCTTGGCTTGTTCTCCTGCCGCCGGATTGCCGAAGCGCACGGCGGCGCGATTACCGTCCGCAGCCGCCCCGGCGCGACGCAGTTCACGCTCCGCCTGCCGGAAATGCCCGCTGCGCTGTGTTCCGATGGAGGGAAATCGCCATCGCCGGAAAGATTTTAATTGTTGAAGATGACCGGGCCATTGTCCAGTCTCTGCTGCGCCTCTTGTCCCGCGACGGCTACTACCTCCATGCCGTCCTGACCGGCGAGGACGCCGTCGCTCACCTGCGCGAAGACCCCACCTACGACCTGGTCCTGCTGGACGTGGCGCTGCCGGGCATGGACGGCTTCGCCTGCTGCCGCAGCCTGCGTCAGCTCGGCTGGCGGAGGCCCATCTTGATGCTGACCGGTCGGAGCAGCGCTTCCGACAAAATTGCCGGTCTTCAGGGCGGGGCCGACGACTATATCACCAAGCCGTTTGACCCGAACGAGCTTCTGGCCCGTGTTCAGGCTCAGCTGCGCCGCTCCCGCGAGTACGCCGTCCCCGACGAGGAAGCCTCCGAGCTTCCACTCGGCCCCGGCCGCGTGCTGGACCTCCGCAGCCGCGATGCTGTCGTTGACGGCAAGCCTGCCCATTTGACCGACCGCGAGTACGAAGTCCTGCTGCTGCTGGCCCGTCAGCGCGGGACGGCACTCGACAAAACCTGGCTCTTCCAGCAGGTTTGGGGCAACGCCCCCGAAGAAGGCATCAAAGCGCTGGCCGTCTACATCCGTCGCCTCCGCCGCAAAATTGAAGCTGACGAAGACAACCCGACTTGTATCCTAACAGTGCGCGGCTTTGGCTACAAACTCGCCGGTGAGCAACCATGAGTCTTGAACAGCAATTGACAAGAGGGTACGTTGTCTGCATCTATCCCGTCAACCGTGCAGCTTGCCCAAACGAGTTGGTATTGGAATTAGTAGACGATCCTGAAGCGGGCAAAGCTACCCGGCTACTCAAGTTCAGCGGCATTGGAAATTATTCGGAGCAATGGGACGAGGAAGCAGACCATGAAGGTCTTCAATCTCTTATCGGTCTCGATGAGTACCCAGAGGATGAGTGGACCCGTTATGTCATTGCGATGGATGAGGTAGAGATAATTTTCACGAGCGCTGAAACGCCGGTCATCGTAGAATTATGAGGCATTGGACATCAGTTCAAGAACCATGTGTTGAAACACATGGTTCCTAACCCACGTCCCAAATGCAAAAACCCCCGCCTCCAACCACGGAAACGGGGGTTGTTGATTGAGCCTGGAAAAGGGCTACTCGGCGACCCACTGAGCCTCGGCTTCGGCGGCGGTCATGTTCAGGGTCACGAACTCGCCGATGGACATCACGGCGGTCAGCGGCAGGAAGTGATGCTTGCCGCTGGCCTGCGAGTCGTGGTGTGTGAGCTTCATGCGGTCGCCGTCCAGATGGTCAACAATGCCGACATGCTTGCTGTCCGTGCCGACAACTTCCATATGCTCTTTGATTTGGGCTTTGATTTCTTCGGGGTTCATCGTATTCTCCTGTGAATGGGGATCGTGCAGGGCCAATTTACCCGCAAATCGCCGGGTTGAACCCGGAACCTTTTGCGTATCGTCCGGTGTTTTACTGGTAGTATCAGTTGACGAAACGGAGAATTTGAAATGACGCAATTCGAAAAGGCGACGTTCGGCGCGGGCTGCTTTTGGGGCGTGGAAGCGGCGTTCCGGCAGATACCGGGCGTTCAGGCCACGGCGGTCGGCTATGAAGGCGGGACGCTGCTGAACCCGACCTACAAAGATGTCTGCACGGACACGACGGGCCATGCGGAAGTGGTGGAAGTGACTTTTGACCCGGCGCAGGTGACGTATGAGACCCTGCTGAACGTGTTCTGGGAGAACCACAACCCGACGACCCTGAACTCTCAGGGACCGGACTTCGGTTCGCAGTACCGCTCGGCGATTTTTACTCACTCCCCGGAGCAGAAAGCCGCCGCCGAAGCCTCCAAAGCCGCATGGGACAACGGCCGCTTCAAGCGGCCTATCGTGACCGAGATCGTTCCGGCGCAGACCTTCTATGCGGCGGAAGATTACCATCAGCAGTATTTGGAGAAGCGCGGGCTGTCCCACTGCCACATTTAAGCGTCAGTGGATTACATACACCGTAAACGTATCGTTTTTGTAGACCGACGTGAGGTACGGCGGCGGCGCGGCGGTCAGCTGCACAAATCTGTGGATTTCGCCGTGCCGCTTGAACGTGGCTATGGAAACGTCGTTTGGGTAGAACAAATACTGCGCTTTGGTGCTTTGGAGAAACGCATGGCGATCAGTGTCCAAAGCCTGTGCGTCAAACGCATCGGCAAACTCGGCGTCTTTTTTGCCGTAGGACGGCGTTTCCGCCCAGTGTCCCGCCCAGACCGCCCGGCCCGCCTCGCCGGGCAGGTAGGTGCAAAGACCGGGAAAGCCGACAATTGCCGCGTTCTCCGGCGTGTTGGCCCGCAGCCAGTGGTACACGTCTACCAAAGAGTTGCTTAAAAACGGGGCGAGATGCGTCTCGCTCCGATTATACTCTAAATGCTTGAAGTCGCGCACCAGAAATAGCGCATTGGACGGCAGCGACGCCAGCACCAGCCCCGCCAGCGCCAGCGGACGCATTCGCGGCGCTGCATACTGAACCAGCCAGGCTGCCCCCACGCCCGCCAGCAGGCACAGCGGGAGATGCTCGCCCATCAGCATCTTGCGCTGGAACGCAAACGGCAGGTAGCAGACGACAAACCCGCCGACGGCCCAGCAAAGCGCGAAGAGGAGCGGCAGCTTCTTCGCTTCCAGTCCTACTTCCCCATTTCCTACTCCCCGCCCCGTTTGAACAGTGGTGGGGGCAGGGGGGATTCTTTTCCTCAGCAGCACCCATCCGGCAAGCAATGCCAGCAGAAACACAAAGCCGTAACCCAGGGCGTAATGCCAGAGCGCGGGGGACAGCGTCGGGACATTGGCGCGTTTATGGAAGACCGCTTCGGCGCTGAAAACGTAGTACATATACAGCGTCGTCGGCAGGGTCAAACCCAGCGCGACGACGGCCCGCAGCCAGCTTTGAGCCATCCCCTTGCCGCGCCTTATCACGGTCAAGACGACGAGAAACAGGCCCCACACGGCGGACAGGTGCAGGACATCGTAGGAGTGCATGTTGCCTAGAATGCCGCCGCAGATGCCCGCGATGATCGGATATTTCCAGCGGCCCGTCTGCTCGCCCAAAAGCAGCGCGTACAAGGCTCCTAAAATCAGCAAAGTGCTGACCGTCATCAGCGCCGACGTGTAAATGCTCAGAAACGTGTACGCTTCCGGCTGCCAGGCGTCCACCGGGCCGCCGGGCAGGTTTTTATCCTGCCAGTGGCTCCAGACCACCCAGCCGAAGCCGGAAGAAACACACGCGAAGCCGAACGCCGTCAGCCGCGCCGGGACATTCTCCGGCAGGCAGTGGCGGTAGAAGCGGGACAGCAGCCAGAGCAGGCCCACGCCGCCCCCCACCCGCGCCACTTGCAGCGCCGCCTGCGGGGAGCAGTGAGTCAGGGCCATCAGCCGTCCGAGCAGCCAGAAAAAGACGTTAAATTCTAAGTCTTTCTGGCTGTCCGTTGTGAATAAATTGTGCAGAAAAAAGTGGCCGTCGCCCATCTGCCGCAGCCAGGACAGATAATTACAGTAGTCGTCAATGTTGTAGACAGTGCCAATGAACGACGCGCCGGGCGGGACAACGAAGTAGCCCAGCAGGTACGGCAGACTGGACGCAAACAGCGTGAGGGCGATGAGGCCAATGACGATGCAGCGCTCGGTCCGCCCGGCGTTCGCCTCGCTCTTTTCTGAGGCTGGGGCCGTCTTAAGAAGCATCGTCCTCATCTTCCTCGGCGTCTTCTTCCACCTGGGTTCGCAGCAGCGCGACGGCGTTCTCCGACAAGATGCGGTTTCGGTCAGGCCGGGTCAGCGTCGGGGCGCTTTCGACTAAAGCCAGCGTTAGCTCCGGGCTGCGGCCGGGAAGGCCGCTGCCGTAGAGCAGCTTGCGCGGCGTGACTACCGACGATGCTTGGGCGATCTTGTCCGTGTCCAGGCTGCCGGAGAGTTCGAGATAAACATTCAAATGCTTCTTCGCCGCCGCCATCGCCACGCGCCAGTCTTCGCCGCCCATGCCCAAAAACACAAACTTCATTGCCGTAAACTCAGCGGCGATCAGACGGGCCTGATGGACCGCCTCGGCGTCCGGGATCGGCAGCGCGACCGGCTTGGCATACCGCCTCTGAGCGTTTAAGATTTCGCGGGCATCTTCGAGCGTCACCGGACGGCCCGGCGCGGCGAACAGGGCCGCGCCGACCATGCCGCGCCGGTTCTGGTGCCGCCGCTGCTCTTCCTGCGACTCCGCCGAGTAGCCGGCGTTCAGCGTCACCCAGCCAAACAGGCCGTCTTCGGGCGCGACAATCTCGCGCAGGCGGCGGTTGCCGGCCACAAAATCGCAGTGTGCGCCGAGCGCGGAGATCAGTGCGACGCCGGAGATGTCCCGGCGGCGCATGGTTTCTAAAACAGCGTCGCGGGTTGCTAAGTCCGACGAAAACGGGGTTGCGCCAAAGTAGGCATGAATATCAAAAGTGGGCATGGGCTACTCCTCGTCTCCCGACTGCCAGATGGCCTGCGCGTTGCCGGACAGCACGGCAGTCTGGTCGGCATCAGACAGCCCCGACGACCGGACATAGCGCAGAGCGGCAGCGGCGGAGAGGCCCGGCGCATCGGAGCCGAACAGGACGCGCTGGACTCCGACGGTGTCCCGCAGCAGCGGCAGGGCATACGGCGCGGAAAGCGCATGGGTCTCGACATACAGGTTTTCATGGACACGCATCAGCGTAATCGCCTCCGTCAGCGTGTCCGGCGAAATGCCGTCCAGCACGACCGCATGGGGGAAATCCTCTAACAGCCGGGCCAGCGCGGTGGCGTCGCCGCGCTTGTCCACACTGACCATAATCGGCATCTTCGGCAGCCGCCCCAGCACCGACAGTATCCGCAGAAACGGCGCGAACTCCAGCGGCCAGCCCTGCAAATGCGGGAAAAAGCGCACCATCTCAAAGGCGTTCTCGGCGATGCCTTCAATCAGTCCGTCTTGTCCCCAGTAATTCACAGGGTTCAGCGTGGCGACGGGAATCAAATGGTCATGCGCCCGGCAGGCTTTCATGGTCTCCTCATTGCCTTCGCTAGCATCGTGAAACAGGCCATAGGTAGACAGCGTCAGGCCCCAATCAATGCCGTTGGTCCGCATGGCGTCCACCAGCGTTTCCGGGCTGCTGTCCGCGTGCTGCGCGGGATAGGCCCCAAACAGCGTATTCACATCAGTAATTTCCATAGTGTTAGTTTATCCTAGAAACTGGAACCATGTGTTGAAACACATGACTAGTCAGCCTTCGGCTAAGAAGTACCGCTTCGCGGGACTAAGAAAAGACCATTCCTAACCCCGCGAAGCGGTGTTTTGCAGCGTCTTGGCTGGTTACCCCACTAAAGCCTTAGCCGTGACATTCATGTCATGGTTGCGGCTTCTCATTACTGCCCGACCATCCCCAGCGCCCGGTTCAGGCGGTTGATGCACCGCTCGCGGCCCAGCACGACAATAGCGTCAAAAAGGCCGGGGCCGGTGGTGCGGCCTGAGATGGCAACGCGGACGGGGTGAATCACGTCGCCGCCTTTAACGTCGAACTCGGCAATCGTGGCCCGGACAACTTCTTCGGTGGAAGCCTCATCGAAGACTTCCGAAGACGCGAAGCCGTCCCGGACGCGGCGCAGGCGGTCGCCAACCCCGGGATGGTTCAGCCACTTTTGGGCGGCTTTTTCGTCGAATAGGTACTCGTCGTCGCCGAGCAGGAAGAAGTCGGCCAGCAGGGGCGCTTCAGCCAGCGTCTTCATGCGCTCCTGTTCCAGCGCCAGCACCCGGCCAATATAGTCCAGCGTTTCGGCGTCCGGGTCAGGGCCGACCAGGCCGGCGTCTTGGAGGAACGGCAGGGACTGCGCGGCAAGCTCCGGCAGGGACAGCTTTCTTAGGTACTGGCCGTTGAACCAGAGCAGCTTTTCGGGATCACTAATCGGCGAGCGGTTCAGAATGCCGTCTAAGTCAAACTTTTCGATTAGCTCCGGGACAGTAAATAAATCGCGTTCTTCTTTGGGCGACCAGCCCTGCATGGCAAGGAAGTTGATCAGCGCGTCCTCTAAAAAGCCCTGCTTCGGATACTCCAGCGCCCCCAATGCGCCGTTGCGCTTGCCGAACTTCTTTTTGTCCGGCCCCATCATCACCGGCAGATGGGCGTAAATCGGCGGCTCCCAGCCGAGAGCGCGGTGGATCAAAATATGCAGCGGGGCGGACGGCAGCCATTCCTCGCCGCGCAGGACATGGGAAATCTCCATCAAATGGTCATCCACTTGGGCCGCCAGATGGTACGTCGGGAAGCCGTCGGACTTCAGCAAAATCGCGTCTTCCAGAATGCGGTTCTGAACCGTAATCTCGCCGTAGACCGCATCAGTGAACGTCACTTCGCCTTCAGGCGGCACGGCAAACCGCACCGTCGCGTACTGCCCGCGCGTGGCTTCGTACTCCGCCCGCTCGGACTCGCTTAAATGGCGGTGACGCCGGTTGTAGCCGGGCGGCAGCCCACGCTTTTGCTGATCTTCGCGCATCCGGGCCAGCTCTTCGGGCATGTCATAGGCCCGGTACGCTTTGCCTTCGGCGATGAGCTGCTCTACATATTTCTGGTAGATGTCTAGCCGCTGCGACTGAATATAGGGCGCATGAGGCCCGCCAATGCCGGGGCCTTCATCGTAGTCCAAGCCGTACTCTTTGAGCGCTTCCAGGATCATGGCAAGGCCTTCCGGCGTTTCGCGGTTCTTGTCGGTGTCTTCAATCCGCAGAATAAACGTCCCGCCGGTATGCCGGGCATACAGCCAGTCCCAGAGGGCCGTGCGGATATTGCCGACATGCAGCGCCCCCGTCGGCGACGGGGCATAACGAACTCGAACAGGAGTCTCAGAAATTGGCATAACGAAATGATACCAGATTTTCGGAAATATGCCCGCCGTAGACGGCTATTACTAAACGGCTATTGCTGGAATGACTGTGCTTCCACATCTATCTGAAGCAGCTCTTCCGGTATTTCTGCCGAAGTGCCGTCCGTGTATTCTACCGTGTAAAGATAGTGACACTCGTCCGCAGGTACGAAAGGCGCTGCGGCATCAGTACAAGTCTGCCGCATCCCGCAGATAGAACCGTAGGCATTCGGTCGAAGCCCTTCCGGGGCCGAGGAGCAAACCTGCACGGCGTCCCCCCAAGTAAATAAGTTGCGGTTTAGTGTTTGATTGGCAGCCATGGGGTTCCATCCTCGTTTGTGATACCCGGAATATGCGCGGGCGGCTGCAATGCTCTGGGATCGGTGTGACGCATCGAGTTGTGAGGCCCGTCAAGACGCATTCCGGTAGGGCTGCCGTCGGCAGCCTTGACTTGAAGAAACCTTCCATCAGGAGAACCAGTCAACTGCTCTCTCGGTTCCACAGGAATGGCATTGCCGTAAGAATCAACAGCAAAGACGCGATTTTTGACCGGCCCGTCAAAAGGATTCAATCAGCAATCTCGGAACGAATAGCCGCCGCAATTTCTTCTTCCGGCCCGTCGCCCAGCATAAGGACGACAAAGTTGCGCGGCTTGAAGTTGTCAAAAACCGTCAACTTGAGAAAGTAATAGATCGTATCTTCCAACGGCTCATCTTCATGCCATGTTGTCATCACGAAACGGTCACGAGGCGGGTTGTAGTCCGGGTCGGTTGCTAGGTAAGCCCAGTCTAAAGCATCGTCCCACAGAGAACACTCAAAGCCGGTACAAACTCCGTAGCGGCAGCCCTGCTCAATCAGCGCGGCGCTGATCTTATTGCGGTTGTCGTTGGTGACGCGATTATCGTAAACAGCAATGAGCGCGGCAAACTCTTCGCCGGGACAAGGTGATTGAAACTGCTCATTTTGCTGCAACACCAGCCACACCCGCTGGCCGTCTTGATGTGCGATTAGGCGCGTCGTTCCAGGCAACCTCACTCCCCCATCAGCCGCTTGTTGACGGCGAGGCGGTTGGGGAGGGACGGCTGTGCGCCTTCGGTTTCGACGCTGAGAGACGCGGCGGCGTTGGCGAACTTGACCGCCTGCTCTAAACTTTGGCCTTCACCGAGGGCGACGGCGAGTGCGCCGGTGAAGCAGTCGCCGGCCGCTGTGGTGTCTACGGCTTCTTTGGGGGCGAAGGCCGGAACCGAAGTGTTTCCCGACGCGCTGACGACGCGCGCTCCCGCCGCGCCGAGCGTCACGACGACGTTTTCCGCGCCGCGCTGGCGCAGATGGAGGGCCGCCGACGATGGGTCGAAATCGGCATCCAGCAGAAGCGCGGCTTCGGTCTGGTTCGGCGTCAGCACGGACACCAGTGACAGCAGATCGTTGGAGAGGGCATGGGCCGGGGCCGGGTTCAGGATGGTTCGGACGCCCGCCGACCGGGCAATTTGGAGCGCGGCGTGAACGGTTTCCATCGGGATTTCAAGCTGGCAGAGCAGAACGTCGGCGTTACGAATGGCCGCCGCCGCGAGGTCAATCAGCGCCGGGCTGAGGCGGGCATTCGCGCCTGGCGCGACAACAATGGTGTTCTCGCCAAATTCCTCGTCTACTGTGATGAGTGCCACGCCGGTGGCGGCGTCGGGGTCGCGGGCCACGAACTGCGTGTCAATGCCTTCGTTTTCTAAATTCAGCGCCATCAAATCGCCGAAGCTGTCCGTGCCGACGCAGCCCACAAAGGTCACGACGGCTCCGAGACGCGCGGCAGCCACGGCCTGGTTCGCGCCCTTGCCGCCGGGGGCGATTGCAAACGCGCCGCCGAGCAGAGTCTCGCCGGGCAGCGGCAGGCGCGAGACACGGGTCACCATGTCGGTATTGGCGCTGCCGACGACCACAACGCGCGGGCGTTTTTCTTCCGCGGCATTGTCCGTGTTAGTAAGAGACTTGCTCATGGCGCAAGAGTATCATTTTTCGCATCAATTGTCAAGAGCAATGTCAAGAAGAACTGGGTATGATAGCTGGAAAGAGGAGAAGTAACCCATGCCGATTTATGACACTATCACAGAGCTTGTCGGCCGCACGCCGCTGGTCAAAATCCATAAAATCACCGACGGCGCGGAAGCCACGGTGCTGCTGAAGCTGGAATTCTTTAACCCGGCGTCGTCGGTCAAAGACCGTATCGCTTTAGCCATGATTGAAGACGCCGAAGCGCGGGGCATTCTGCATCCCGATTCGGTCATTGTGGAACCGACTTCCGGCAACACCGGCATCGGGCTGGCGTTTGTCTGCGCCGCCAAAGGCTACCGCTGCATCCTGACCATGCCGGAAACCATGTCGGTCGAGCGCAGGCTTCTGCTGCGCGGCTACGGGGCCGAGCTGGTGCTGACGCCGGGAACCGAAGGCATGAAGGGCGCGATTGCCGAAGCCGAGCGGATCGCCGCCCGCACCCCGCGCTCGTTCGTGCCGCAGCAGTTCAAGAACCCGGCGAACCCCGCCGTCCATCGCCGGACAACCGCCGAAGAAATCTGGGAAGATACCAATGGCAATGTAGACTTCGTGATCGCAGGCGTCGGAACCGGCGGGACGCTGAGCGGCATTGCGGAAGTCTGGAAAGAGCGGAAGCCCGGCTTCAAAGCCATCGCCGTCGAGCCGGTCGAGTCGCCGGTCATCACCCAGACTTTGGAGCATGAGCCGATCAAGCCCGGCCCGCACAAGCTGCAAGGCATCGGCGCAGGCTTCGTGCCGGACAATTTAGATATCGAGATGGTAGACGAAGTCATTCAAGTCAACACCGAAGATTCCGTCAAATGGGCGCGGCGCTGCGGGGCGGAAGAAGGCATTTTGATTGGCTTGTCGTCAGGCTCCGCCCTCTGCGCCGGAATGCAGGTGGCGCACCGACCCGAGAACGCCGGCAAGACGATTGTCATCGTCATCCCGTCCAACGGCGAGCGCTACCTGTCCACGGTTTTGTTCGCCGACCTGCGCGAAGACAAGTAGTTCTTGCAGTGAGGGCAGGAAACTCCTGCCCTCTCAACACATTTTAGCGAGTGTGTTCAGGCGGCAACAGGCAGGTTGACGCCCTCCACCGTAATCTGCCGCAAGTCTTCCTGACCACCGAGGCGTTGTGCGGCATCCAAAATCTCGATGCCGGCAAGCCGCCCCTGTGCGTTGTAATCAGCGGCAATGCCTTCCGCTAATTCCTGCGTGGTCACTGTTGTTTCCCGGAACAGAATATGCAGCGCGTCCACTTCGGCATCATAGATAATTTTCATGGCGTACTCCTTTAGAAGTAGTAGGTATAGACAGTAACGACGAGTATTTCTGTGGCTTTCTCAGAAACTGTATAGAAAGAGTATCGGGCGACTGAAGTCGCGGCAACAAGTGCACAAAGTCGCCCCAACAAAGCCTCCGCCTTCGCGGACTCGGATTGTTCCGTATTAACCTGCGAAGGCAGGTTTCGTGAACTTGTTGCTGCGGTTTCAACCGCCCGTTCTCACTTTCTATACAATCTCTCAACAAACACAGGCCGTACTTGCTTAACGGCATAGTATTTGCCGTTCCAATCTTGACCATAAGGAAAACTTTTGCGGCACTCCAAACGGCCTTGCCCTTGTGACGCTGTTTGCCAAACGGCAGTGCGGATAGCAGTTTCAACTTCTGCGGCGATAAATCCGCGCAGGGAAATATAGCCGGCGGCGTGTTGAGATAGATAAATGGGTTTCATAGGCTGTGGTTCTCCTTAACATACAGCGCTTATGTTGTACCTGAAACTTGCCTGCTTTGGCACTGTTATTCTCCTTGCGGTTTCACCAACTCATAATAATAATCATCTATCGCAGCATTGCCCGTATAAGGTCCTTTGAGGATGTCGCCGATATTCAGCGCCTGCGCCGTGGCGTCTGGTGAAACCGGCTTTCGGGCGCTGACATGGCCGTCGAGCCAGACGACGTTTGCCATACCGGAATGCCGCCTATGAACAGTCGGGGCATGGTCCGAGGGCAGGTAGACATCCCTGGACCAAGACGGTACGCCGGGGGAAACAGAGCTATAAACGGCACAATCCGCGGCGAAAATCGTTTCGGCAGGGGACTCGGCCTGAACAAAAGACACGGGATGCCCCTGGGCGACCTCCGCTCGCACATAGGCGGCGTTCAGGCCATAAGCCGGCGGCACGGGATTGAAATAATCGGCGGCCTGCACGCTGGACGCGGAAGGACAGTTCCAGACTGAGGCGCTCCGAAGAAACGGCGCAAGCGGGCCGCAGGACGCATCTACAGTTTGAACGGGCGGATGCTGCCCAGACTTCCAGCAGAAGCTCCACAGCGTCACAAGCCCGGAGTCATCGGCATGGCCCAGCGTGTGAAACATCAGGCCGTCGTTGTCGCCGCCATATTGCATCGTCGCCAGTCCAATCTGCCGCAGGTTGCTCGCGCACGTCGCTTGATTTGCTTTCTGCCGCGCATGGGCGAACACAGGGTAAAGAAGCGCCATGAGCAGGCTGAGGATGGCAAGGACAATCAGCAGTTCGATGAGCGTAAAGCCGGGTTTTCGGAATGTGTGCATTTCCTCTGAACGAACGGCGGCGGCAAAACGGTTCGTTCAGACGGCTTTTTCTTTTTTGACTTCCCGGCGTGTGCTATAATAACGTATGCGCGTTATGGCACTGCTTCGTATTCTTTTTTTTGGCCTCTTGACAGTTCTGCCGAGTACCACGGGACATGCGCTGGAAACGCCGCCGAGTTTTCCCGCGTTTGAGCGGGTGGAAACGCACCGGATACGCATCGTCAACGACGTGGATGGGGCGATTCAAGTCTCGGACGACGGCGGGAAGAAATGGCACTTGATTGGGCGTGTCACGGCCCCGGCGACGGAAAGTCTGATGGGCTACTCGGCGGCGGGGTATGCCCGGCCCGGAACCGTGGCGGCGACGGCGGTGCATGGCATTCGTATTCGGGTGGGCGACAGCGGGACGCCGGACCCGCTGCTGATCAATATACTGCCGCGTGAGTTTGCCCAGACCCCCAAGCTGTTTGGCGGGCATGTCTCCGGGCTGTCCGGGATTTACACGACCATTCCCGT
>JAABUZ0100001609.1_pt1 | contig 41924 bp, 35 predicted proteins | sample 5562091 | NCBI WGS metagenome assembly JAABUZ01 (sample SAMN12813069, study PRJNA571459) | rock metagenome | isolation source: Antarctica rocks | place: Antarctica: Victoria Land, Linnaeus Terrace sud | collected 2015-12-21
AGCAACAAGCGATAGATGCAAATAATTCCAAACAGATTCATTTTCAAACTCAGTTGCCGAATGTGACTAAAACAGCTGTATTGCAAGTGTATCGACAGGCTGTGGATGCTCCGATTCATGCAGTCGGTGGGGAGATTTGGCGCTTAACAGAGAAAGAGGCATCCATTGCCCCTGTCCACTGCATGAAGATGACTCCAAGACAGGTTGAGATATATTTAGAGCGTCTCCTGAAAAAGTTACAAGAGGTGTACGGTATTCGTAAATTTGCAACTCTTGAAGAATTGAATCCGCGTTGCTGTCCTCTAAATGGATGCTTAGAGAGGCTTTGATGAAACAACTTGAACTTGATTTGTGGGTCACTCTCAAGCAGGCAGCAGAGTTACCAGAACTGGCTGAATTGTCGAATTTGTGGACAGCATTGGACACAGAATTGTCGAAATTTAATACGTTAGACCAATTACGGATAGCTGGGGATGCAATTTCTCAAATTACTGACATTGTTGTAGAGCGCTCTTTCTTGACACTAGAAGAGATTGAAAGCATTTACCAAGACTCTGGCCCGGTTGTAGAAGCCGATTTTTTTGATAAATTCGTCCGCCAGTCAATGTCTGTGGACTTTGCACAGTTTGTTGAGGCTCCAGCACCATTGCCTCGTATTCCCAAACTAGGTGTCGGTGGCAAGCAGAAGTTTCCCAGTGATGGGCGTTCTGTAGTTAGTGTTATCAATAAGAGTGACTTGTTGTCAGCGCTCTCGTCCGTGACTCAAGAGAAGGATGATGCGAGGCCAGCTTCCGTCTTAGAAGTCGCCCATCATGAAGATATTTCGACCTGGGCTAGAGCGATCTCCTGCTATTTCGCTCTTCAGCAAGTGGAGTCTATCTCACTGTTTGAACTGGTACAGTCGGTTCAAGTTTCCATCGCTGGAGAGAACGATAGCGGTTCACCTCTGGTTAAGGTTTGGTTAGCCCTGCTATTAGGAGGTTTTAAATTAGAGCAACATGGCGAGTTTTACGACTATCCAGATAAAATTTTTGTGTATCCCCGACAAAAAACTCCGACATTTGGGTCAAGGGAGCCGATGCCAAGAGAAAGAGGGAGGGTCTAAACAACACAGTTGATTGTGTCGTCGCAAAAGATAAATCAAATGGACCCTCCCTCTTTCTCTTCAGGCAACATTCTGTGCCCTTAACCCAACCAACTTTTGAGAGGCGAGACATTAATGAAAATGAGGGCGTAGACCTTAATGTCAGGGTTCATTGTACCCCATCTTTTTGGCATCGGCAGAGCGTGTCCCCCTTTTTTGGCGTCGGCTCCTGCGCCGTCGAAACAACTATTCATGACTGAAATGTTGCATGAATTTATGGGACTTAGAATATTGCCTGGAAATAATGGTCGAGCCCCGACGAAAAACTCCGACATTAAGGTCTACGCCCTTAACCCAACCCACTTTTGAGAAGCGAGACATTAATGAAAATGAGGGCGTAGACCTTAATGTCAGGGTTCATTGTAACCGTGCGCTGGGTTATTTGTGGTGCATCATGAAAAGTCTCGTGTTGACGCGCCTAGGAGCCCTTCAGCATTCTTATTTAACCTGCTAAACCAATAAGTAAAGTTTTGTAAAATTTGGGTCACACTGGATCACACTTTAACTGAAAAAAGCTCACACTCGCTCACAGATTTGCAGGGAAAAGTCATAAAAAGGGCTTTTTTAGCGATAAAACTACACTTGAACTCGACTAAAACAAGAGTACCTGGCTGGACAATTAAAAGCAATGTTGTAGCATAGATAAAGTTACTTACAGGCATTGAGATTAGATTGATCGTTGACCACAGATATACCGTAGGTATGTATACAACTGAATCAGATTATCTGAAACTGACTACTCAGAAGCTGCAAGCCGTTGCTTTAGTAGCCGCAGATAAAAATGATGTTGAGGTTGCTCAAATAGTTGGTGTAAGCCGCGAGACAGTTAATCGGTGGCGACACCACAATCCAGCTTTCAAAAAAGCTGTGTCAGCTCAGCGTAAGCAACTTGCTGTTGATATATACATTGAGCAATCAGATGATTTATCTGAGCTAATTCACGTCTTTAAAAAATACTTACCTAAAAAGTATTATCGTCTAGCAATAAAGTTGCTAGAGTGCCATGTAGATAAAGTGAAAACTACTACTAAAAACTACTAACTAACTTTATTTTAAGTTATTTGGTAAAAAAAAGGCTCTATTACTTAAGGTTGTCCCAGGCACAATCTGCTGATTATTAGCGGTTTAATTTACTCTCTCAAGCGTTTAAATATTCAGGTTTTTGAGTATATAAGGAGGAATTTGTGATTGCGACTAAGTTAAACATGGCACACGCCCGGCTCAAGAAAATAGCACTTTTTCCCCTCGCACTTTAATGTAAGAAGGATGTAAGGAAAGCATCAACTACGGTGGAGTATTCGCGTATTCCTGCTTATTTTGGTAGGAGGATTAGTAGCTGCTTATCAATCGGTCATCTGCCTGTTTCTGCCGCCCACTCCCAAACAAATCTACCTTGCAGGTCGGTTATTACCTTTTTGTTCACCTTGTTTTCTGCCAAGTAAAAATATATTTAAACTTCCAAATTTTTAGCTAACTAATAATTTGCAAATGCCTCGATTGTTTTGACTTTTTCCTTAGTACCAATAAACCTTTAAAACGACTTCACGAACGTCCTTGTTTAAACATTATGATGACTAATTTGATGTCCAAGTGTTACTTAAATTCTGAATATAAAGCAGATTTTAAAGAAAGTCTTTTAATTCAGGATGTAGCTAATAGAGCTAAGTTACTACATCGAGAAACAAAAGAATTTACTCTTGAAGAACGTGAAGTAATCAGAAAAGGAGAACGTGCGATTGGGCAACTGTTGTCAGCCCATCGGGGATTAATTTTACAACTTGTTGCTACGTATAAGGTCAAAGGTTATAACTCCACTTTGTCTGATTTAGAGCAAGAAGCAACGCTTGCATTTTTAAATGCATTAATTAGCTTTGATCCTAACAAAGGAGGCATTCTTGCCACTTGGGCATATTTCCAGATCCGGGCAAGATTACAGAGGATCACGCGACAGGCAATCCATAATGCGATCGCTAGAGCTAGGTCTATGCAGAGTGAGCAAGTCTTTAGTTCGCCCTATCCTGAGCTGGATCAGGGTTTTTTTGAGCAGATACGCTTTCTTATTAATAAACTGACTGAAAAGCAGCGGCAAGTAGTCTTTTTTTACCTTGATGGTTTAGGTTGGGCTGAGATCGCACTGAAATTACAGTCCACGGTTGATGGTGTGCGGATGGTATGGACTCGCTCGGTTCAACAATTGCGTCTGCTGCTTTTGGGTGAGCGACAACAAGAAAAGCATTACTCCAAAGTTAGTGAATCACCAACGGCTGTGCAATCGAGTAACTTTAGTGAATCACCAACGGCTGTGCAATCGAGTAACTTTAGTGAATCACCAACGGCTGTGCAATCGAGTAACTTTAGTGAATCACCAACGGCTGTTAAATCAAATAATTTCATTAATTTGTTATTAAAACGCTTATTCCAACATGTTTCTCCTCTTTCCATTTTCTTGCGTCTGTTCTCAAAGGCAGACAACAAAATGCAAAAGGTAAAAGAGCGTAATCAAAAGGATAACCAGGTACAAAACTGTCTGTCATACAACGATTTGTGTACAAAATGGAAGAACCGTCATAACACAACAAATGTGGAGTGTAGAGACAAAACTGAGAAGTCCTACAATGAGATCGATCATATCGAGCGGGAGCCTCGGGGTTCGTTAGTTGTGTCTCTATACACATTAGTTGTGTATAAGGCTCCCGCTCGTGAGGTGCAGGTTTTTCTCTCGGATAGACGCTTCGTCCACTTTGTACCGGATTTCCTCTCGTCCCCAATAAGCAACAAGAGCGAAAGTTATCGGTTTTGGTCTGATCCTTCTTGTTCTAAGGCTGCTCGGGGTAGTCCTTCAATCTTCTGGCTACTCAAACGCCTAGCTGTGTCGCACGACTGGTATCAACTAAAAGTTTTCACTTCAACTATTAAGAGTCACATAATGTACACCACATCCCAAAAGCAGAATCGTTTTCTAATTACTTCAAGCAGAGTTCGCCTGACTCGATTTGATAAATGGTGGGCTAGCTTGCTGCCTCTGGCCCTCAAGAAAATACTCCCGCCTTGGCAAGTGTCAGCTCTGTTGGTGACACTTATGGCCTTTTATGCAGAGGATCAATTCTTCAGTACGATGATCGTGTTGTTCTGGGTCTCTATGTCTTTTAGCTGGCTATTCAGGAAGCTCAGGCGGTACGTTGGGCATTACACCTGGCTCATTCCTGCCTACCATGTAGGACTATCTTTCTTAATTTTGACACCAGTTTTGGCTCAGAACGCGCCTACAGGGAACGCGCCTACAGGGAGTGCCTGCACTACAAGTGGCCTATTTTCGGCGGTGACGACTTTTGTCAGCAACTTATTCTCAACGGTTACGTTTGGGGGAGTTGGAGGGGGTACTCTCAGCGGCTTGATTTGTCAGGTCGTCGGCTTTCTGACCATCAGTCTCTTGCTCGGTTTTCTCGGCGTAATTGGCTATGTTGGTTTCCAAATTGGCTACCAAAGACAGCCGGTATCGACTGTGCTCGATCCTTTAATGGGTTTCCTTGTGTTTGCAGGTGGTTCAACGGTGATCATCGGTGTGATGGTTGGTACCGGCGGCGGTAATGGCGGTGGTCCGGTTGTCGGATGAGAGAGCAAGATTTGGTAGACGGGCGTGTCAATGGGATGATTGGCACGGCTCTGGGCTTGGGGTTCATTGCCCCGAAGCAATTCCTTTACTGTGCAGTTATATTTTTCTTTTGCATCCCCTTTATTTTGAGGAATCCTCCCCAAGGGTTGTTAATCTTTGCTTGCATCTATGGGCCATTCTGGATTCTCACGGGTAATGATCCGACTAAATTCTTCGAGCGCCTGAATCAGCCCAAGAAATACATTGCTGAAGAACCGACTGTGGATTTTAATTCAGCAGGAATTCCAATGCCTGTGCAACCAAAACGACAATCGACAACATATCGGGTGAAAGGGAAACGTAGAAAATATCATCACATTGAGCGAAAATTCCATTTGCTCACCTATGGGCAAATCGAACTCGACGGCAAGAAGGTAGGTTTCTACCTGTTGCGAAGAGGTTCGCAGCTGATGTTCATCTTCGGCTGGGAAGTGAGTGGTCATGACCCGTCTATGACGGCAGAACAATCATTTTCCATCCTGTCTGCCTCTAATGATGCTACGAGCAATATTCCGGCTGATATCGATCTTAAGTGCTATGAAGACATTACTAGCTCATGTGAAGACTATCTACGGATGCAGGCAGCGCTGTTACGCTCAAAGAACCACGATCTCCTTAGTAAAGAGCTAATCAAATCTCGGGCCAAACGGGCGAAACAGTTGAGCGAAGAGGGACGATTGCTGTCAAACAAGATCTTCTACTTCGCTAAATACCGGGTGCCGCTAGGAGGAGACTATGCTGTCACACAGACCTGGCTAGATGATTTACTCTCAAAAACCCAGCCAATAGTTGGGGCATTCAAAGGAAAGAGCTTTGAGTCGCAATCGGCATGGGAAAAAGTGATTGACTATGCCTATCGCTATGCCTACCGCAAGGTCAATACTCTCTTGGCTTCTAATACTGGCTTTGGGATGCGCCTGCGTACACTGACGGTTGATGATTTATGGAGCCGGGATTATCTCGAACTGCATCAGCCGCCAGTTCCGGAAATATCGCAGTACATCATCTATAATCAGTCAGGTCTACAGCCACCTGTAATTAACGAAGGCACTCACGTGCTCGGGGTTTTATTTGAACCTCAAGCCGGTATCCCCGCCGAACCCCGTTTTGATCGCCATTGCGTTCATCTCCCAATCAAAAGGCAGTTTGCGGCATTTGTCCGCATTGGGCAAGTGCGTAGTTTCCCCAAAGATAAAGGGATAGTAGCACGAGGCTATTTGCGGTATATCTACAATATCCTAGCGGGGACAAATCAACCGATTCACGACTGTAGAGTCGTCACCGAATTGACCCCAGACCGCTCTGGATTTGAGATGCTTCAGTTGGATCGAATCATCTCAAATTCAGTCAAGCGAGAAGCCTTGGCAGCTAAAAAACAAACGGTTGATGTAGTCGCTACGCGGCGGCGGGAACAGGCAGTTGTTGCCCGTGACCTCTTAGAAGATAACAACATTCCTTACTGGTGCAGCGTAGGAATCTGGCTGTACCGGGACTCCCTAGATCAGCTTAATCAAGCTACCAGTGATTTGATTCAACGCATACCAGCAGCTGCCGTTGAGCGCGTTACAAATAACACTGAGCATGTCTGGTTTCAGACCTGGCCGTTTGAGTGGGAGTCATTTCTGACCAAGCCGAACCACCGTCGCCAAAAGTACATGGGCTTCCAGGCATTGCCAATGATGCCGATGGTCAAGGTCAAACCCGCCGATAAACAAGGGATGATGTTTGTCAGCCGCGAACTGAACTCGCCATTGTACATTGATATTGCTAATCGCAAGAATCACACCGCCATCATTGCTAAAACCGGGGTAGGAAAGTCAATCGTGATGTTCGAGATGATTCTCGAATATTTACTCTATGGGTATCTCGCAGTTATTTTCGATTTTCCCCGTCCAGATGGCTCCTCCACCTACACTGTCTTGCTACCAATCCTCCAAAGGCTAGGAGTTCGAGCTGCCTATCATAATGTGCGTGAAAGCGTCATGAATATTATTGAGTGGCCCGATCTCCGTCAAGTTAAAAATAAAAAGGATTACTCTAGAAGGTGGCAGCAAGCATTTCAAAACCATGTACGGTTACTGTGCGCGATTGTGATGGGCACGACCAACAACCCCGACCGGGAACTGTTGGTCAACTCCTTGCTGACACAATGCTATGCTGACTTCCTTGCTGACGAGAAAATCAAACATAGATATGAAGCCGCGATTGAGGGGGGTTTTGGATCAATTGCCTACCAGAACATGCCCATCCTGGAAACATTTGTAAATTATGCAGAGTTCTGGTTCAGTAAGTACGTCCAACACAAGAAAGAAACAATTTCCATCCTAGTCAACGATACGGTTGACATTATTGTGACTCAATTGCGGGGGGTACTCCGAACTTCTCTAGGTGCATCAATCAATGGCATTAGCTCCTTTGACACTAACGTCCAAGTCCTTGTAGTTGGCCTAACCGATGTATCTGAAAACCTAGATTCATTGATTTATGCGATGTCAGGATTAAATGTGCTGATGCGCCAATCGCTATCAGCAAAGCGCTCACTGCTCGCAACGGACGAAGGTACAATCCTTTACAAATTTCCTTTCTACGCCAGGGAAACCGGCATCATCCCGGTGCATGGCCGCAAGTGGGGATGCAATTTCTTGGTCGCAGCTCAAGAAATTCAGACAATTTTAAGGTCATGTTCTGGAAATGAAATATTCAAGAACCTGGACAACATATTCTGCGGACATATTGAGGATTCAGCGATTGCAGAAATGCTAGAGTTGAATTTCCGGGAGGAGCTGCTTCGTCCCTACACTAGTGAGGCATTTAAGCCCAGTCCTGAGTTGTTGCACTCCTATTGGTATCTCAAGCGAGGGAGCCAGCATCTAGAAGTGACTCACCCGGCTAGTGAATTGACTCTAGGTTTGGGGGCAACAGACCCCGACGAAAATGCTGCCAGGAAGCGGGTCATATCACTGCATCCAGGAGATGAAATTGCTGGGATCAAGCACTTTGCTAAGCTCTATGTCCAGGCTAAAAGCCAAGGTTTGCCAATGGACTCAATTTTCCCCGAGGTATCTATAAATGATGAAGAAGAAAAAGCTGCCTGAAATTATCATCATCGGCAGTATCTTAGCGGCAGTTGCTCTGCCTGCCTCTGTCCATGCTGCTCTTGAATCAATTAATTTAGTCACCACAGCAGGTTCACAAACACTACCCATAACGCCAATAGCACCCATAACCGCTCAGAATAGCGCACCTACTCCCACGAGGCAGCAGGGCTCTCTCCAGGTTCCTTCAATTGTCAGTGCTTCCCAGCAGATATTCCGCAGCATCAACACAGGGAATATTAATGGAGCCATCAGACAGATACTAGGGATTCTAGGTCAAATGGGTCTAGTAGACCCTGCTACTGATGCGGATCAGGTGGCTACAGATGCTTCAAATTCAGGCGGTAGCAGTGCTGGGAATCCCTATGCCAATCCTCAGACCCCAGAACAAGTTTACGATCTCCAACGACATACAGACGTTGTTCGCTCTGAGGATGGGCAAAAGCTTTCTCAAATTCTGTTTGGATCACAAGGTCAACAAGCTGCTGAAGTGCAGCTCCAAGACATTGAGGATGCTCAGCAAGTTGCTCTAGATGGCCAGCAAGGTGTAGCTGATACCTACCAGGATTCTGCTGCACAAGCTGAGCAGAATGTAACCTCGGCAAATAATGTTGAAGCAAAATCAACAGAAGCGCAATCAAAAAAAGTCTCTCAAGATATCCTCAAGGCGATCGCCTCCCAAAATGCAGACCTTGGGAAAATTGGTGCTGGCAATTCAGCCCAACTGGCTTACTTGGGAAAAGCCGCTTCCTACCAGTCTGCCCAGATCAGTGCTGTTAATGCCGGACTAGTTGCCCTTAATGACAAAACACAAACCATTGGTGTATTAGCTGCCTCCCAAAACTATCAAGCAGCACAAATTAATGCCGCGATTGATCGCCAAAGTCACTACCAAGAAATGAAAGATAGCGCCCAAGAAAATGCAGCTTATCAGTCTTCTAGCTTGATCTACATTCCAGGGCTCGTACCCAAAGCAGCAAATGGCACTAATTAAAATTTGTCGGCGTCACAAGCATCGTTTCTGGGTACATCTAATCCTGGCGATCATCGTTTGCTTGCTGGTTGTGGTGCCTGTTCGCGCCCAGGAAGTGTTGCAAAGCACGTTAACGAACATGCAGGAATCTGAGCAGTGGTGGGACAAATTATGGAAGGACACCTTTGATCCAACAGATTTTAGTACTAGCATCTCCATCTATACATTTTCCACCGCAGTCCGGTTTATCTTGGCGATTGGTCTGATTTTTTGGCTGTTTCAGTACGGTCAAAAAATGGCTGAGTCCAGGGGACTACCTCAGAGTCTCTCGCTTAGCACGCAGTTTTTTCTGCCGGTCTTAATTGTAATCATATTTCTAAACAACCAAGGGCAATACTCCCGAATATTGGCTTATGGGTTAAGAGATATCATAAATTCTTGGTCTTCAGGAGTTATGGCTATGCAAATTGCTGGATACAATGTGCGCACAGCTCTGGCAGATCAACTGGTGACACAAGACGCTAAGGACGTGATGGCGCAGCAGACGAAAAAATGTATGCAGATGCCACAGCCAGCAGTATCCTTGCCCTCTTTAGCTCGGCCAGCAACAAATCCTAGCAACCCATTAACAATCCAGCAGTCACAGGCATATGACTACTTAGATTGCATCAAAGCATTGGGAAAACTAGCCGAACAAAAAAAACAGGAGGGGCTTACTAACAACTGCTCAAGTATTCCGGGAGTACGTGGTGCATGCGGCTTTTTCAATAAATTCATGGACAAGACAGCTGCTTCCGCTAAGCGCGTGCTTGACACTGAAGGTCAAAAATTTACAAAGGGTAGCATTCCCAATCCTTTCGCTATCACGACAGGATTGTTTGATTTTTATAGTGGAGTGGGTGCATCTGTTGCCTATGGACCTATCCTCAGCTTTACACAATGGTTATGGACTAGTTTATTAGAAATGTCGATGTGGCTCGACGCGCTATTTGCCCCATTGTTTATTGCAGTCTCGATTATCCCCGGTCGGCAAAATATGTTCGTCGCCTGGCTGATTAGTTTTCTCACCATCGGACTGGCTAAGTTCGCCTACGTGATTGTGATTGGGATTGTTGCTGTGCAGCTATCGGATCAGGCAACTTTATTTGGCTCCGATTTACGCTTTCCAATGGCTTTGGGCTTATTTGGCCCAGGCGTTTCCTTTGCTGTTGTGACTGGCGGGGGAATTGCGGCAGCGATGTCATTTCGCAGCCAATCTGTTGGTGCAGCTGGAGCTGTTGCCGGTGTTGTGACATCTGCTGTCGCCACCATTGGTTACTCGCTTTCTCGAAACTCCGATAAACGCCGTTGATACATAGATAAACCCATCCACTAGATGAAAACTAAACCGAAGCCAAAACCTAGCCCCGATTTTGAGGCAGGTCATCCCCTTTCTCAACCATCCAAATTCAGGTACGTGCCACTGGTTGTCTGTCTCTTATTGATCTTGAATTTATTTGCAACTTGCAACAACTCTAAAACTTCCCAAATGGCGGCGAAAAATCAACCCTATGTTTATATTGAAAAACCAGATGGCACGACGCTCCGGGCTGAGCCAGTAGAGTCTTTATATCGCTCTGACCCAGTAATCGCAAAATTTGCTGAAGATTGGCTCAAGCTTGCTTATACTTGGAAGAATACTCCGGAAAAAGGCAAGGCTTCTGTAAGTGAGCGAGGGGTGGATTTTCCCTATCAATTCTCTGCCGCCTCCCTGGCTATTGAACCCGGATACCGCGAAGCTTATATGGCTCTAACGGCACATAAATATCAAAGAGAATTTCCTTTTACTAACTACATCACTGGTCAACGCCAGTCCTACGTTCGGATTTATGATGGTTCGAAAGTTCAGCAGGTAGATAAAGGCGTGTGGGATGTGTCGGTTGTCGCTACCCGAACTCATGCCTCGGGTGATTCTATCCTGGCTCATGAAATCTTTAATCATGTGATTCGAGTCAGGGCAATCAAGCCCTCCGCTCCTGACAAAAAGCTGTGGGGGGACCGGGATACACAGCTGGGTAGGTTGCTCAATAACTTACAAACCGATGGGTTGCAGGTCATTCAAGTCAATGAATTTTAAGGAAGAAAGATGACTAAAGCCTCTGTGCCAATAGAAGAAGTTAATTCTCTGCTGTTTGACGACGAAACTCAAGAGTTTAATAGCAACAAGCATACTGGTGACACTGGGCAGCAAGAAACTCAAAAGACGGAACCGCGCCTTTTGAAACAAAAAGAGCTGTCTACTGATTTCGAACAACTCGAAGCTGTTCCTTATTACAAAAGACCCCTTGTGCAGGTTGCTGCAGTGTTGGTTGTTGCTATCCCAGTTGGATGGCTGCTAATTTCTGCCTTTAGCCCTGGAGAGCCAATTAGCCCACAACTTCAATCGGCAAACCGTCCTGAAAACATACAGAACCAGTTACTTCAGAAATCCCTAGACCAGGAAAGAAAAAAGAACCAAGACCTCTCAATTCAGAATGGAATGAAAAATCAGCGCCTGGAAGTAATTCCAGTCGCACAATCACCTAAGCCAGAACCCAAAGTTGTTAACAGGCCAGCACCTGTCACAGCACCACCAGTGCAATATGTACTACCCCGACGCTCAGTTGCTTACTATAATCCACCAATTCAATACTTTCGACCTGTCCCTCAAGTAGTAAAATCCCAACTAGATGACACACCCCTCCGACATAGTAAGTCATCAACAACCGTTGTTACGACTCCGCCGCCACCAACCCTTGAACAACAGCAACAAAAATTGCTAGCACTGTCAAGTGTTGGCATTTTTGGCAGTAATACAGTGGCGAACGACACTTCTACGGTTGATTCCCAGGCCACAACTACTTCAACTCGTGTCTCTGAGAAGCCGCTGAGAGATGACATTAGTTCGTCCAGAAAAACTAGCTATGAAACTCAAACTTTTCAACAATCACAGCTTAGTTATCAACCAGCTTATTCTGACAACCCTTCTGCGCAGCTGCCGCTCGGTACTCATGCTAAGGGCGAACTGGAACGAGCGATCGCTTGGGATAGCAGCTTACAAAATATCAGTCAGCAAAATTACCGGATCAAATTACTCGAACCACTTAAATCTATTAATGGCTCGGTTGTAATTCCCCAAGACTCATACCTGGTAGCACGAATTAATAACGCTACCAATAGTGGCTTGCTCGAAATGTCTGTCATTTCTGTACAGATGGTCGAGAACGGACAGTTGATAGAAAAGCCACTCCCCCAGAGTGCTATCTCTGGAAAAGCAATCTTGGTTCTAGGTAAATCAGGCAATACTTTACAAGCGAAGTTCCATACTCATAGCCATTCTGGTAATGGTTTAGCTATGCCCTTTTTAGCAGGTGCTTCCCAAGTTGCTGGATTAATCAACCAACCCAATAGTCAATCTATATTCAGCTCCGGTGGTGGTTTTCAAAGCACTACTACTAATAGACAACCTAATTACGCCGCTGGGTTTGTCGGTGGTGCATCCCAGGCACTGGTGCAACAAATGCAGAACCGTAACGCGATGCAAAGTACTGAAACCCAAGCACCTAGTTTTAGTCTGCCTCAACGCTATCGAGTTCAAATCTACGTCAATCAACCCCTGAGTTTTTCTCTAAATTCGCTATGAAACATTTAGCAGTTTTTCCTACTGCCCTTGGGCTTCTGTTTCTTGGCAACCACCCAGCTTTTGCTCTTTCCTCTCGTTCGGTATTTGAAGGCGATGTAAATCAAGGTATCGACTTAAAGGTCTGGCCCGGTTATGGCTTGACCATTAATTTGCTGCCAACTCATGCAATTATTAAGCAAGCTTGGCTCGGTCATCCAGGTCGCTTCCTTCTTTCTTCCAATGGCAGTCTCTGCCCACAGTCTTTAACTAGTCAGGGACAATCCTGCAAAAACGTAGGTGCGAGTGTTCTTTTTCTACGATTAATTGACCCAAAAGCCTCCAACATTCCTGACTTGCCGCCTAGTATTGATGGAAGCACGCAAGTCACGTTGATTGTGCAAAAGCCAAATGGTGATGAACAGGAGCTTCAATTTGGACTGCTGCCAGCGCAAGGTAAACCAGAATACACCAGTTTGCGAATCTACCCAGATTCCGAAAAACCTAAACCTATATTGCCGCTGGCCCCAATCAAACAAAACCCTATAGTACCTAGGACTACTAGCCCAGGATTACAGCAACCTTCACATCAACAGGTGTCATTAAAACCAGTTGCTGGAGATGAGGTTTGGGATCGGGGGAAGATAGATCATCTGGTTGTACCTCTTACCTCCCCTGTCTTGCCTCTAGCAACCACTGACGATCGCACCCCACCTCCACTCATACTAAATCAATCAACTCCGCTAATTAATCTTCAGTCAGCAGACTCTAACCTCTCACCTTCAACCGAAACTACTAAGAACCAACCTCAGCCAACTGAAAATACTACTGCCTTCGCGTTCGGCCTACTTGCCGGTATTCAAACAGGTAAGATTCAGCCCGGTACTCCGGTTTGGGAGCAAACTCAAAATACACTTTCTCGGTTGCGCCAAGGTCAAAGTATCGAAGATGCTTTGAACGGGTCTAAACTAAGTCGTTTAATTTTTAACTATTTTGTTACATTAGGACAACAAGAAAATTTGGCAACAAATTATATCGAAAAAGATACTGTTAATACAGCTCCTACCCCACCGACTTCAATAACTCCTCCACAAACAAGTCCAGAACCTACAGCTATTCCAACTAAATTTAATTCTTCTGTTGTTAATCCCTCTACTTCTTCGCCTAACTCCGATTTCTCCCAACTTCAATTATCTTCCCCGACGAAAAACACCGACATTTTGACCGCGCCCTTAAACCAATCAACTTTTGAGAGGCGAGACATTAATGTAGATGAGGGCGCGGTCAAAATGTCTGGGTTCATTGTAACCCCTCAATCTAGCTCAGTTAATTATGCAAAAGTAGCTGTGTTAGGGCTAATTTTGGCTAAAAACAGAGGTCAAATCAAAATAAATAGCCCCCAATGGCATCAAATCCAAAAAGTTATTGTAAATCTTCGGCAAGGAGTAGCGTTAAAAACTGCCTTGCTTGATGCCAAACTCGAATCTTTTGATTTTGAGCAATTAATTGATTTAGGCCAAGAATACCTCAAAGTGAACTGTTTAGAAACTATAGGGAAACTACCCACTACCACGAGGGTTGAGACATGAAAAAACTTGGACTTTTTCTTCTTGTCCTTTTTTTCCTGAACGCGATCGCCTTTGCTCCAGTTGGTAGAAACTTAGCATTTGCTCAGTCAAGTGCTATCCCAAATATAACTAAAACAATTGGAAATCAACAGGTATTAATACCTGACTGGTCGCACACTACTTGGTCTGAATTGCCACCAATCCAATCATCTGGACAGGTTGAAGTACCGCCCGATTTGGTTAAGCAAATTGGCTGGAACCCTGGTAGGACTTGGATTTCTGGACAGAGGAGCGAGCAGTTTACTAAATTGGGTGATGTGGAGGACACATTCCACCTCGGCGCTTTTAGTCTCGATGACATTTCTAACCTGAGAGGGAAATCAATGCAAAACCTGCATTTAAATGATTTGGGCCTAACGCAATGGCAGACTCCAGCCTCTTTACTCAAAGCAATTCCAGAGCTAGGCAATCTGAACTTGAGTGAAGTGCAACCTTTTCAAGACTTAGCTGCTCGGATGGGAGTGAATGCGTCTGGCTCAATTGCCGACATTGTGCAACAAAATCAAATTTTCGCTGACACTCCCCTAAAGGAACTCGATCTCACGCAGTATTCAATTGATTCAATTCCCGGTATCAGTCAGACCTACTTGGCTAAGTTTGGTGGTTGGCAACAGAGCCTGATTGCTCAGGTGCCAGGTCTAAGCCAGATATCTTTTGGTCAGTTTCCGACGCCTCTGAATATTGGAGGAGTATCACTCGCCAAGATGGATTTGCCCTGGGGAAAAGCTGAACACGGTGATCCTCAAGTTGATTCGAGCTATTTCGTCAGCGGCAGCATCAATCAGCAGGGTCAGACCAAAGCGGTAGCCTGCTCAGCCGGAAAATCCTGTCCTTATCTAGAATTGAGCGATCCATTACTAGGTGCAAACGGTCCCCTCAATGGCAAGCGTTGGGCATCTGAAGACCAGCAGGTTCAAGGGGGTTTTGGTCCTCTCGCCATTTTGAATGGCGGCAAAGAACCAGCAGGCAGGGCAGTTTTTGGAGCCGATTTTGGCAAGATAGTAGTAAGAAACATTAATGAATCTCAAGGACGCGCTGAATTCAGCTTGTACAAACGGGTCTGTGCCCATTTCCCATTTGTTGGCAAAAGCTGCTCACCTTTTTTTATTGGTCCAATTCCTCTACCGTTTTCAACTAGCGAGGGGGAACTGCTGATTGTATCTGCTCTGACTACACCAAGTATTTCCATTCCCCAAAAATATCAGGATAGGATTGCTCAGATCGAGGCACAAAACATGCCTAGCCAGGCAACTCCTAACACCCGTCAAACTCCAAATTCAAGTGCAGTAACAGCAGACTCTGGAGGAGAATCAAATCAAAAAATTGTAGCTGCGATTAACAGTGTAGGTGAATTTTCTACCGCTAATGTACCTAATACTGATGGGGGAAACAACGCTTGTATGTGGGCAACTAACCATGTTTTGGAGCAGGCGGGTTATGAACCTCTTGCCAATGGCACTCTAAGTGTACTTGAGGGAAAAGCTGCTTTGGACAATGGTCGCGGACAGAAGATTGATATTGCTGATGCCAAGCCTGGAGATATTGTATTAGTTGATGCCGGTGGTAGTCACCAGCATATTGGCTTTTGTGAAACTGATGGTTGTACTCGCACAATTTCTAATAGTTCTAGTCAGGCGCAATTTGATTGGCATAGTAACTCTAACTTTAGTTATGATGGTAGCCCCTACAATGGAACTACGCCTCAAGTCTATCGCCTAGTTAAATAGTACTGTAAATGAGAGATAGAGAAATGCTTTTCCCTAGAAGATTTTATAACTACTTATTGTTGAGTATTTTGGTAATGGCTGTTATTATTTCTACTCCAAATTTAGTTAGAGCAAATGTCCCTAGTCTCCAATCCAATGTTCAAATCGCTCAGAACCAAACTACTAATAGTAATTCAGATAAAGTACAGATCAGAAAAGCACTTTTGTTGAATGAGCAAAAATATCACTGGCGACCTGAAGTAGATATACTTGCTATCGCTGATGATTACGCAATTACAAGTGTTCATGACCAAAACACGGGAGGAGAGTCAGTTTTAAAGAAAGTACAAGATGATTGGCAAGTTGTATGTGGTACTGGAGGTGCTTTTGGTAAAGCCGAAGAGCTTTACCGAAATTGTAAAGTTCCCTTAGCTACAGCTAATCGGTTGCTTCAGACTAAAGCTGCCCATCGACACCAGGCGCAGTAAGATAGGTGCGGTAATTCTTTTGGACGTGTGAGATGGAAGTCTGGTTCTACTTTTTATACTGGCTACTAACGTTAGTTGGCTTGCTGTGGGTTAAGCGTGTCACTTCTGGGAAATTGCGTTGTAATATCCTCTCCGCAGCACTCGCTGCCGCAATCTTCGTCGGAATAACCCTTGCCTTCACATACTTTGTACTTATAGTTGTTTATCGACCGGGTTCAGGTGCGCTCACAATATTTTCCTTTTTGTTTTTGGCATTTGGTTTAGTCCCGCTTGCATCTGCGATTACGCTGTTTTTCGGCAAAATGCTAATCCCCTTTTTCAGGATCAAGTCATCTGATCTTTTGTCCTGTATCGGATATTTGACAGCATGGACTTTTGTTTCTCTAACATTTGTTTCTATCCTCCAAGCACTTGGTTTCCTTCTCCTGTGCCTCCTGTTTGGAGGCGGAATGCCAAGAGCCATAACGAGAGTGTCTGATGACCAATACTACTAACACTAGTCATCCAAAGCCTGATTTATTTGCGCCTTTACTTGCACCACTGTCCAGCCCTCCGCTTCTCGGCTGTTTGGCGCTGATTGTTCTCATCTGGATTGTTTCTGCCTTTACCAAACGCAGGCCCCAACTCTCTGATGGCCAGTTTGCTACCCCAGATAAAGTAACAATTGCACGAAACAAAGGGCTGCTTCAGATTGCCCGCCAGACTCCCAATGAAGCTGCTCTGAATTTTGGTCGCTTAGTCCTTCCTGATCTTCAGCCAGCAGTTTCAGTCGTCGGACGTTCTAGGGCAGGAAAGACCCGTTCTATTTTCGACCCAGGTATTAAGTCAGCCGTTGAGCAGGACTGGACCCTACTTGTACTGGATGTAAAAGGGTCGTTGATGCGTAAGCATGCGGCTTACGCCCATTCCAAGGGGTATGACGTTTATGTATACGCGCCAGGGTTTCCCTACTCAGACGGTCTGAACTTGCTTGATTTCATGCAGAACTCATCGGATGCCAAAGCTGCCCAGGAGATAGCAACGGTATTTAACCTCAATTTCCAAGAGCCTGGAACAAAGCAAGATCCTTTCTTTGGTCCGCAAGGAATCTCCCTGCTTAAATCCATGTTCATGCACGGCAAGCATGCATGCTATCCAGATCTACTCTCGGCTTGGAAGCTCCTTTCCTTAGATAATCTGGCTGAGCGCTTAGCTGCCGCTAGGAAATATGGCTTGTTTAACACTGGAGGGGATCTGGGCAGTTGGCTCGGTGAGGCGGCAGTGGGACTGCGCTCAGTCGCTCACGCGGAAGAAACTTCGGTGGGTATTGTTGGTAGTGCCGTCACTCACTTTCAGTCGCTCGTTGATCGCAGTATTCTTCCCTGTCTATTAAAAAGTACGATCCCTTTGGATTTACCGGGCAAACAAATTGTCTTTTTCCAAATAGACGAGCAAAGTGAAGCTGCAACTTCACCTCTGGTTGCAGCAGCAATTCACATGTTGGTTAAGCGCAATCTAAATGCAACGGTAAAACGTGATCGGACGTTAGGACTGTTTCTCGATGAGTTCAGCTCTATTCGCTTGCCAGACATTGAAGCATGGATCAGTCGCTTTGCTGAGTATGGCATGGTGTGTATGCTAGGATATCAGTCAGATGCACAAATTCGACTCCGCTACAGCCGCGACCATGCTGAGTCTATCCTCAGTAGCTGTGGAACCAAGATTGTGTTTAATACAGGCCATCCTGAAACCGCCGAGAAGTTCTCATCTTCTCTGGGCTTCAAAGATGTGTGGTATCAGGGACAGTCCCAATCTTATGGCTCAAAGAATAACCATAGAAGTCTCACTGACCATGTACAGAAGGTTCCTCTAATCTCAGGTCCAGCCATCAATCGGATGTCACAAGGGGAATGTGTCATCATGAATCCCGGACTAGATTATCGACCCTACAAATTACGGGTACCGATTAGCGAACAGGAGAACGAGCTTTGGAACCGCTGTACTCAAAGTTGGAATCGGGAGATTTGTCCAACCTTGATTGAGCAAACTGAACAGCGACTAGAGGGAGTTTCAATGGATGTAGAGCTTAGCGATCGCGAAGTAATTGCTCAGTCAATGTTACCCACTGCTTTGGAATTGGAGGCACTAAAGAATGTCAGGGAATTACGAGCACGATCAGGAGCGGCTACTTAGCACTGCCGCCCAAGCAGTACAGACAGCTGTATCGTTTGGTGCACAGCTTTGGATGAACCGATCTCATCCACTTAAAATTGAAATTCAGACGGCAGCCCAGGATGTTCAGTCTGCCCATAAAGCGATTCAACAAGGAATTCCTAAACAAGAGATTTTCAACTCAATTCGTCAAGGAGAGGTTTCTCAACGAGTTGCCAAAGCTGGGGGCGATCCCAATAAGTATACACAGTTGATGCTGCATCGAGCTGAGATTGACCATGCTGTGGAGATTATGCCAGCCCAGGCTCCCTCCCATGCAAAAACTCCCAAGAAGTCTCTCTAGTAACTCAATCATAGGAGAATCACGATGGCCTCAGATCAGGAAAATCCTCAGAACGAACCAAATAGAAATGAACCGGGAACTCAAACAGGAACTTCCAATGAGCCTCAAGAGCAATTTATTAAGCCTCCCCAAGCGCAACAAATTACTCCTATCCCCGAATCTGGGCCTGGATTTGGGCCAGAAAATGTGACAGCACAAAAAGGCTCAAGAGAGGCTGAAGACTATGCTCTCGGCATAGCGCAGCTTCTCGACCAGAGGCGCATTAACGTTGATCGTCTCCAAATTGATGTGAATGGACAAACTGTTTTCAAGCTGCGTGATGGGGACATTGATCAGAGTAGAACCTCAATTAATAACGAACAAACAGAGTTGCTCAAAAAGGCATTGTCTGACCCAGCTGCTTTGAACGGTTCTGTCAAGATCACTCAAGGCAATCAAGTTCTGCTACATGTTAAAGATGGCCGGGTATTGATTGATTCTGCTGGACTTACTAAGCAGTCTGCTAAAGTTGAAGTTAATACCCCGGATTCACCCTCTCAGGGGTTGTACGAGCGTGCCTCTAAAAATGTCATTAGCAACGGCTTGCAAGCGACCAAAGAAATCGCAACCAACGCCCTCAAATCGGGGGTTGAACGTGAGCAAGTTGTCGATGTCCTCAAGTCCCGTGACCCCGCCTATCAGAAACTTGCTAGCGAGCAAGGAAAGAAAGTAGGCGACCAGACCCTTGAAAAGTTGGTTGATTCTGCTCAAGCTTCACTGCTCCAAGAGCAACTGCCAGAACATCAGCAATCTCAGAACGTTAAGGCTTCCAAGTCAAGGAAAGCTTAATCGGGGCACTAGGCAGGGCTGGGGAAAACCTGGTAAAACTAGGGCAACCCTCATCTGCATTAATGTCTCGCTTCCTAACAAGGGGGTTGTTTAAGGGTTGCCCTAGTTTTACCGGACTATTTGCGACGGCAATGGCTATCCTTTGCCCTCGCATCTGACAAGGCAACCCCTTCTCGGTCAACAGTAAAATTGTGCATTCTCTACAGCAAATTCTATTAGCTCCCTCACTACCCATTCTTAGATCATATCAAAAGCAATTTGTTCTAGACGTTTACTCATTGATTAGATCCGGCTCAAAGCGGATTTTAGGTGTAGCTCCGACTGGAAGCGGCAAGACAATTATAGCAAGTAAAATTATTGTTGATGCTATTACGAAGAAAAAGCGAATTTTCTTCATTGTACATCGTGATATCTTGATCAGTCAAACTTATAACAAAATAAAAGCTTTTAATTTTAGTGACTGCGGCTTTATTAAGTCTGGCTGGGAAGAAAACCAAGACTCATTAGTACAAATTGCCTCAGTGCAGACTTTAGCCTCACGAAATTGGTGGCAAAAAATTCCCGCTGATATCGTAATAATTGATGAAGCCCATATCAATGCCTACGCCGCTGTAGTCCAACGGATGATGGCTCAGATTTATCCGCAAGCCATTTACCTTGCCTTGACAGGCACTCCATGGCGCTTATCTAAACATCAAAGTATGGGCGATATATTTGATTCTTTGGTACAAGCTCCAATGCCATTCGAGCTGATAAATCAAGGTTTCTTGGTAAAACCAAGTTACTTCAGTGTAGCTCAAGCTGACCTGGATAAAGTCGGGACTGTAGGGGGTGATTTTGATGAAGGGCAACTAGCGCTCGCCTGTGATCGTCCTGAACTTCTTCAGCAAATTGTTCAGGATTGGAAACGTTACGCTTGGGGAAGGAGAACTATTGGCTTTACCATTAATGTTCAACATGCTCAAAATTTGGCTCTGACATTTTTGTCATCAGGAATTCCAGCCGCTTATGTAAGTGCTAAGACACCTGCTAAGACTACAGAGCAGCTTTACAAACAGCTAGAAGATGGAGAGCTGCTTGTTCTATGTAGTTGCATGAAACTTACAGAAGGATTCGATGTTCCAAGTGTCAGTGCTATTATTTTAGATAGACCCACCCTTTCAAAAGCACTGTATTTTCAAATGGTTGGTCGTGGACTTCGTCTCAGTCCCGAAACTGCAAAGACTGACTGCATTGTCCTAGATCCATCAGGAAACGTCCAGCGCCATCACTTCATTGAAGACCTAAAAGAAATCAGTCTGGAGCCTGCAAAAGAAAAACAAGAGGCTGAGGCTCCTAAAAAAATCTGTCCTTTCAGTATGGGCGGGTGTGGGGCCATTATTTATGCATCCCTTATCCACTGCCCGAATTGTAAGTATGTCTTTCCGAGGCCCAAAAAGTTCTATTTTGTTCCCGAACTCCAACAACAATTGAGTGACGAAGACCTTGAATGCTATGAGTTTCATCGCCAGAACCTGGGACTGGCCTACCAGCGCAACTTTGCCCCTGGGTGGGCTGCTAGTACCTATCGGGAGCGCTACGGCTACTGGCCTCCTGATTCTTGGGGGACAGGAGCGATTTTCGGTCTAAATCCAACAGCTCTTCAGCAGGAATCCTATCGGCGATACCTCCAAATGATCGCTCAACGTAAACAGAAGCCTGATTCATGGGTTGAACGTCATATGTATTTGGAATTCGGAGTTTCGAGTTCTTCAGATTAACTGGAAGCCGTTCCTCAAAGCTTGGGACTTTTATTCTGCCTTTCCTCTTGCTGGGACGATTGCTCATGAAAATGAACCGTCGCAAATAGTCCGGTAAAACTAGGGCAACCCTCATCTGCATTAATGTCTCGCTTCCTAACAAGGGGGTTGTTTAAGGGTTGCCCTAGTTTTACCAGGTTTTCCCCAGCCCCCTAGAAAAAACTCCGACATTATGGTCAAGCCCTGAAACAACACCCCTGTTGTGTGGCGAGACGTTAACGCCAATGAGGGCTTGACCATAATGTCTGGGTTCGTTGTAACCCTTCCATCTTTATCGTTACTGCGTTAATTACAAGGGAAATATGATACCGAGCTTTTTGGGTTCCCTGTTCCCGTTGTATCTGCTTTACGAATGGATCGCACGCAAGAATATCTGGTAGCTTGGCATCATGACCATCCTGCAAAGCAATCTTTGCGATCGCTATCTGTCGTTGAAGAGGACTTTTAGCTGTGGTGACTTCCTGATTGTATTTGTGCCATAGCTCCTGCGGAGTATTTTGAATCGGGGACTTTTTCTGCTGCTTGGTTCTTGAAATTTCCCCTGTTGGATAGAAGAGGTTCAGACTGGTAGTTTTGGCGGATTCATTTGCAAAAGCATACAGCTCTTTAAGTAAAATTTCAGGCGGCGGCGGGTTCTTGGAATTGATGACGAGAACCAGGTGTTTGTCAACTCCCAGAGCTTTTCGTGATGCAGCTAAGTTGGCATTCTGGTTAAATCCTGGAAGATCCCCTAGAAAAAACTCCGACATTATGGTCAAGCCCTGAAACAACACCACTTTTGATAGGCGAGACATTAACGCCAATGAGGGCTTGACCATAATGTCTGGGTTCGTTGTAACCCTTGAGTCTCTCTGGCCCCGGATAGCGTTGAGCTTTCGTTGCTCTTCACCGGGATTGTTAGTTACATCCACGCCAATTACCTGTTGCTTGCCTTTGTTATCTCGAAGGGTAAGGATTAAGTCTGTTGCCATTGCGTAATCCAGCAGAAGTGCTGCTAGCCCTGCCTTTTCCTCAGCTTTTCCTGTCGCCCGACCCCTGTGATGAATAATGCTATCTATCCACTCATTCGCAAAGGGAAACTTAGCAGCCAAGTGTGGGCGTGCATGGCTTAACTTAAACTGAAGTTTTTCATCTAGTAGCTTTACAACTTTTTCTAAAGGCAATTCCAATTTTCCTAGAATGCCGTGGGTCTTGGCAAACTCCTTGACCCACGCTTCAGCTAGAAAACCGGATCTCTTTTCAATCTCGCTCACAGGTTAACAATGACGCACTCCTGCCGGTATTTCAGGCTCAGTAGATTGGGATACCTTTCGTACATTTCGATGGGATATGGTTCTGCTGCCATCAGCTCATCTACTCCATAGATGTCTATTAGTTCAGGATTAACTAGAAAAATCCAGTGTCCATCAATGCCCATATCCTGGCGAGCTTTACTGTAGGGTTCACTGCTGTAGAGTTGCTGTAACACATCAGCTGACACAGGATTGGTTGTAGTGATCCAGCCGATTTGTTCCCTGCCATACTGAACGATGACAGAAATTCCTAAAACTTGCTCCAATAACTCCTCTACACTAGCTGATGGGGAGAGTTTAACTAGCTGTTCGGGCAGGTGAGTAGAGATCGCCTGTAGTACCATCTCGGCTCTAGGATTCATGCATACAGGTAGAGCTATTTCGGCAAACTCGCGAGTCCAATCTGACATTTCCCCACTTTTCGACAAAGCATCTGCGATCAGCATAGCCACCTCTATGAAATTAAGGTAATTCTTTACAAAAGAAATCCGGAAATTTTTGCTTTATAATCTTGGTCTTTTCTGAGACCTTGATCCGTGGACATTTTCTAATGTTATCAGCTTTTCGGATTCTAGCTCTAGGGTAACAAGTTGCTGCTCAACCACCTTCACAATCAGTTTGTCAAGCTCTTCGACATCCCTCTCACAGAGACGTTTGTAAGTCCCAGAGACCGATGAAATCGCACTTACATAATGCTCAGCAGTCTCTGGCTTCTGTTGGCGCAAAGCTCGAGCTGAATCCGACTCCCCCACGAAACGCGCCCCATCAAAGATATCTCCATTTACAGTAGCTCTAATATAAACTTCCAAATCAACACGTTCAATGGAGATGTTACCTAGTTCCTCCTTGACACGTTTGGCAATTGAATTGTACTTGGTGCGGTAGTGTTGCTTCATAATTTGCTCAATATGGACCGCAAGAATATCTGCCCTCTCAAATGCAACTGGCCCAAAATTCTTAATCAGGTCATCCGCCCCTTTGCCTTCGCGATGATCCCATTGCAGGGAATAGATGTTGCACCCCCGCTCCAACAGCAGCTCGGCTTCCCGCACCAGTTCCTGCCGAACATTCAATATTGTAGATAGCTTACTATCTTGATCGAAAGCGAAACGGATTTCCCGTCCGGGTTGAGCAAATACTTCCAGTTGTGGATGCAGCACTCGTGCCGAAAGCTTGTCGCCCGACTGGTCTTTCGCCCTGTAGCCTGCATTTACACCCTGTCCACTGATAACGACTCGCCCCTGGCTCGTAATTGCAGCATCTTTCTTGTTGCCCTCGGTTCGGTAAATGGGAATTTCAGGGTGTTTGTAAACAACGTACCAGAAGCCACTGGCTTTTTCTGAAGCTGTGGGTGTGATGCCATATTTCCGATAAATCTGCTCAGCAATCTCGTCAGGGACAGTGCTAAAGTTCAAATCTCGATCAAACAGCTCTTTCTTAACACCCCGAGGATTTTCATATTTCCTAATTTTCCCGGATTCATCCTGTCTTGGGTTGTTGGGTTTGAACGTCCCATATAGACTCAAGTCAGGTATTTCACCTGGTTTGAGAGTGGAAAAAGAACGCGGGTCAACCCCTGAATCAACCCACCAACCGCCATCCGACGCCAACTGTTCGTATCCCTGCATCATCCGAGCCATCGGCTTAGTCACGTACTGACCACTACCTAGAGTTGCTAGTTTTTCCGACAGCAGTCGGTCGTACACGGCATCCCCGTAGATGGTCTTAAGCCTTGCCTCGGCTAGAGCGGGATGAATACAACTGTCTTCAATCCATTCGAGCCAGTGTTTAGGATCAATATTAGACGGAGGTTCAGCAGTAGCTCCAGGCGACCAAAACTCTTCAACTTTTTTTGGAGTTGGCGTAGAACTTATTTGTTTTTTCCTCAACCGCTCAGATAATTCTTGAAGCGGTTTTGTCACCTCCGGCTGAAGATTCCCCTCTGCTGCCTTGAGGGAGCCCACCGCCTCACCCAGTTTCTGTAGGTCAGGGTAATGCTGAACTGACAAATTAACCTGTGACAAAGCATCGTTAAAGACTGCCATATACTGCGCGATCACATCATCAGCCCGGCGCTGGGTGACAGCCTCGACAAGTTCTTGCATTCCTTCGAATTCATAAGGTGTGGCCCTAAATTGAAACTTATCAAGTTGAGCAGCTATTTCACCCAACTTTGCCTCTAAGCCGCTGGACACCAACATCTGTTCTGCCTGGAGAGAGTTCACTAGTTCTGCCAACTGTGTCATCTCTTGTCGATGTTCAAGCTGATTTAGAGTCTCTCCAAGGTGTTTCAAGCTTTCAGCAAGATCCGCCTCGATCTGGTAGTCAGCGATCGCCCTACTTAACTCACCCATACCTTGGAATTCTGGAACTGATGGCTGAGCATTAAGCTGTTCAATCAGAGAGCTACACGTTTGAAGCTTTGCTCTCAGTCCACTCTCGACTAGTGCTTCAGCCTGCCATTCCCCAACGACAGAGGCCAGCTGCCTCATCTCAGGATGCAGGATATCGAGCGACTGTACTTGAAGCAGCACTGCCTCCAATAGCTTGTGCTCTTTGTTCCATGCCTCTGATGAGACACCTTGGGTGATCCCAGCATCAAGAGTTGCGATCGCAAGAGCCAACTCAATTCCTGTTCTCCATTCCGCCAGGGCATTAGAAAGGGTCTCAACCACTGGGGCCTGGGTTGCTTGAACCAGGGACTGGTCAAGCTTTTCGATGAAATTGTTCGCCTCTTTCAGGCTTTCAACGAGTGAGTTTTCACTCTGGTAGTTAGCGATCGCAAGAGCTAATTCATCGACTCCCTTAAATTCAGCCGTTAGTTGTGCTTGTGCTGCATCGATTCTTTGAGTAATTCCAGCAATCCGCTGTCTGACAACTCCTTCCTGAAGTTGGTGATCTGTTCGGCTGAATCTTTCATGTAGCTGTTCGTCTGGAGATAGACCAAACTGCTGTCGTTGATCTTGTTGTAAAGAGCTTCGATTGCCTTGGCCAGTTTCTGGATCGTTTCGTTCATCTCGTTGGGCTTTCGATTCTGCAACTGTTCGGTGAGTTGACTGATGAACTGATTCAGAGCTTCCTTGACCAAGTATGGGATCGTGTCGATCATCTCTAAGGTTCGTTGGCGCAACATTTCGTTCTGATCCTTGATTTCTTGATTCTGTCGTTCGATTCGCAACAGTAGCTCGCTCATCGTTTCCATTACTTGCGCGAATTCTGTTATTTCTGTTGACATAATGTTTGACGATTAATTCGACTGGGTTTTGTTGAGCATTTGAGCGTTTCACCCAAGCTCTGAGCTTTGACAAATCTTGGGTATAAACAGTCAGTTCGTTAGTTTGCCGTGAAACATCGACGTAGAAGGGTTCACGGCTCGATGTTGGATCGCTGGTTGCTGAAACAATGACCCGCTTCTGGGTTTTTGACTGCGCCCGGTAGGAGGTCGAAACCAGGTTGTAATCAACTGCCAACGGTTGTAGCAGTGAAACTGACTGGTTTTGACCCTGGCGATCTCGGACACTCATCGTCGTTCCTTCAATGGAGGCGACCGTGATCTGTTTGCCATTGATCCGCCCCTGAACCCTATCGGTCGCAGTCCATCGGAGGCTATCTCCGACTGCGATTTCGATTTCTTGGGCATAAAAAACCTCTTTGCCCTTGTACTGACTAGGATTAAATCGATATAAACGCCCCCCATAAGAGCTGACAAGCAACTCGTCCCCCTGGCGCTTCTCAACTTTGTAGAGTTGACCTTTCTTCAGTTGAGTCGTCTGATAAACCCGATTCAACCGAATATAGTCACCGACCGAATAGTTGTCTGAACGATTGGCTTGCTCGTCTGTAAACTGGCGTGAAATCAGCTGCACTGTTTTCACAGATTCTCCCAGACTCCCTTCTGTTTTTAACCCTGATCGGATCACATTGTTGATTGCCAGTCGTTCTGAATTGGTTCCGGTGACAATTAGCGTCTGCTTCCGTTCAAATGGCGACAGTGCCAGGTATTGATCCGCAATTGCTTGGACACGCTCGCTTCGGTTAGCTTTCTCTTTGATGTAGCCGTTCTCCTTTAGAAGCTCAAGTGCCGCAGTGCCGTTGCCATTAGCAATTAACTCCACCGCTTGCTTTTGTATTGGGTTCTTCTGCCGAATTATCTGTCTGATGCTGTGAACGGTTGCGCCGCAATCAATTAGTGCCCTTAAAGGGCTCCCCGCCTCAATGCTAGAGTTCTGCCCTTTATCCCCTACCAGGAGGAGACGAGCCCCAACAGATACAGCTTTGCGCCCAATAGCCTGCATCTGACGAGCACTCATCATTCCAGCCTCGTCAATTATCCATAGCTGATTCAATCCGAGTTCCGGTTTACTCAAAACCAAATGCTCAACAGTATTGGTCTTGATTTTGAGTTCTTCTTGTAGTCCTGCTGCGGCATCAATTGTGGGAGAGAAGCCTCGAACCTCTATTCCACTCTCCTGTAGTTGCCGCACTATTTCTCCTAAAGCTTTGGTCTTTCCGACTCCAGACAGCCCATGAATAATCTGATGAGTGTCTGTTGAGATCAGTGTCCTTAGAACCGCTTCAGCCTGTCCCGGCTTCAGCCCTGATGCCGACAAATCAGGGTTAGAGAGCAGCGGGGTAGCTTTTCCCTGCCCCTTCATCCACAAGGATCGGATTTCAATTTCCTGCTCTAGAGCTTCTGCTGTCGTGAACCGCTGACCCCCAATCCTAATCAGACTAGGATGTTGCGCGATTTCCCGATCTAGTTCCTCAACCTCAAATCTTTGTAAATGTGAAAAAACGTATTGGTAAATGTCTTCTCGTCTAAACGAAACCGAGCGCTCAGATAGATGAGCAATGGCACTTTCTAGCTCGTCTACAGCCGCTCTCGCTCCTATCCTCAAAACCTGGACTTCCCCAGCTCTTGGGATCTCAACTCCCATTGCTGAAGCTTCAGCTTTCCACAAGAGCTGGAACTCTTCTAGTGTTTGAGTAACATGTTTAGCCTTGCGGGTAGTTAGTGTAGCAGCGTCCCGGTTCTCTGGGGTAACTTCTAGCCCAGAGAGTTGAATTTTTTTGACAATCGCGCCCGAGCGCTTGCTGAAGACTTCAATGTCTTCTCTACTTAGTCCCTTCAGCTCAAACCCATCTTTTGTTTCATAAATTTCATAACCTAACGCCTGAACTTTATGTGCCAGCTTTTGCCGATATAAGTTTCCTAGCCATCCCTGAAGGGACATAGCGTCGTTTTGCAGCGATCGCCAGACCCCATCCGGCCCCATAGTCCCATTCATAATCACCGCATGGGTATGCGTTTGCATATCCCCATCTCGTGAAGTGTGATGAGGGATTAAAGCAATGGTCAAATTGTTGGTATTGACTACAAAGCGTTTTCCATTGTTTTGAATTCGAGTCGTGGCGTATCGCTGCTCAACAGAGTCCAGGACTTCCCGTACTGCCTCCAGGTGAGCGTCAAATAACCGCAAGTCGCCCCCTAAATGCAGCGCCATCGAGACACTTTTTGGGGCAGAGAGTGTGAAATCCTCTGCAAGGCGTTCCTGATCTTCAGGGTTAGGCTTCTCCCCTCGAATTCGTTCTGACCCCCCCGGCTTGAAGCCATAGAACAGATCCTTAAAGTCTGACTTTTTAACGCTTCCGTCTAGTCCTTGTAAGCGAGCACCTTTCCCATGCCAAACTGCCTGTGTCAGTCTTTTGGCTTCACTGTGCGCTTCAACAGAGCTGTAAGACTCTGACTGCTTTTGCTTAGATGAGGTTCTTGCTTCACTATGCCTTCCTGCCTGCAAGTAATACTCTGACTGCTTCTGTTCTGATGGACTTGGCCCCAGCCTTAGTTGTTCTGATGAATTGTCCTGCTTCTGCTCGGATTTGGTTTCAAGTGCCTCGTCCTCTGTGTAATATTCCTCCTCCTCTCTAACTCCTGACTTAATTGTTTTGATGCTTAGCATTTCTGTCTTTGTGTACTATGGGTTAACTTCAAGATGAAGTATGGAGAAGAATCTTTGTGTTACAAAAAAAAACAAGTGAAGTATAGAACATGCGTTTTTGAGCTGACTTACGCTCTTCCGTGCGAGTGCGATTAGTGGCGGGTGGTGTGGTGCTAATATAGCAGAGATTTTGGGGGTACAAGTAAGTTCAAAAGACTTATCTGGAAAGGGTTTTGAGCAACTTTAGACATAGAAATCCACAAGAATCCTTGAGAATCCATAGGCATCCACAAACATCCCTGAGAGTCCAGAGAAATCCATAAACAACCTTGGGAGTCCACAAACATCCAGAGAAATCCACAGACATCCAGAAAAATCCGGCTTTTGAATTGCCTTAAAAGTGCTAAAAATAAAGTTTTGTAAACTTGCAGTTGAATTGAATTGTAATTTGTAAAACCGCTATCGAGATCTCCCTCTGGACTCTCCCGAAAACCGCGAGCAATGCCGAAACTTTGGCGCGGCATTTTACTCCATTTCATGAGTTAAGATAGCAAGCAGTCAAACAGAAAAATTCAGAGATTTTGTCTTCTACCCGATGGGGCAGGGAAAACTAGCATTCCTGCGATTACCGGCAGTGCAGCGTCACAGGATGCCAAGCGGATTTTAAACACCAGCGATGAGGAGGAATCTATCAGAGCTATTTAGCAGGCAGGCTTTGCTCCTCAGAGTGGGGTTTGGTCTAAAGTTCAAAGTTCAAGTCGAGAGATGAGTGATTGGAATACCTGAAAGCAAGTACCACAAGTTGCTTCACCTGCTGCGCGAAAAATAAGCATGTTTTTAGGAGGTAGTTCATTTGAAAGCTAGACTTATGGTTGCTTCAGACCTGGGGGTTAGCCTCATTAAAGGTGTTTATAGATATGTCATTGATGAGGGCACCAGTCGTGAAGGGGTCAAAACTTTGTGTCCCGTCGTTCGTCAGCTGGTTCAATCAAAATACAAATCGCTCCTTGACCGAACTGACGACAATTCGTCGCTAGTTGCCTTTGCGGATTCTTACTGGCTGGTGGGAGAGGCTGCCAGAGGTCCGACGCTGACCCTGAGTCCGACTGAATCCAAGCGCAAGACAGCGATCGCTAAATCATTGGCGTTTGTCGGCCAGTTAGTTAATGAGCTGAATCGTCTTGGCGTGGATGAGGTTTATTTGACCTTTGGGTTGCTATTACCGTTGGACGAATTTGGAGATCGCCAAGAATTAGAGCAACAGTTGCAAGCAGCGCTGTGGAAGTTTGAATACAACGGAGTTACGGTCAAGACGGTACTTTCCGAAAAGGTTCAAATTTCACCGGAGGGCTACGGTATTGCTACTGCTGTTGCAACCGACACAGCTGGAGTAATTATCTTTGGGCATCGGGATGTTAGCTGGATTCATGTTGAGAAACATTCGGTGATCTCAGGCCGTAGCAAAACGCTGGCGGGCTGGGGAATGCATCGTCTGATTCACGAAGCCGAGTACACCTTTAAAGATGAACTTCGGGCAGCGGCAGCTATCTTTGCCGCTGGTGCCGCACTCAAAGATAGACCTTTACTGACGCTGGCGACGGAAGCTGAACTTCCTAGACTAAAGGCAGCGATCGCTGTTGCTAAAGAACAAATCTGGTTGGAGTTGACTGAAAAGCTGATGGACTATTCTCTTGGTGAGGTGGAAAGGATTTGGACCAGTGGGGGGAATGCCTATTATTGGAAATCGGATATTTTGTCCTGGTTAGGCCCTCGACTGGATAATGGTAGAGCAATACTGTCAGAAATAGAGCAGCGGTTTCCAGAACTTAAAGGTTCGCCATTACTTTACCGTTGCGCTGATGTTTATGCCTTCTGGCGAACCTTGCCAGGAGTGACCGAAAAGGCAGGTTTGCTAGAGGAGCAGGGGGGCAGGGGAAAAAATTATCCTCATCCCCTGCGTGTGGTTTCAGGCTCCTGAGTTTATTTATTTTTCAGTAATTGAGGACATTCATGTCTGATAACCGTGTAGAAATCAGATTCGAGCATCGGTTTTCTCGTCAATCAAATAACGGAAAAGCATTTGGGTGGCTAAAAGATAATCTTGGTTCTGCATCTGACGATGCGATTACGAACGCCGTCCGATTTGTGTATTTACCCGTTGCTTTGGCATCTGCCGGAGCTTCTCTTCAAGACGTGGAAGCTGAAGTCAAAAGAGCTAAAGAGTTTCTTAACGAGAAAATGATGGCTGCGCTTGGCTCTTGCTATGAGCCAAAAGCAAACGGCTCTGCCTCTAGCAATGGCTCAACTCCTGCCCCCTCAAGAAGTGTAAACCTTTCTGACGTAACACTTACAGGGAAAGAGGCACCTCACTCTTCTAATGGTGCTAGTACTTCAAAGCTCACAGCAGGTGATCTAAGTCCTGCGACTCCAAGCAGCCCGAAAACTGAGCTAATCAATGACTTTTTAGAACTCGACGAATCCAAAATGATGGAAGGTTACTAATGAATAAGACTCAACTGCTCTCACAACTTCATCAGCCAGAAAATCAGCTCAACTCCCTACTGACTGTGGCTGGAATCCCGGCTGACCTTGATGATTACAGTGACGAGCATCTTGAAACTATTCAAGCGCTCAATGAATTAGTGGAATCAGGTAAAGCTGAAACATATGAATCCGCTGTGGTACTTTACCGCCAGCAACAAGAGTACCTTGCTTTATCCGACAACCCGGTACAAGCTTCAAATAATCTTGATGAATATATTCTCTCGCTAGCAAACCAATCTGCCGATGCGACGTTCGCTAGTTTACCCCGTATTGCGCTTGAGGAACACCAACGGCTCAGGGCATTATTCGTTCAGCAGTATCATAAGCGGATTCTTGAGCGCTTGCAAGACCCTGAATTCAAGCAGCAATTCCAGGCAGCGATCGAGGGTCAAGATTTGGGAAAGTTGAAGCTGCTATTAAGCAGCACGACCTCGAATACAGCCTTGCTCGGCAGTTCGTCTTCCAACAGCTAATTATCTTTGTCAACAACTATCATGGTGCATTAAATGCTAGAAGAGAGGTGCTTCGCGTTCAAGATGAAGAATTCAAACAGTCCCAGCGCCATCGTCGGATACGGCGGCAAGAAACCCAGTTACTTTTTAGCTCGGCGCTTTTCGTGGCGCTTGTTTTCTTTATCGGTTTAGGGATAGGCTCATTCGGAACTGCGCTGGGACTAATGAACTTCCTGATTGAGGGGGTTGCATGTAAATCCAGCCACACCCTTTGCTATTCCCTGCGATGGGATAAATCCAACATGGTACTGCTCAATGAATCTTCTTCAACGTCAAAACAAAATGAACGAAAAAAAAGTACCTCAAGGGTGAGGCAGAAGATATAATTGCTCAGACGGGTTTCTTACAAATTGGTCAGACGAGAGCATAGGGATGAGAGCAGCGCTCACTTGTCGTACAACTGATGATATTTTTCATCGTCATAAGGCGGTAGCGGTGTCAGCCCAAAAAAATCACACCTGCTGCCACAGGTGTTGCTGAGAATTGTAATTTGGGAATGATCAGAGGTCGCTAACTCTAAGTGCTTTATTTATAGATAAACGCTTAGAGTTGGCGATCGCCCGAAACTACCCTAAGCAACGCGAGTGCGTTTGGTTCATTTTTGGTTCTGCCAGCGGCTTGGAGTTAAGGCAGTGCTATTAGTAGCAGTTTTTTAATTGCTCGCGGTTGAGATTAAGGCGATCAGTAGGTATCTAGTCTTCAAAAAGCTGAACATTGCTGAACTACACAGCGTAACTGTATCCATCACTGCGGTAGACTGACCAGCAGTATTTGTAGTTAACGGGGCTGATTTTGCCCTGGGGAGTATTTAGCTCAAACACTCCCGTAGCTCGTACAGTGACCCGCCCTACATGGGTTCCAGTATTCTTGCCTAAAGGCCAGCATGGCTCGAACCATATCACCCGTCTGATAGCCAAAATGTACTTTGTTCCTTTGTCTTTTTACAAGTTCATCATTTTTATTCTTCTTAGGAAAGCCTCGCTTATCCATCTGACAGATTAACCTGTTGCCATAACCACAAGCTTTAATAAGCAATGGCTTTGTTATTTCAACTTCTAACTTTTGTGGAGTGGAAACTCCCACGTTCGCTGCATCTGCCCAATGGCTTTTTTCCATACTATTTCGAATCCGATTGAATTTTGTCATTCCACCACTGCTAGTTTCTACAGGCAATTCCGTTCTTTTAAGCAGCTCAAACAATGCCCATCGAGTTGAATTGACGGCGGCTGTATCAGAAGAGCGGTTTTTTGGTTTGCAGCAGGATTCGATTCAACAGGGTGGGATTACCCGAGAGAAAGTCAATAATATTTTGATTTCCCTTAGCCTGATTACACGGAACACAAGATATTGCTAAATTACTGATTCGATTGCTACCACCCTTAGAACGAGGTTGCAGGTGTTCTACTTCTAGCCTGGTATCAGTTGCGCCACAATAAACACAAGTGCGATTAAACTTCTCCAAAAGATACTCCCGCGTCTCGTAACCAGCCAGCTCAAGAAGGTTGATACTCGTTTCCCGCAAGAGCCGGGTTCATCAGTTTTTGGGTATCGAAGCGAACCAGTTCTTGACTAATTCCTGAAATTGGGCAGTAGCGTCTAATTCGCTTAACCCAAGTTTCAATATTATAGATTCTACTTTTAAGACTAGGGGGAAGCCAACCGGAACGCCTCTGTTTTGGCACTGGATACTTTTTGCCTTTCTTTAGAGATGGACATTTACAATGACGATAACGAGTTTTTCGGTTGCGACGTGACAGGCGTTTTTGACGGCGATTGGTTAATTCGTTGCGGATTTGAAATCCTCGGTGTGTTAACTCAGCCGCCCACACAACTATGTTGCCCTGAAGTATTGCAATACCAGTTGTTTTCGCACCAGGGTCAAGTTTTAGCTGATGTTCATGAGTGATGGAATCCTCTAAGGTGCGGTCAGTCAAAATAATTGTGAAAGGATACCGTCTAAATACTGCTGCGCGTCCAAAATTGAGCAATAGTCTTGCCCTTCTGGAAGTGCAGGGGTCTGCAACGATATCTGTATAAATTGGACGAACCCTCATTGGAGTTGATGTCTCGCCTCTCAATAGTGGTTTTGTTTCAGGGTTCGTCCAATTTATACCGATGACTCTCTCGTCAAGAGGTTTTTTGTTTTTGTCCAATACGAAGACTCTCATTGTTAATAACCTGTAAGGGTCAGCACCATTCCTGGTGTAATGTTTTCCTCGCCAAACTTATTCAGGCTTTTTACAGAAGTGACACTGGCTTACCCAATATAAAATCTCACCTGTTTAATCACCTCTGGCAGAGCTACAGGCAGGATCGCACCTGAAGTTACCATGACCTGAATAAGGTAGCAGGCATAAGCCTACTGAGGCTGGCTATCCTAAATATCCTAAATAACAGCATGGTACTGTTATTCAGGTAAGGACGGATAGCACTCTCTGGCCCGAAGCTCAAATCCGGATAATGGTACACTCAGATGGGTCTAGAGCCTGGGTAAGCAAAATCTTCATCAGCGTATTTGAATCTGGCTCTATATCTGCAATATGCTCAAACACGAGCATCCAATGTTTGTCAATGCCCAAATCCCGGCGAGCAGCGCTAAACTCTGGGGAGGAAATGGTTTCAAGGTTCTTAGAGGCTAGGCGATTAATAGCCGATGGGTTCACAGCGATAGTCAAAGGATGCTGATCCGGAGTTGGCTGAAGTTTGATCAATTCTCCAGTTTTAAGCACCAATCGCAGCCATGATTCTCCGGTTTCAGGAGCGGGAATGTTTTTAGAGTAACGGTTAGTGCGTTGGGGGAGGTGTTTTAGCAAAACATCCACAGATGGGTGCAGCTCCGGGTAGGTAGCTACAATGTCATTGTCTTTGTCTCGAACCCAGTGATAGAACCACTGCTCATGAGGAGCAAGGCCAGCTAGGTTCATAAATTTAATAAAGGGTCGCGGTTCCCCTCCGACCATGTTTTCAAATAACAGTTGCACCATTTTAGTCCCTCTAAGACTCCCACAAATTGATCATTACACATTTTTGATTGCTGTCCACTGCCTCGTAGATAGCGTCTGTTAAGTCATCTGGCGAGGGTAATTTTCGCTCATTCACGAGGACAATCCAATGTCTGTCTAAACAGAGAGCGCGGCGTGCAGCCCAAAAGTTAGACTGCATAATTTCATCGAACTTAGATTGAGCTTTCGAGGCGTTCCCAGATACATCAACCGCAACTCTCTGAATTGTTCCATCAGCTTGTTCGACGCGCAAAATAATATCGATTTTCAATACCTTGTCTAGCAGTTCGTCCACTGATTCTGGATTGTCAATAAACTCCTCTGCTGTTCGCGTTTTAGAAGGCAAATACTGCCTAACAACTCTAAATACGGTGGCTAGCGCTACTGGGGTGTAATCTACAAGCCGCAGGTTTTCCATTTGCGCTTCGAACCAGATTTCAATGCCAGAACCCGATGAAAAGAACCGCTTGTAGCTCATATCTGTTCTCCCAATCTCTACCTAAAGTGTACTACAGTTTAGGTACTAAGTCAAACACTTTTGGTCGCAAAAAGCCAAAAGTGCTATACTCTTTTGAGAGGGAGAAAGGTGGATGAATGAGTGACCACAAGCGCAATATGGATGGACTTGCCCTTGGTCGGGGAAAGCGTCCTAAGTTAGACCATTCGATTGTTGGGATTCGGATGTCAGCAGAGACAAAAGCGGCTCTTGAGAGAATTGCTGCATCCTACGAGCTCATGTACGGAGGTAAGCCCCAAATAGGAGGTCTGCTAGCGAAAATAGGATCAGGAGAGTATATTGTTGTCCCAGCTCCACCACAAAAAACATAAGTGAGGCGGTTACAATGAACCCTGACATTAAGGTCTACGCCCTCATTTGCATTAATGTCTCGCCTCTCAAAAGTGGGTTGGGTTAAGGGCTTGACCAAAATGTCGGAGTTTTTCGTCGGGGCTCTAGCCTGGCTCGACCCCCCCGAGAGATTTTCAAATTAGCCAAGTCTATTGCGGAAGCCCCACACTGTACCGCCTGAGCGGTCAGTGTGGGGATGGATAGCAGGTGACGACGATTGTATCTACGACCAATAACAAATGCAGGTTGTTGAGGGAGTAGATGCATGAGGAGCCACCAATTATTTATTAATCGCGTAATAGCTAGTTTGCATCGTCGAGATTTGTAGTATTGGGGATGCAATTCAGCATCCCCGTGTAGCTATAGCTAGGCAAAGCGATCCAAAACCAAAAAAAAGGGCCATCAGAGTTCAACTAGATTGACAACATCGTGGCTCACAGCGGCTTGACCGTATCCCAACAGTAGCCGAGAGATAAACCTGTGTAAATCGCAGGCTGACTTCATCTAAATAGTTGTTTACCGCGAGCAGCAAGTGGGGTGTTTAAAGGTATGGAATGTTGCCTAAAGAAAAGGGGGAGGGCTTAACAACACAATTAATTGTCGAGTCTCAAAAGATAACTCAAATGAGCCCTCCCGAGAGAAAGCTCTGGGGGAGAGAGGGGCAGCCGTGTTTTGAGTTATCTGTTGAGTCTCGTAAGTTATCTGTGTTGACGGCTGCCCCTCTCTCCCCCTGCCGCCAATTGTGACCCCTTTTCTTGGCTTCGGCGACCGCGCCCAGATTTACATAGATTCATTGTCAGCCTGCGCCCTAGCTGTTGGTATTTTCCCTTCTTCACCCGGTCTGCACCCGCCTTATCGCCATTGTCTCTGGCTTGTGTGCGCCCTGTATATATTCGCCTTCTTTAGGCTTGGTGGTTTCGGCTGGTTCTTTAAAAAGCTTGTGAGGTCCAGAGCGGTGATTTCGTAGTGCGCTCGTCTGTCCCTTTGTATTAATAATATACCACAAACTACCTAATATGTCAAAAAAAATATTGCAGGTAATTGAATTTTCTCCTAATATTATTTTCGCCGTTGGTAGCTGCTTTAGTTCAATTTCTTAAAGAAAATACAGCTATTAATGTAGGCAAAATTTGTCAATTGTCAGTCATTATCGCGGTGCAGCGCTGGTGTGGGACTTAACCCAATAGAACAGCTATACTTGCGTTGTGAATAGCCAACATCCGCTCGACAAACTCCGACAGTCTCTATGTTGATGTTTGTCGGAGTTTCCCAATTGCTTATGTCAAGAAGCGCGATCGCCACAAGAAAAGCCCCTACCTTAATTGAGTCGGGGCTTTTCTCCAGGAGCGTGTGTCTCGCCGCTGATTGGTTTACGTTGCTAGTCTAGCCGGGTAGTCAAAAACTAGCGTTGTTCTGTTTGTGCTCGTTCCTTGATAAGCTGCTCTACCCTCTTCCAGCCAGCTTCGTCTAAATTTGGTGGAACGCGGATCACTGTAGGATCGTCCTCAAGCCTTTGAGTAAAAATTTCCCAAGCTTGTTCATCTTCTCTATGAGATAAAACATAGGCTCGCAGTTCAGCGTTGGTCATTTGCTCGAAGTTACTCATTTTCAAAACCCCAGTCCCCTAGAAAAAACTCCGACATTATGGTCAAGCCCTGAAACAACACCACTTTTGATAGGCGAGACATTAACGCCAATGAGGGCTTGACCATAATGTCTGGGTTCGTTGTAACCCCGCTTGGCGGGATGACAACAACAATTGTTTCGCCTGCCAAAATTGTAATCCGCTGCGTTTTTAGATCGTATCGAAATAGGTGTATATCTCGGTAACCGTTAGATAACCACTGGCAGCATCGGACAGCTGCAAAGGCTTGTTCTACTGTGGGCAAGTTGTATCCCTCCATTGTGAATGCCCCAGTGGTAGTCTGGGGCTATGGTCGTCAATTAAAATTCACCAAGAGCCAAATCTGGATTAATCGCCTCTGGCATCTCACCAAGTACATAGTCCTGCCAGTTTGAGTAATAATCAGCTTTATTGCCTGAAAAATAAGGTCCAGCCGTCAGCCAGAGGCAGGGGGCAGGGGGCAGGGGGCGGGGGGCAGGGGGGAAACCCCGTACTTAAAAGCAGGGGCTTGAGAATCGGACGTATTATTGATTTGGGCTGAGCCTCTCTCAATAAATCTTTCTTCTTCTCCATAGCTTAAGCTAGGGGCTTGAAACCGTGTAGCAGGGGAGGAGGATGCCTGTTTTTCCCCCTGCTCCCTGCTAAGAGCTCCCCTGCCTCTTCCGTCAACAACGACTATTCATGATGCACGGGGGTACCCAATACATGGCTGGACCTTATTTTTGGCAACGGAAAAGAGCGCGCGCTCGTTTTAGGGAGATTCATTGAGCGGACTCGACATCTGGTGTAGGTACTGGACGAGACAAGGCAGACTTGGGCAGACTTGGAAGAAAGCCAATTCAATCCTCCAAATCCTTCAAGTCTCTCTTGTTGTGGCGATATTTCAAGCGCTCGCCTGAACGTAAGCCACTGGCACGTTATAATCTCACCTCACATTTACGAGCTTGCTTTTGGTTCAAAATGTAGCAGGGCAATTCAATGATCCCTCTCAGGAATGCAGCTCGTAGCCGGTGAGTCCCGTCTATCAAAATTTGGTCGGCAGTTTTTTCTTCTCCAAACTTAACCACCGCTACAATAACAGGGCGCTGTAGCTGCTCTTTGCTGAGAGCCAAGGCATATTTGTCATTGACCGGAAACATTAGATTTTTTGCCCCTAATGGCTTATCGAACCCCATTGCTGCTGCCCACTCCGTGACATTTATGTACGAGCAATCGGCTTTTGATTGTTCAGCTAGGTATCGCGCCAACGCAATATCCCATGCGCGAGCGCCAAGCCGATAGAATTTCTGCTGTTCGTTCACAGGTAAAGTTTGCTTGTATTCGTCAAATTTTGTAGAGTCGATTAAGACAGGCATTCAGGAGTTTCTCCATAGTTTGCGATTTCTTCAGACCCTAAATAGTGCATTCTTGATTCACTTAACCTTGCCAATATAGACCGAGCGGTGCTTGCCACCAGACCAGTACCGCAAGTACAAGTAGGGGCCACAGCCATTGATAATTTTGCGCTCGTAATGCCCACGCCCGCCCAAGGGACCACGGCGCTGAGTGCGGTCTTTTAGGGTCTTCTGCTCATCGTCTGGCTGCTCCTCATCTTCCTCCGCCTCCAGCATTGCTTGTAGGATTACTAGCAATTCTTCTTTATCTGAGCGCCTCAGCTGGGCGATCACCGGCACTACACGCTCAAGAGTCGGCGGATCTCTGGGTTGGCGTCTCTTAGCCATTACTCAAAACCCAATTTAGGGTATGGATAAAGTTCTATGCTGTGTGTATTTGGGCAATATGTACCCTAAATGCTGCCTTTCCGATTACTGCACGAGAGGAAAGAGCTTTAGGGTATGGTTGAACTCAATAAGAAGGTGCGTATAGCCAATCCATACCCTAAAAATGGGTCTGTAGAAATTGATCTCTATCAACCTTCCTGGAACTAAAACAACAATCCTTGCTCTGCAACGATTTCAGGCTTCTCACCCTTCTTGCGACGTTTCAAGATTGGCTCAAACCGCCATTGCTCTTGGGTATCATGCTCTGTTTGTGCCAAATATGCAGTAGCGGCAGGTTGAGCCAATGCCTGTAATGCCATCTGATCTGATAGATGAGTTGCAACGGTTTTCCCGTCAAGGGTGACAGCTGCTAACTGGATGCAATCCAGGAATGGAAATGGTTTAACCATCCACGGGGCATACAAATAGCCGTTGACCAGCGAAGACTTGATGACTGTGGGATTGATATCCATGCCATACAATCTGAGAGAATAGTTAGAGGCATATAGCAACATGCGTCCAGTTCCCAGACAAGGATCGCAAACAGTCTGGATACGTTGATCCTTTTGCTTCTCCTCTGTCCCCTCAAACAGCATCAAAGTCATCAAGTTAACGACGTTGTGAGGGGTAGGATAGAAGCCGAGATGCTTACCGTGGTTGTTTTCTGCAAGAATCCCACCCCAATAGTCCCAAGGAAAGAGCAGTTGCCAGTGAAGGTCGTAGGTTTGATAGAGACGCATACAGGCACCTTCTGCCCCTGCGGGTTCCTGTGGCAGTTCAGGCTGGCCTGGATGTCCGAAGCCAAAGAGTAGCCAATCCAGAAAATAATCAAAATACTGCCAACCGCTCCAACCTTGCCAAGAGCCATACTGCGGGATCAGATTCAAGCATTTCTCTAGGTGTCGCATGGGGTTAGAGTTCATGCCCTCTGCCATGTTTCCCCCACAGTAGAATTCAACTTTTGGGATTAGCTCATCTAGAAGCTTTCCTGCTTCCGTCGTCCGATACCAGTAGTCCCATCGTTGCCAGGTGTAGCTGTCGATTCTTAGCAAATATGGCAGTAACCAACCATGCTGTAGATCTCGTTGCAGATTGGGGTCAGTCTTTCGAGGTTTGTACTTCAGTAATTCACGGCGCAATCCTTCAATGCATTTACTGCGCTCACAAGGGACTGGAATTGTATTCATTTGTCCACAAAGACTGTAGGGGTCTGGGATAGGAAGGATGTCCCAGCTGGGAGCTGGGGTAGTTTTGGCTAGTACGATTCGCCTAATGTTTCTCGCACCCAAATAGCATTTACTGTCGCTTCTGAGTACGGCATAAAAAGTGGATTAGGGATTATTAGCTGCTGGTTTGTGGAGTCGATGGCTGGAGCAGGTTGTTTTAGCTTGTCGATATCTGCCTCTTTCACCCAGCCGCAGTCTTGAAAGCCTCCGGGGTAGCCTTTAACCTGTCGCCAGATGTTGTATTCCCAGCCATCGGTCGTGAACTTCCCGCTATCGTCAAGGCTTGGCTTGATCTGCATCCCTTTGATGATTCCAACGCCGACGAATTCAACAGGGACTAGCTGATTAATGCTGTATTTTGGTTGTGTGTGCCGCATCGGTATTTCCTGGAATGTGCATAGTTTGGGTAGTTAGCCAGTTAGCCCCAGTTGGGTAGCTGGGGCATCGATGCTTATGCAGCTGCTTCATAAGCAATGGCGCTGTATGATTCAGCTATTGGCCAATCGCGGCGAATCGGCGGTAGTGGTAGACTCTGGGCTTGACGGTTGCGATCTCGATCAATCAACTTGTCCAGCGTTGTCGGGGAAATGCTCCAAACTTTGACCTCCCAATCGTGGGTGGTGAATCGCTCGGCTTCCCTCACCTGCGCTCTGGTGCAGAGGCGCTTATCTGTGATAGACCGCCAAAAATCGTGAGCATCATCCCAGGAATTGAAGGCGAAGTAGGCTACTTGAGCGAAGTGGGTTAGCTCGTTGGTGATCGTGGCAATGCGTGGGCTGTATTGGTTCCACTGAAAGCCGTCAACTGAGAGTTGTTTGATTTGGATTGGTTGTGCAATCATGGTGGTTACTTTGAATTAGATGCCCCGCCGAGGTGTTACTAGCACCGTTATCAGGTGGGGCGTTTTCATTTGTACTCTTTCTCTATTATAAGCTTACTTATGGTAAGTAACCAAAAATGTGGTCAAAAGTTTGATTAGACTTAGTAAGGATAAGTAAGCTTAGCTATTAGAAGGGCTTAGAGGTAGGCTAAGCTTAGACTGAGTAAGTATATTGATGAATAGAGAGAGGCAGATTTAAAAATATGCAGGTATTGATCCATGTGGATATCCCCGATTTGCATAAACAACTTTACGACGCACGGAATCGAGCGGGCCTAACCCAAAATGAGCTATCTCGACGTGCTTCTATGAGCTTTCAAAACGTCCAGAGAATCGAGCGGGGTGAAGAGAAAGGTGGCGCCAAGTCGATGCCAGTTGAGACTTTGATTCAAGTCCTGGATGCTTTGGGCTTGCCATCGGAGGAACTAATAGATGTCAAACAAAAGGTAACCGAGCTGATCTGCGAGTCCCTAGAGGAGATCCTAGACCAACCGGCATCGTCCGCCGCATAGTCAGCGCCTATTGAAAGCATCTGCCTACCCCTCCCCTAGAGGGGTCTTTTTGTTTCTCTCACCACTATTGGCACTAAGCTTAGTCAAAATATAAGCTGGCCTTTAGCTATTGCTTACTTAGCATCAGTAAGTTTAATCGGAATTTAGATCCCCTCCTTAACTTACTTACTATAAGTAAGTTAAAATAGAGAGAGAAAAGAAAGAGGCGGTTGTCAGCCGCCCATGAATTAAAAGGATATTCCCATGATTGCACTACTTACCGCGAAGGAAACACTTACCCAACCGGAACAAGCACACCGCTACATGGTGGAGCTTGCCTCCAATGAGCTTGATTGTGAGGGG
>JAABUZ0100001610.1_pt1 | contig 41924 bp, 35 predicted proteins | sample 5562091 | NCBI WGS metagenome assembly JAABUZ01 (sample SAMN12813069, study PRJNA571459) | rock metagenome | isolation source: Antarctica rocks | place: Antarctica: Victoria Land, Linnaeus Terrace sud | collected 2015-12-21
GGCGGACCGGCGCTTCAACGTCGGTGCACTCTCACTCGGCTATATCCGCGAGGTCGCCCGCCTGCGTGGGGTCACGTTAGGCCTGGGCGGGATGGGGACCGTGAACGTCGTCCCGTCCACGCTGCGCGACGCGTACGGCTCGCGCACGCCGCTCGGCGGGCTGGTGTTCCTCCGGCTCCGGCCGACGTGGCAGCGCATGAGCGGGATGGGCATGGCCCCGATGCACAGCACGACGCACGATGGCCACACCGGACATGAGTAGCCGCTCACGTCCGGCCGTGGTGCCGGCTGCGGCACGGCGATGCGCCCGCCGCGCCAGTGCAGTGTGGATCGCCGGCCGCATCCGCCGCATGGTGTTCGTACTCATGCTGCTCCTCGCGTGGCCGCATGCGGCGTGGGCCCATGCGCACCTGAAGCGGAGCGATCCGGCGGCGGGCGCCCGGGTTGCTCCACCCACCGTGATCCGGCTCTGGTTCACGGAAGCACCGGAGCTCGTCGAGACCCGGGTCACGTTGGTGGACAGCGCTGGCACCGTGGTGCCACTCGGGGCTGTGGAGCGCGACGCGGACGGTCCGTTGGCACTCCGCGTCCGCCTGCCGGCGCCGCTCGCGCCGGGGTCGTACCGCGTGCGCTGGAGTACGGCCGCCGCCGACGGTCACCCCTCGAACGGCAGCTTCGCGTTCGCGATCCTTGCGGCGACGATCGCGACACCCGTCGCGGCGGGCACCACGGGCGGGAAGGCCAGGGGCGCGCCACCCATCGCGCCCCCGATCCCGCGAGCAGCACCGGTATCGGCGGTCGACACCGCCGAACCGAGCGCCTCGACCCCGGCCTACATTGCCGCACGCGCGGTCTCGTTTGGGGCGCTGCTCGCCGTGATCGGGGCGGTGGTCTTTCGGGTCGCCGTCCTCGAGCGTGCGACCGCGCTGGAGCCGAGCGTCCGCGACGCCCTGGCCAGCCGCGCCGCGAGCGTGGCCGCAGGTGCGACCGTCCTGCTCCTGCTCGGGGCCAGCGCTCGCCTGCTGCTCCAAACGGCGATGATGAGCCCCGGGGCCGCATTGGACGCGGCGCACCTGCGCACGATGACCATGGAGACGCACTGGGGCGCCGCGTGGATCGTCCAGATCGCGGCGGCAGCCGTCGCACTCGCGGGCTTCCTACTGGCGCGACGCGGGAACGTTGCCGGCTGGCTCGTGGCCGGGGTGAGCAGCCTCGCCCTCGCCGTCAGCCCCGGGCTCGGCGGGCACGCGGCCGCGTCGACGCGCTACCCCGGCCTCGCGATCCCGGTCGATGCGCTGCACGTCCTGGGCGCCGCGGGGTGGCTCGGCAGCCTGCTGTTCGTGGCGCTGGTCGGGCTGCCCGTCGTCGCGGTGGAGTGCTCGCGTGCGGTGTCGGACGCGGGGTCGCACGATAGTCCGTGGCGCGCGGCCGCGGCGCTCGTGCACGCCTTCTCGCCGACGGCGCTCGTCTGTGCGGGGCTCGTCGCGCTGACCGGCGTGGTGAGTGCCTGGCTCCGGCTCGGCAGCGTGCCGGCCCTCTGGACCTCCGGCTATGGTCGCGTCCTCCTGATCAAGCTTGCGGTGCTCGCCGGCGTCGCGGCGACCGGCGCATACAATTGGCGCCGGGTGCGACCGGCGCTCGGGACGGAGGCGGCAACGACGCGTCTCCGCCGCTCCATCGCCGTGGAGTTAGGCATCGGGCTGCTCGTCGTGATCGTGACCGCCGTTCTGGTCGCGACGCCGACACCGACGGACGTCGGATGAAGCGGCCGCACGTCAACGCCTCGCGCGACGGCTCGCGCGCGTGCTCACAGGCGCGGCCCGTCGCCGCGCCACACCACGTACACGACGTCGTACGGGAATCCGTACGCGGACCAGGGGGGTGACAGGTGGACGTGCTGCAGACCGGACTCCACGCCATCGGCATGGCGCTGGAAATGGCCTTCGCCATGTTCTGGCAGATTCTCTGGCCGCTCATCCTCGGCTTCACGATCTCCGGCGTCGTCCAGGCGCTAGTCCCGAAGGAGCAGATGGTGCGCCTCCTTGGCGACGACCAGCCGCGCACGCTGCTGCGCGCGTGCGGCCTCGGCGCGGCCTCCAGCTCGTGCTCCTACGCGGCGGTCGCCATCGCGCGGTCGGTGTTCCGCAAGGGCGCCAACTTCACCGCGGCGATGGCCTTCGAGCTCGCCTCGACGAACCTCGTGCTCGAGCTGACGATCATCATGGTCGTCTTCCTCGGCTGGCAGTTCGCGCTCGCGGAGTTCGCCGGAGCGCCGCTCATGGTGATCGCCCTCGCGCTTCTCTTCCGCCGGTTCCTCTCGCGCCGGATGGTCGAGGACGCGAAGCGACAGGCCGCCCAGGGCGTGGCCGGGAAGATGGAGGGGCACGCCGACATGCACATGGAGGTGACTGGCGGTGGTAGCCTGTGGCAGCGGCTCCGGTCCGAGGAGGGGCGGACATCGGTCAGCCAGTTCTTCGTGATGGACTGGGTCTCCGTGTGGAAGGACATCGTCGGCGGGCTGCTCATCGCGGGGGCCCTGGCCGCGTGGGTGCCTAACCGGTGGTGGGCGACGGTGTTCCTCACATCGCACCCCGTGTGGGCGCGCTTCTGGGGCCCGGTGATCGGTCCCGTGATCGCGGTGCTCTCGTTCGTCTGCTCGGTGGGGAACATCCCGCTGGCGGCTGTGCTGTGGAACGGGGGGATCAGCTTCGGCGGCGTGATCGCGTTCATCTTCGCCGATCTGATCGTGCTGCCCATCCTCGACATCTACCGCCGGTACTACGGCGCGCGGATGATGTGGTTCATCCTCGGCACGTTCTACGTCGCGATGGCGGCGGCCGCGCTCGCGGTGGAGTTCGCGTTCCAGGCCGCTGGGCTCATCCCCGCGCACCGTGCGGCGCGGGTGGCCGAGACGGCGATCACGCTCAACTACACGACCGTGCTGGACGTAATCTTCCTCGCACTCGCGGCGGTGCTCGTTACCCGGTTCGTGAACACCGGAGGCCCGAAGAGGCTCCGCATGATGAACATGGCTCCGGGCGAGATGGCCGGTATGCCCGATGTGGCGGGGCACGACGCGCACACGATGCACGGGATGGTGCGCGGGCCCGCCGGTGGTCACTCCGACGCGCCGACCCACGATCACCCGCACATGCGCTGAGGACCTACGGCGACGCGGTCCGGCACGCGCGCGGCGCGACGGACGACGCGCGATGCTGGCCCGCTCCGCGTGCATGGACGGCCGGCCCACTTTGATCGGACGCGCGCGACGTGGGATCGACCGCGTACACACCGTTGGGCCCGAAACACGCTGTTCGGGCCCGCCCAGCGCGGAGCGTCCGCGATCCTGACTGGGGCACGGACTTACGCGACGCCGTGCCGATCTGGCACGGCCACCACCACCAGCAGAGCACCCATGGCGACGATTGAGCTTGGCACCTACCTCCGCGGGACGGCGACGCGCTACCACGAGTGCATCGAGGCCTGCGTGGCCTGCCTCGTCGCGTGCGAGATGTGCGCGGACGCCTGCCTTGAGGAGCAGGACGTAAAGATGATGGTGCCGTGCATCCGGCTCGACCGGGACTGCGCGGACGCGTGCGTGGCCGCCATCCGTGCGATGAGCCGCGGGGGGCCGCTCGCGGCCGCGCTGTGTCGCGCCTGCGCCGACGCCTGCGACGCGTGCGCGGCGGAATGCGAGAAGCACGCGGGGATGGCCGACCACTGCCGCGTGTGCGCCGACGCGTGCCGGCGGTGTGCGGAGGCGTGCCGCCGTATGGCGGCGTGACGACCGTGTGAGGACGGCGGTCTGCTGGCCGCTCGCTCCCGTGCGTGCGCTCGCGACAACGTGACGGACTCGGCGCGGGCGTCCGGCGCGACGACTCGGGCGTGTGCGCACGGCGGGGGTAGATTGGTCGCATGGCCGCTGCTGTCCTGCGTTCACACCTTCGGTGCCCTGCGTGCGGGCACGCCGAGACGCTCGAGATGCCCACCGACGCGTGCCTGTTCTTCCACGCGTGCGCCGGCTGCGGCGCGATGCTCCGCCCGAAGCCCGGGGACTGCTGTGTGTTCTGCTCGTACGGCTCCGTGCCGTGCCCGCCGATGCAGGCCGACGGCGGCGCGTGTTGTGGGACAGGTGCGTGAGTCGGACCGTGCGTTGGGCCGACAGTGCCGGCGTGATCGGCGCCGTGTTCGTGCACGGGACGCTGGCGTACCTGCTCATCGACGGGGGCGCCCTCGCCCTCGTCGCCGCCACGCTCTGGAACATGCGGGCGCGGGTTGCCCAGCGGCCGCTGGTGCCGACTGTCGCGACCCACGACACCCTGGGACCGAACGTCTAGGCACTGCACCGGCGCCGCGTCACGCTCACCGCGCGAACGCCGCCCCGAGCGCCGCGACCGCCGCGAGCAGCGCCGCCGCGGCGAGCCCCAGCGCGCCGAGGGCCGCCGCGCGCCAGCGCGCCTCGGCGGCCTGCACGAGCTGCGCAACCTGCCCCACCTCCCCGGAGACGCCGGCGGCGAGTGCGGCCGGGTCCCCCGGCGCGACCCCCGGCGCTTCGGGCTCGAGAATCGACTGCCGCATCACGCGCTTCGCCGCGAGCACCTCCTCGATCGCGCGCTCGAAGTGGTGCTGGTGGATCACCTTCGCCGCCTCCGGGCCGGGCTCGGCGGCCGCGGCGACCGCGGCCTTGAGCACCGCGTTCTTGATGTCCCCCCCGCTTCCGCCGTAGCGCTCGGCGAGCGCGCGGAAGTCGACGTCGTCGGCGACCGGCGTCTTCCCGGGGTGGAGCTGCACCCGCCAGATCTGCTCCCGCTCGTCGGGCCCGGGCAGCTCGAACAACACGTGCGTACGCACCCGACGCTCGAACGCCGGGTCGAAGTTGGCCGCGAGGTTGGTCGCGAAGATCACCACGCCGTTGAACGCCTCGAGCTCCTTGAGGAGCACGTTCACCGTGGTGTTGGCCTCGCGCTGGTAGGCGAGCGCGCCGGCCGCCCCCGAGCGCCGCGCGGCGATCGCGTCGGCCTCGTCGAAGAAGAGCACCGCGTCCTGCTCCGCGGCGGCCCGGAACACGGCGGCGACGTTCTTCGGCGTCTCCCCGGCCCACATGCTCTCCACCTCGGCGTAGTTCACGACGTAGAGCTGCTTGCCTAACGCGTGCGCGATCGCCTCGGCGCACACCGTCTTCCCGGTCCCCGGCGCGCCGGCGAAGTTGAACGCGAGCCCGAGTCCGGTGGCGTGCCGCTCGCCGAGCCCCCAGCGGTCGAAGATGAGCGCCTGGCTCTGCACCTGCGCCAGCGCCTGGTCGAGCGTGGCGCGCGTGGCCGGCGGCAGGATCACGTCGGCGAAGGTGCGGCGCGGCGCGACGGTTACGATCGCGCGGCGACCGAAGCGGCCCTGGATCAGCGAGAGCAGCGGGGATGGCATCGACAATCGTACCCGGTCTGGGGCGCTGCGTTACGCGGCCCCGTCCCCCGCCGCACGCGGTCCGCGTGACGCGCCCTGCTACGGCGCACGCCACGGCGCCACGAAGCGGCGCGACTGCCGTTCGTACGCGTGCGCCAACGAGAGCACGCGCGCATCCTCGCCCGGGAGTCCAACGATCGACAGGTTGAGCGCCGGCATCCCGTCGGCGCCGATTCCCGCCGGGACCGACACCTCCGGCAGGCCGAGTCAGTTGCCGTAGCCGAGCGCGGTGCGGATGTCCGGCCAGTGATCGACGGCGCGCGGGGCGTTGAAGGGCAGGGTCGGGTAGACCATCGCCGCCACGCCCGCCGCGCGCAGCGAGGCCGCGAGCGCCGCCACGACCTCGCCGCGCGAGCGGGCAAACGAGCGTCCCGCCGCGTCCTCCGCCATCGGCCGGTCGAGGAGCGGCTCGCACGCGTCGAAGGTGGCGGGGAGTACGTCGTAGAAGGCGCGGTAGGCCGCGTACCCGCGGCGCACCGCCGCGCGCGGGTCATCGGTGCGTCCGGCGAAGTAGCGGAAGAGAGCGTTGGCGGTTGGGACCGGCGAGTTCGCATCCACCGCGACGTCGCCGCGCTCGCGCGCCGCCGCGGCGAAGGCGTCGCGGACGTTCACGCGCGTGACCGCGGGCGCGAACGGCTCGACCGTCGCGCCCGCGGCGCGCAGGTCGCCCACCGCGCGGTCCCACACCGCGAGCGCCTCGGCGCTCATCTGCGCGCGCGGGATGTGCGCCTCGACGAGCCCGAGCCGCACCCCGGCGAGCGCGTCGTCGCGCAGCGCGGCGAGCGACGCGCCGTCCGGCGCGCCCGCGTTGCGCGTCGAGTCGCGCGCGAGCGGGTCCGACGCGTCCGCTCCCGCGATGGCGGCGAGGAGGAGCGCCGCGTCGGCGACCGTGCGCGCGAGCGGCCCGTGCGTGTCGAGGTAGGGCCACGTCGGGATCACGCCCGTGCGCGGCACGAGCCCGAAGGTCGGCTTCATCCCCACGACCCCGGTGAACTGCGCCGGGATGCGGTTGGAGCCGCCGTCGTCGGTGCCTAACGCCGCGAAGGCCATCCCGCCCGCGACGGCGACCGCCGAGCCCGCGCTCGACCCGCCGGGCGTGCGCGTGCCCGTGGGGTCGTGCGGGTTGCGCACCTGTCCGGTGTGGCTGCTGGTACCGTTGCCGCGGTAGGCGAAGTCGTCGGCCGCGGTCTTCCCGAGGACGATCGCGCCGGCCGCACGGAGCCGGGCCACCTCGAGCGCGTCGCGCCTCACGGAGTCGGGGAAGAGACGCGCCCACTCGGCGCTGGACCCCGTCGTGGGAAGCCCGGCCACGTCGTAGATCGACTTGGCGAAGACGGGGACGCCGTCGAGCGGCCCACGCACCCGGCCGGCGCGCCGGCGCGCGTCGGCGGCGCGGGCGTCGGCGGGGGCGGTGTCGGCGAGCGCATCGATGGCGCGCCACGCCGTCCCCTCGGCGCGGCAGCGGTCGAGCGCGCGGGCGGTGACCTCGGCGGCAGTCCACGCACCACGACGGCGGCCCGCCTGGTAGTCGGCGATGGTGCCGTCGAGCGGGTCGTGGCCAGCCGCGGCCCACGCGGGGAGCGGGAGCGCGACGAGGGCGGCGAGCTGGGCGAGGGCTTCGCGTCGAGTCGGGGACATCGGAGTGCGAACGGGGACGGAGGCGAGGCGCGCCGGCGGAGGCCGCGGAGAGTGGGAGGCCCGGCCGAGCGCTCAGCGTTCCCCCGTCACCTCGCGCCCGCCGCGGTACGCCCGGACGCCGGCGTTCGTATCGTGCAGCAGCAGCAGCGCATCGCGCCGCCCGTATCGTTGCATCACGTCCTGCATGACGGGCACCTCGCCGCCCCACGGGTAGCCGAACACGACATCGAAGTCGTCCAGCGCACGTCCCAGCTGCAGGTAGCCCGAGGGGCCCTCGCCGATCGTGCCCGTGCGGTGATCGCCGTCGCGGGATCGCCACTGGTATCCGGTCGGCAGAAAGCTCCCCTCCACGAAGCGCGCGCGGGAGCCGTGACGCGTCGCGAGCACGCGCGCCGTCTCCACGAGTGAGGCGTCGAGCTCGATCCCGCAGGCGTCGAAGCCCATCAGGTCGGCCATGATCGTGATGATCCCGGAGGCCGAGCCCCATTCGAGCCAGCGAAGCCCCGGTGCACGGAGCGCGAACAGGGCCGCCCGCACGACATCGTAGTCGGCCGCGACGAACGGATGGAAGTCGGGCGCCCGCACGGTGCGGTCGAAGTGCTCCCAGATCGCCCAGCCTTCGGCGCACAACGCATCGAGTCGCGCCTCCACGGTCGCGTCGTCCACCGCTGGCTGAGTCATGAGACTACGAGGTGAGGAAGCGAGGTGAGGAAGCGAGGTGAGGAAGCGCACGAGGCCCGGATGGGACGTGCGTGCAGCCGAGTGCCCGAGGCATTCCACAATTCATGCCGCTCCGCCTCGTCCCGGGCCAGGTTGCGGTCGATGGCGCCGCGCGGCGACCGCTGCGGTACTCTTGGTAGGTCTCGTGCGAAGGTCGCTGATCCGGACCGGCGGCGCGCGCACCTGCCACACGAACTCGGCCGGACCTGAAATCGCACCCTCGCTGGTCTCCGCCCACCCACCGCCCGACCCGATGTCCATCACGCTCCGGCACACCCTCGAGCGCTCGCTCCTCGCCGCCGCGCTCACGGGCGCGGTCGTCCGCGGCCCCGTCGTCGTGGTGGTGGACTGACGATGCGCCGACGCGACTTCGCGCGGTACCTCGGGTGGGCGGGCGGCGCACTCGCCGCCGGGCACGCGGCTCCGGCGGGCGCGGCGCCGCTCGTCCGCGCCCTCGGGCGTGATCCCGCGTCCGCCCACTTGTCTAACGGCGCGGCGCGCGTTGCGCCCGCGCTCCGCGTCGACGCCGCGCGGCTCGACGGCTGGCTCGCGGCGATGGGCGCGTTCGGGCGAAACCCGCAGGGCGGCGTGACCCGCACCGCATACAGCGACGCCGACCGCGAGGGACGGCAGTACGTGCGGCAGCTCATGGCCGCCGCCGGGCTCGACGTGCGGCTCGACGCGGCGGGCAACATCTTCGGCCGGCGGGCAGGGCGCGAACACACTTTATCGCCGATCCTCTTCGGGTCGCACGTCGACTCGGTGCCGGCGGGCGGCAACTACGACGGGCCCCTCGGCACGCTCGCCGCGATCGAGGTCGCCCGGACGTTGGGCGAGCACGGCGTCGCGACCCGTCATCCGCTCGAAGTCGTGGCCTGGCAGAACGAGGAGGGCGGCCTCGTCGGGAGCCGGATCGCGAGCGGCGAGTTCCCCGCGCGCGAGCTGGACCGCGTGGCCGTGAGCGGCAAGACGCTCCGCGACGGCATCGCCTTCCTCGGCGGCAACCCGGCCGCGCTCGAGAGCGCCCGGCGCCGTCGGGGCGAGATCGCCGCATACCTCGAGCTGCACATCGAGCAGGGCGGCACGCTCGAACGCGAGCACGTGGACATCGGGGTGGTCGAGGGGATCGTCGGGATCTGGCAGTGGACGGTGACCGTGGACGGGTTCGCCAACCACGCCGGGACGACGCCGATGGACCGCCGGCAGGACGCCCTGCTGAGCGCCGCGCACTTCATCGAGATGGTCAACCGCGTCGTGCGGAGCGAGCCCGGCCGGCAGGTCGGGACGGTCGGGCAGATCCGCGCCGAGCCGGGGGCGCCGAACGTGATCCCCGGCCGGGTGGTGATGAGCCTCGAGCTGCGCGACCTGGACGCGGCGAAGGTCGCGCGCCTGTACCGACGCATCGGGGACGAGTCGCGGGCGATCGGGCGGGACGGGGGCACCACGGTCGCCTTCGCGCCGATCACGGAGCACGCACCCGCCCCGACCGACCCGCGCATGCGCACGATCATCGCGGACGCGGCGCGCGGGCTCGGGCTGTCGAGCCGCGTGCTGCCGAGCGGCGCGGGGCACGACGCGCAGGAGATGGCGCGGCTCGCGCCGACGGGGATGATCTTCGTGCCGAGCGTCGGCGGGATCAGCCACTCGCCGCGCGAGTTCACGCGGCCCGAGGACTGCGCGAACGGCGCGAACGTCCTGTTGCAGGCGGTGCTCGCCGTCGACGGGCGGACGTTCACGTGAGGGGCCCGCGGGCGATGGGCGCCGTGCTCGGCGCGCTCCTCGGCGCGCTGCTCGCCGTCGCGGCGGCGGACGCTGACGCACAGGAGGCGCGCGCGACCGACGCCGGATCGGCCGCGGGCGGGTCGGTCACCGCGCCGCTCATCACCAACGTCGCCGGCCGCCTCACGACCACCCTCGATGGCCGCTGGCAGACGATCGTCGACCCGTTCGAGAACGGCTACTACAACTACCGCCACCGCGCGGACCCGAACGGCTACTTCCGCAATCACGCGTCGACCGGGTCCGCCGACCTCGTCGAGTACGACTTCGGCCGGTCGCCGCAGCTCGCCGTGCCGGGCGACTGGAACACGCAGCGCGAGGACCTGCGCTGGTACGAGGGGACGGTCTGGTACAAGACCAGCTTCGTGCGCGCACTCGCGCCCGGCCGGCGCCTCTTCGTCCACTTCGGCGCGGCCAACTACGAGGCGCGCGCGTGGCTCAACGGCACGGAGCTCGGCGTGCACGAGGGCGGGTTCACGCCGTTCGACTTCGAGCTCACCCGGCTCGTTAGACCAGGCGCGAACGACCTCGTCGTGAAGGTCGACAACCGCCGCCGGCCCGAGGCCATCCCGACGGTCAATTCGGACTGGTGGAACTACGGCGGCCTCACGCGCGACGTCACGCTCGTCGAGACGCCGGCGACGTTCGTGCGCGACTACACGCTGCAGCTCGACCGCGCGCACCCCGACCGCGCCCGCGGGTGGGTGCAGCTCGACGGGCCGGCCCCGCGTACGCCCGTCACGGTCCGCATCCCCGGGGTACGCCTCGCGGAGACTGTAACGCCGGACTCCAGCGGGCGCGCCGCGCTCTCGGTCGACGCGACGCGCCTCGCGCGTTGGTCGCCCGCGCGCCCGACGCTCTACGACGTCGAGGTCGCGACCGCGGCCGAGACGGTGCGGGACCGCATCGGGTTCCGGACGATCGCCGTGCGCGGGACGGAGATCCTGCTGAACGGGCGGCCCGTGTTCCTGCGCGGCATCTCGGTGCACGAGGAGGCGCCGTACGAGGCGCGCCGCGCCTACAGCCGCGACGACGCGCGCGTGCTGCTCGGCTGGGTGCACGACCTCGGCGGCAACTTCGTGCGCCTCGCGCATTATCCGCACAACGAGGCGATGCTGCGCGCGGCGGACGAGATGGGGCTGCTGGTGTGGGCGGAGGTCCCGGTGTACTGGACCATCCAGTGGGAGAACCCGGCGACGCTCGCGTCGGCGGAGCAGCAGCTCGGCGATATGATCACGCGCGACCGGAACCGCGCCGCGGTGGTGCTCTGGTCGGTGGCGAACGAGACGCCGCGCGACCCGAACCCGGAGTCCGGGCCGCGGCTCACCTTCCTCCGGGCACTCGTCGCGCGGGCGCGGCTGCTCGACTCGACGCGCCTGGTCACGGCGGCGCTCGAGCACCGCTACGCGGACCCGACGACGATCGCAATCGACGACCCGTTAGGCCGATCCCTCGACGTGATCGGCAACAACGAGTACCTCGGCTGGTACGACGGCTCGCCCGCGAAGGCGGACAGCATCCGGTGGACGAGCGCGTTCGACAAGCCGCTCGTGATGAGCGAGTTCGGCGGCGACGCGCGGCAGGGGCTGCACGGGCCGGCGGGGGAACGGTGGACGGAGGAGTACCAGGCCAACCTGTACGAGCACCAGATGGCGATGCTGCGGCGCATTCCGTTCCTCGCGGGGATGACGCCGTGGATCTTGAAGGATTTCCGCTCGCCGAGGCGGCCGCTGCCGGGGATCGAGGATTACTTCAACCGCAAGGGGCTCGTGTCGGACCGCGGGGAGCGGAAGCAGGCGTTCGAGGTGCTGCGGCGCTTCTACGAGGAGCGGCGCGCGGCGCGGCCGGACCCGGCGCCCTGACGCGCGGTGTGGGCGCGGCGGCGCGCCGGGGCGTTAGGCTTGCGGTCGCGGGCGGGCCCGGCAGTTAGGACAGGCGGGGATCCGCGCCGCGTCGGCGGGCTCCGCCGCTTCGGGTGCGCGGACGCATACTGTTCCTCCGCGCACCTATTCCAGCGTACACCCGGTCGCGTCGCGCCGGCGGGCCGGATCCGTCGCCCGCACGCGCGGGCGCGGTCGCCCGAGCTCGCCTTCACGGCATCTTCCCAGCATCATCGTGCCTGTCCTGCCTGCGCGTTCCCGGCGGCTGCCGTGCCGCGCCGCGCACGCGCTCGGCGTCGTGGCGTTCGCGCTCGCCCTTCCGCTCGGCGTGGCCCGCGCCCAGCGTCCCGATTCGGCCGCGGCGACTGCGGCCGCGGCCGACACGAGTCTCCCGGTCGCGCGTGCCGCCACCGCGCGCCGCGCGCCGTCCGTGGACGGCCGCGACGACGACCCGGTGTGGCGCGCGGCGCCGCTGATCGAGGCCTTCCGCCAGCGCGAGCCGAGCGAGAACGCGGCGCCGACGTTCCGCACCGTGGCCAAGGTCGCGGTGGACGCGGGCGCGCTCTACGTCTTCGTGCGCGCCTACGACCCGCACCCCGACTCGCTCATCGCACTCCTCAGCCGGCGCGACGCGCAGACGCCGAGCGACTACGTGCGCGTGTCGATCGACTCGTACCACGACCGGCGTACCGCGTACACCTTCACGCTCACGCCCACGAACGTGCAGCGCGACGTGTACGTGTTCGCCGACGGCGACCAGAGTGACCCGTCGTGGGACGCGGTGTGGCAGAGTGGGGCCCGGGTCGACGCCGAGGGGTGGACGGCGACGTTCCGCATCCCGCTCTCGCAGCTCCGCTTCCCGGCCCCCGTGCCGGGGCAGCCGCTCGTGTTCGGCTTCGCGATCGAGCGCCGCATCGCGCGCCTCAACGAGCGCGACACGTGGCCGCTGATCCGCCGCTCGGCCGCCGGCCTCGTGTCGCAGTACGGCACGCTGACCGGGCTCGACGTCGTACGCGAGCCGCGGCGCGTGGAGGTGCGGCCGTACTACGTCGAGAAGAACGTAATGGAGCCGCGCACGCTCGCAGCCGCGGACGGCGCGACACGCGCGGCGCAGACCCACCCCGAGCGCCGCACCGTGGGGCTCGACCTCAAGTACGGCGTCTCGTCCAAATTCACGCTCGACGCGACCGTGAATCCCGACTTCGGCCAGGTCGAGGCCGACCCGGCGGTGCTCAACCTCGGCGCGTTCGAGACGTTCTACCCCGAACGGCGGCCGTTCTTCGTCGAGGGGACGAACATCTTCACCTTCAACCTCGGCGACTGTGGCGGCGGCGCGTGCTCGGGGCTGTTCTACCCGCGCCGCATCGGCCGGTCGCCCGAGCTCGCGGGCGTCTTCGGCGACGCGGCGACGCCGCAGTTCACCGGCGTGTTAGGCGCGGCCAAGCTCACCGGGCGTACCGAACGCGGGTTCTCGGTGGGCGTGCTCGCCGCGGCGACCAACCGCGTCGCCGGTGCGGACAGCGGCACGGCGGAGCCCGCGGCGCAGTACCTCGTCGCGCGCGCGCAGCAGGACCGCCGGGGCGGCAACAGCACCTTCGGGGCGATGCTCACCGGCATGCGCCGCTCCCTCGACCCCTGGAGCGCGCCGTACCTCCGGCGCGACGCCCTCGCGCTCGGACTCGACGGGCGCCACCGCTTCGGGCCGGGGAACGACTTCGAGCTGAGCGGCTACGCCACGGCGAGCCGCGTGGGCGGGAGCGCGCGTGCGATCGCGCTCACCGAGGCGTCGAGCGTGCACAACTACGAGCGCCCGGGCTCGGGCCTCCCGCTCGACACCACGCGCACGTCGCTCGCCGGCACCGCCGCACAGTTCACGCTTGCCAAGCGCGGCGGCGGGATCACGCGCTTCTCCGTGAGCGGGTGGCGGCGCTCGCCCGGCTTCGACGTCAACGACGTCGGCTACCTCGACCGCTCCGACCAGGAAGGGGCGCGCGTGTGGGGCCAGCTGAACGCGCTGCAGCCGCGGGCGTTCTACCGCCGCGGCTCGCTCAACGTCAACGCGTGGCACACGTGGACGACCGGCGGCCTGCCGACCGACGTCGGCGCCGACGTGGGCGGCGACGCCGAGCTGACGAACTTCTGGTCGGTGTACGCGGGCGGCGGCCCGCGGGGCATCGGCGGCGCCGCGTACGACGACCGCGCCGCGCGCGGCGGCCCCGCGGTGCGCCGCGCACCCGGCTGGAGCGCGTGGGCCGGCGCGCGCGGCGACAACCGCCGCTCGGTCGCCCCGTCGCTCAACGCGTCCGTGAACCGCGGCGACGGCGGGCGCTCGGCGTCGTGGAACGTGAACCCGGGCGTCGACCTGCGCGTCGCGGAGCGGCTGCAGGGGAACGTCGGCGTCGCGTTCGGCGTCAACCACAACGACTGGCAGTGGGTGAACAATTACAACGTTGGGACCGACTCCGCCGCCTACACCTTCGGACACCTCGACCAGCACACGGCGAGCCTCACGGCGCGCCTCGACTACACGTTCACGCCGTGGGTCTCGCTCCAGGTGTACGCGCAGCCATTCCTCACGAGCGGCGGCTACGCGGACTGGCGCGCCCTGGCCGACCCGGACGCGGCGGACTACGCCGCACGCTGGCGCCCGTTCGCCGACGGCACCCAGAGCACGCCCACGGGCTTCAACTACAAGCAGTACCGCTCGAACGTGGTGCTGCGCTGGGAGTACCGGCCGGGGTCCACGCTCTTCGCGGTGTGGCAGCAGGGGCGCACGCAGAGCGACCGGGACCTCGGGTCGTTCCAGGCGATGCGCGACGCGCGGAACCTGTTCCGGACGTGGCCGAACAACACGCTGCTGTTGAAGCTGAGTTACTGGTTCAATCCGTGAGGGACGGAGGAAGAGATGACGCGGCGGAGCACGAGCGAGCCGCTGTTCACCATTCGTTGGAGCGTCTGGTCACGTCGCCCACACAGCAGCTCGCAGAACGCGTCGTGCAACGCCTCCTGGCCGAGCGCCTGGTGACGCCGGAGGACGCGGCGCGGCTGCAGTCCAAGCTGACCGACGGCAAGCTGCGGCCGGAAGACTGGCGGGTGGTGCTCGAACACGCCGGAGATGTGGCGACGCGTGACGCGGGGCAGGTCTCGTGACCGCGGTCCCGCTGAAGGCGCTCACGATCGCGAACCTGCGCGGTGCGACCACCCCCTTCACGCTCGCCTTCGAGGAGGGCAAGAAGCTCACGGTCATCTACGGCGAGAACGGGACGGGCAAGTCGACGATTTGCGACGCACTCGACCTGCTCGGCAGCGGCGTCGTGGGGTCGCTCGACGGCCGCGGGCTCGGGAAGACGGCGCCGTTCTGGCATTCGGTGGGCAAGACCGCGGGCGACGTCGAGGTCACGCTCGAAACGTCTGCGTCCGTCGTGCGGGCGACGATCGGGAAGGGGAGCGCCGTGGTCACGCCGTTAGACGAGCGCCCGCGCGTCGAGGTGCTCCGCCGGGGGCGCATGCTCGCCCTGCTCGAAGCCGCCCCCGGCGCGCGTTACGAGGCGGTCCGCCAGTTCATCGACGTGACGAGCGTCGAGTCGGGCGAGGCCGCGCTGCGTGACGCCATCAAGGCCCTCGAGGCCGGGCGCCGGGAAGCAGCCGCACGCGTGCAAGAGGTGCGGGACACCGTCGACCGGTTCTGGCAGCAGGCGGGCTCGCCGGGCCGCGATCCGTTCGCGTGGGCGGCCCGCGAGGCGACGCGCGATCCGGGCGCGTACGACGCCGAGATCACCGCGCTCGCCACGCTCGTGCGGTCGTACCAGCGCCTAACGGACGCGGTCGAGCAGGCGGCGCAGCTCCGCGTCGAGGGCGACACGGCGCGTGACGATCTGGCGCTCGCCGAAGCCGACTTCGCCCGCGGCCTCGACGGGGCCGCGTCGGACGCTGCCGACCTGGTCGGCCTGCTCCAAGCCGCATGGGCACACCTGACGCGGCACCCGGACGCGGCCGTCTGCCCCCTCTGCGCCAGCGCGGAACGGGCGGGCGACCTCGCCGAGCGCGTAGAGGCGCGGCTGGTCGCGTTCGACGCGCTGCGGCGGGCGCAGGAGGTGGTGACGGCGCGGCGCGCGGCGTTCGCGCGCGCCACGGAACGGCTCGGCGAGCTCGTCGACGCCGCGGCCCGGCACGGGGATGCCCTCGCGCAGTGCGTCGCCGCGGCGCGCTTCCCCGCGGACACCGCGCTCCCGCGCACCGCGCTTCCCACCGACCCGGGCGAGTGGTCGGCCTGGCTCGCGTCGTCCGCAGGGCTGGCGGAGGCGTGGATGGCGGCCGGACGACAGCGCGTGGACGACAAGAAGTTCCTCGGCACGCTGCGCGTGATCCTCGAGTCGTACCAGGAGCAGCTCGACGAGCAACACGCGCTCGACCGGCTGCTGCCGGCGATGCAGCGCGCGCTCGACCTCCTCGTCGCGGAGCGGCGGAAGTTCACCGATGAAACACTCGGCGCCATCGCGGGCGAGGTGGGGCGGCTCTACGAGCAGGTACACCCCGGCGAGGGGTTGCACACGATCACGCTCGCGCTCGACCCGAAGAAGCGCGCCTCGCTCGACATCGTCGGCTCCTTCGGCGGCCGGACGGGGATGCCCCCCGGCGCGTACTTCAGCGATTCGCACCTCGACACGCTCGGCCTGTGCGTCTTCCTCGCACTCGCCCGACGTCAGGAGCCGGCCGACACGGTGCTCGTGCTCGACGACGTGCTCGCCAGCGTGGACGAGCCGCACGTCGACCGGCTGATCGAAATGCTGTACGCCGAGGCGCAGCGATTCCGGCACTGCGTCGTCACCACGCACTACCGGCCGTGGAAGGCGAAGCTGCGCTGGGGCTGGTTACGGAGTGGCCCGTGCCAGTTCGTCGAGCTGACAAAGTGGAGTGCGTTAGGCGGGATCGCCGCGGCCCGGAGCGTGCCGGACCTCGCCCGCCTGCGGTCGCTCCTCGCCGAGGCGCCGCCGGACCCGCACCTCGTCTGCGGCACGGCGGGGGTCGTGCTCGAAGCGGTGCTGGACTTCCTGACGCTCACCTACCAGTGCGCGGTGCCGCGCAGGCCCGACGGCACCTACACGTTAGGCGATCTGCTGCTGGCGGTCGACGAAAAGCTGCGGGCCGCGCTGGCGGTCGACGTGCTCGGCGCGGATGCGAACGGCGACCCCGCGTACACCCGCCATCCGCTCGCGCCGTACTTCGAAGAGCTCACCCGCATCGCCCGGCGCCGGAACGTGTTCGGCGCCCACTTCGACCGGGTGTCGTTCGAGATGCTCGGCGGCGACGCGATTGGGTTCGGAGCGCAGGTGCTCGGGCTGGCGGCGCTGCTGACGGGCGAGGCCGAGGGGTGGCCGTGCAGCGACGAGTCGGGGCGTTACTGGGCGACCGCGCACGAGACGCGGCGCCTGTCCCCGCTCGAGAAGCCGTCGTGATGCGAGTGGTCAGTCCGCCGACGCGTTCTGCGACTGGGAACTGCGGTGGGTGGGGGTGTAAGGGCGTGCCGCGGGTGACCTGCCCCCGACGTTATGCCACGCGTTGTGACAGTCGGGGTGGGTGGGGTGAAGCTACGATGACGCCGTGCTCGCGGGCGAACTCGGCCGGGGGCTTGTTGTCCAGCGCGCTGTGCGGGCGCACCTCGTTGTCGTCGCGGCGGTAGCGCTCAACGTGGAAGCGCGCGTCGGGCAGGCTCAGGAACCAGTGCTGCGACAGGCACTCGTCGCGGAACTTGCCGTTGAACGACTCGATGTAGGCGTTCTCCACGGGCTTGCCGGGCGTGATGAAGTCGAGCGCGACGCCGTGCCGGTACGCCCACGCGTCGAGGGCCTTGCCCGCGAGTTCGGGCCCATTGTCCACGGTGATCGCGCTCGGCGCGCCGCGCGCGGCGACCAGGCGGTCGAGCACCCGCGCGACGCGTTCGCCGGGCTGCGCCCTCTGGCAACGACGTGTCCACTTCGATGCCCGGGCACTCGCGGGTGAACGCATCGACGACGGTCAGGCAGCGGATCTTGCGCCCCACAAGACCGTCACCGGACGGTCTTGTGCCGCCAGCGCGTCGCTTACGAAGTCCATCGCCCAGCGTTCGTTCGGCCGCGTGGGCGCCGTCAGCGGTACGCGCGCCGTTGCCAGACGCTTCTTGCGCCGGCGCCTCACCGCCAGCCCCTCCTCGCGGTAAAGCCGGTGCACCAGCTTGTGGTTCAGGACGTGCCCTTCGCGGGCGAGCAGCACCGCGAGCCGCCGGTAGCCCCAGCGCGGCCGCTCGCCGGCCAGCGCGCGCAGGCGCTCGCGCACCACGCGGTGCGTCGGCCGGCCGCCCGCGTAGCGGCGCGTGGCCCGGGCCACGCCCACGAGCCGGCACGCCTGGCGCTCGCTCATCGAGGTGCCTAACACTTCGGCGGTCTCCTGCGCTCGCCTGACGGCCGTCCGCCGTTGCTCGGCCGTCACCAGCGTTTTCCCAGCAGCTCCTGCAGCACCCGGTTGTCGAGCGCCTGCTCGGCGACGAGCTGCTTCAACCGCCGGTTCTCCTCCTCCAACGCCTTCACGCGCTTCGGCTCGCTGACCTCCAGGCCCCCGTACTTCCGCTTCCAGCGGTAGGAGCGGCGCGAACGTCGGCTCCGTGATGCCGTGCTTGCGGCAGAGGTCCGGGACCTTGGCGCCCTTCTCGCGCGCCTACAACACGCCCGCGATCTGGGCGTCGCTGAACCGGCTCGTCTTCATCAGTCCTCATCGGGCAAGGACTGTCAGTTTACGTGGCTCAGCTTTCGGGGAGCAGGTCAGGCGCACAAGGACGACCGCATCACCGTCACCGCGCTCAAGCCGTGGCCCGGCGAGATGGTGCACGCCGAGGGGCGCTACCGCGAGGGCGGCGCGGAGACCGGCCCCGAGCGGCGCGCGGCAATCTTCATCGGGCCCGAGTTCGGCACCGTCACGCGCCCCGACCTCGTCGAGGCCGCGCGCGAAGCCGGCGAGGCGGACTTCGACGTGCTCATCGCCTGCGCGTTCAACTACGACGCGCACGCCGGCGAGTTCACGAAGCTCGGCCGCATCCCCGTGCTCAAGGCGCGCATGAACGCCGACCTGCACATGGCCGAGGACCTGAAGAACACGGGGAAGGGGAACCTGTTCGTGATCGTCGGGGAGCCGGACGTGAGCGTGCTCCCCGCGGAGGGCGGGCGGGTGCGGGTGAAGGTCAACGGCGTCGACGTGTTCGACCCGAGCACCGGCGAGGTGCGCAGCGACGGGCCCGACGGGATCGCGTGCTGGTTCGTGGACACGGACTACGACGGGGAGAGCTTCTTCGTGCGGCAGGCGTACTTTTGGGGCGCGGGAGATCCGTACGGGGCGCTCAAGACCACGCTCAAGGCCGAGGTCGATGCGGAGGCGTGGGCGTCGCTCAACCGGGATACGTCGCGGGCGTTCGAGAAGCCCAAGTCGGGGCGGATCGCGGTGAAGATCATCAACCACCTCGGGGACGAGGTGATGAAGGTGTTCCGGGTGGCGTGACGGCGGCGAGGAGGCGTTCGCCCGCACGGCGCGCCGCCTGCGGGATATCGCCGCGACGCTCTGCATCCCTTCGACGAAAGGAGTCGAGTCGATGACCGTTTCCACGCACCTCCCCGACCCGCGCCTGCCGGCCGTGCTGCTGCTCGGCCTCCTGGCATTCTCCCCCGTCCGCGTGCCCCTCGCCGCGCAGACCCCCCCGACCTCGGCGCAGCCCGCTGCCCCAACACCAGACCAGCTCGCTGCACGGCGACTCGAAGACGAGCGGCTGCGCACCGACTGGGCCAACCTCGCGCGCTACCGCGACGCCAACGCCGCCCTGCCGGCACCCGCGCGCGGCGAGCAGCGCGTGGTGTTCATGGGGAACTCGATCACGGACGCCTGGGCGCGCTCGTTCCCGACGGCGTTCCCCGGTAAGCCCTACGTCGGCCGGGGGATCGGCGGGCAGACGACGCCGCAGATGCTGGTGCGCTTCCGCCAGGACGTGGTCGCGCTCCGGCCCGCCGCCGTGGTGATCCTCGCGGGGACCAACGACATCGCCGGCAACACCGGGCCCTCCACGCTCGCGATGATCGAGGACAACCTCGCCTCCATGGCGGAGATCGCCCGCGCGAACGGCATTCGGGTCGTGCTCGCGTCGGTGCTCCCGGTGTACGACTACCCGTGGAAGCCGGGGCTCCAGCCGGCGCAGAAGATCGTCGCGCTCAACGCCTGGATCCGCGACTACGCGCGGACCCACGGCGCCGTGTACCTCGACTACCACACGGCCATGGCCGACGCGCGCCAGGGGATGCGCGCCGAGCTGAGCGGCGACGGCGTCCACCCGAACGACGCCGGGTACGCGATCATGGCCCCGCTCGCGGAGCGGGCGATCGCCGAGGCGCTGCGGCGTTAGGCGGTCGCCGTCGCCGGCCGCCGCCGCGCCGCGGCGCGCCTAACGCGCCGGCGTCAGGACCACGTGCCGGTACTCGATCCGCCCGTGGTCTCCCTGCAGGACGATCGGGCCCGGCGCGCCCTCGTCGCTGTCCAGCGCCCCACCGGTGATGCCGGGGATGACCTGGTCCGTGACGACCGTGCGGCCGTTCAGCACCACCGTCACGCGGCGCCCCACGAAGGTGATGTCGAACGCCTGCCACGCGCCGGGGGCGCGGGCGGCGTACGCGCTGGGCGCGATGAACCCGTAGATGCCGCCGATGTCGACGGGCGCCGGCTCCCGGTCGCGGCGGTCCTCCTCGTCGTCCTCGATCTGCACCTCGTAGCGCCCGCGCAGGTACACGCCGCTGTTGCTGCCCTTGGGGTAGCGGAACTCGAGGTGGAGCTTGAAGTCCCGGAACACGCGCGTCGTGGCCAGGTTGGCGCCGCCCCCGGGGTTCGTGAGCACGCCGTCCGCCGCGCGCCAGCGGCTCTCGCCGCCGCGCGGCGTCCAGCCCGCCAGGTCCCGCCCGTCGAAGAGCACGACCGGGGCGCCCCAGCGCGCGGGCGCCGTGCGGCGCAGGTCGGGCGCGCGCGTCGCGGTCCACGCGTGCCGCTCCCCGGTAGGCGTGACGAGGATGCCGGAGAGCCGGGCGTCCGTCGCCGTGTCGCCCGCGCCGGGACCTGCCGTGAGCGTGCCCTCGACGCGCAGGTCACCGTCTCCCGGCTCCCACTGGGGCGGGATGGCGAAGCGCAACCGCCCGTCCGAGAACTCCACGCGGCTGATCGGGCGGGCGCTCCCCACACGCCCCACAAAGCGTCCCACGAGCGCGCGGTCGCCCGAGGGCGAGACCTCCAGCCACGACGGATACGGCATCCCGTCGGCGCCGGTCACGCGGAGGTCCCAGCGGCCGACGAGCGCCGGCACCGGCCGGGCCTGGGCACCCGCCCGCGCAGGGCCCGACGGGCCGGGTCCCACGGCCAGTCGTCCGGTCAGGACCGCGGCGGTCACGACGGCGACGCGGGCTGCGGTCCCGGGCGTGCCGTATCGCCCGCGGTGTTGCATGTCGTCCATGTGACCTCCCGGCCAGAGTGGTGCCCGTGCGGTGCTCGTGCAGCGCCCATGCGGTGCCGACGCGTTCCGGGCGGATCAAGCGTACCGCCGGAGCCGCGCGCGTGAAATGGCGCACCGCGACGCATCGCCCGGCGGCGTGCCGGACGCCATATTCGCGACACGCCCGCGCCGCGACGCGCGGCCGCCCGCCCCAAGTCACCAGGAGCACACGCCATGTACGCGCCAGCGCACGACGCATCCTACGACGCCATCGTCGTGGGGTCCGGCATCTCGGGCGGGTGGGCCGCCAAGGAGCTCACCGAAAAGGGGCTCCGCGTGCTGCTGCTCGAACGCGGCAAGAACATCGAGCACGTCAAGGACTACGTCAACGCGACCAAGCCGCCCTGGGCCTACCCGCACCGCGGCGGCCGCACGCTCGCGATGGAAGCGGCGTACCCGGTACTCAGGCGCGACTTCCCGCTCAACGAGAAGAATCTCGACTGGTGGGCGAGCGACAAGGACTCGCCCTACACCGAGGTCAAGCGCTTCGACTGGTACCGCGGCTACCACGTGGGCGGCCGGTCGCTCATGTGGGGGCGCTGCAGCTTCCGCCACAGCGACATCGACTTCGAGGCCAACGCGCGGCAGGGGATCGGAACCGACTGGCCGATCCGCTACGCCGAGATCGCCCCGTGGTACAGCCACGTCGAGCGGTTCGCCGGGATCGCGGGGTCGTTGGAAGGGCTGCCGCAGCTGCCCGACGGCGAGTTCCAGCCCGCGATGCCGCTCAACTGCGCCGAGCAGCTGGTCGCCGGCCGCCTCACGAAACTCTACGACGGCCGGCGGCGGATGATCTCGGCGCGCACGGCCAACCTGACCCGCGCGCTCACCGGCCGGAGCGCGTGCCAGTACCGCGACGCCTGCTGGCTCGGCTGCCCGTACGGCGCCTACTTCAGCACGCAGTCCTCGACGTTGCCCGCCGCGGTGGCGACCGGGCGTCTGACGCTCCGGCCGTTCGCGATCGCGACCGAAGTCCTGTACGACAAGGACCGCAAGCGGGCGACCGGCGTGCGCGTGCTGGACGCCGTCACCGAGCAGACGACGGACTACACGGCGCGGGTCGTCTTCCTCTGCGCCTCGACGCTCAACTCGACGTGGCTCCTGCTGCGCTCGGCCACCGACGTGTGGCCCGGCGGGTTAGGCAGCTCGTCGGGCGAGCTGGGGCACAACCTCATGGACCACCACTTCCGCGTCGGGGCCGAGGGGCGGCTCGACGAGCTCGACGACCGCGACGTCTACGGGCGGCGGCCCAACCCGTCCTACATCCCGCGCTACCGCAACTTGAACGGCGAGAAGCGCGACTACCTGCGCGGCTTCGGCTACGAGTGTGGCGCGAGTCGCACGGGCTGGACGCGCGCGGTCGCGGAGTTAGGCGTGGGCGGCGACTTCAAGGACGAGATGGCGCAGCCCGGCGCGTGGACGATCGGGGGCACCGCGTTCGGCGAGATGCTGCCGGACCACCGCAACGTGGTCACGCTCGACGAGACCCGGAAAGACAAGTGGGGGCTGTCGGTGCTCAAGATCGACTGCGAGCTGCGCGAGAACGAGCGGCTCATGCGCAAGGACATGATGGCGGACATGGCGGAGATGCTCGAGGCCTGCGGCGCGAAGGACGTCCACGCCGAGGACGGCGAGTGCTTCCCGGGGATGGGCATCCACGAGATGGGCACGGCGCGCATGGGGCGGAGCCCGAAGGTGAGCGTGCTCAACGCGCACAACCAGGTGTGGGACGCGCCGAACGTGTTCGTCACGGACGGCGCGTGCATGGCCTCGACGGCGTGCCAGAACCCGTCGCTCACCTACATGGCGCTCACCGCGCGTGCGGCGGACTTCGCCGTCGCCGAGTTGAACCGGCGCAACATCTAACCCGAGCCGCGATCCCATGTCGTCCGAAATGAAGTCCAACACGGAGGAGGGCGAGCTCGTCACGCGGCGCGAGGCGATGCGCCGCGTGAGCGCGCTCCTCGGCGGCGTCGCGCTGATCGGGGGGGGCGGCCTGCTCGCCGCGTGCGAGCGCGCGCCCGCCAACCGGACCGCGGTGGCGAACGGCGATTACAAGCCGGTCGGCCAGTTCTCGGCGGCGGACGTCGCGCTGCTCGACGAGATCGCCGACACGATCCTGCCGACCACCGCCAAGTCGCCCGGGGCCAAGGCCGCCGCAACGGGGCCGTTCATGGCGCTCATGGTCGGGGACACGTACAAGCCGCGCGACCAACAGGCCTTCCGCGACGGTCTGCGGAAGATCGACGACGCGAGCCGGAAGGCGAACGGGGTGGCGTTCGTCGACGCGACGCCGCAGGCGCGCACGGCCCTGCTCGTCGCGCTCGACCGCGAGCAGAAGGCCGACACCGACGCGCGCGACGCGCGGCTGAAGGCCGCCGCCAAGCAGAGCGGCAACTCACCCAACGCGCCGCGGACCCCCACCGCGGCCGCGGGCAAGAAGCTCGAAGGCAGGGCGGCCGACGCCAACCTGCCCGATCAGCGCCAGGAGACGGCCGGCACCGCCGACGTGGCGAGCGGCGCGGCGGTGACGGACGACATCCCCCCGGCGCACTACTTCCACATGATGAAGCAGCTCGCGCTCCTCGGCTACTTCACCTCGGAGATCGGCGCCACGAAGGCGATGCGCTACGCCGACACGCCGGGGCGGTTCGACCCGTGCGCGCCGTACACGAAGGGGCAGCCGGCACTCGCCCCACACGCCTGACGTGCGGCGGCCTGACGTGCGCCGGGCTTGACGGGCACGCCCGGGACGGCTACTCGTTCTTTCACAACTGTACCACCGTGGTGATTTGCCGCCTCTTGCCGCCACGTTAAACAAAGAGCTAAAACGCGAGAGCCCGGGCGGCCCATCCTGCCCGGGCTTTGTCGTGTGTGCCGCCGGCCCCATCCGCCGCGCGCCCCGCGACCTCCGTCTCGCCGACCGGCGGCAGCGACCCCACGCCTCAGGAAGAGACGATGAGCACCGACGCTGCCCGCACCCCCCGCCCCCCCCGCGACGCCGCCCGGCCGTTAGGCATCGGCACCCGCGCCGTCCACGCCGCGCAGGAGACGGCCGACCCCGCGACCAACGCGCGCGCGGTCCCGATCTACGCGACCACGTCGTACGTGTTCGACAGCCCCGACCACGCGGCGGCGCTGTTCGGGCTCAAGCAGTTCGGCAACATCTACACGCGGATCATGAATCCGACGACGGACGTCTTCGAGCGCCGCGTGGCCGCGCTCGAGGGCGGCGTCGCCGCGGTCGCGACGGCGAGCGGACAGGCGGCGCAGACGCTCGCCCTGCTCAACCTCGCGCAGGCGGGCGACACGATCGTCGCCGCGACGTCGCTCTACGGCGGCACGCACGCGCTGCTCGCCCACACGCTGCCGCGGCTCGGTATCACGACGCGCTTCGTCGACCCGGCCGAGGGCGCGGAGGCGTTCGCCCGGGCGATCGACGACACGACCCGCGCGCTCTACGTCGAGACGATCGGCAACCCGCGGCTCGACGTCGCCGACCTGCGCGCGCTGGCCGACGTCGCGCACGCGCACGGGATCCCGCTCGTCGTCGACAACACGTTCGCCACGCCCGTGCTCTGCCGCCCGATCGAGCACGGCGCCGACATCGTCCTCCACTCGGCCACGAAGTGGATCGGCGGGCACGGGACGGCCATCGGCGGCGTGGTGGTCGACGGCGGCACGTTCGACTGGGGCGCGAGCCCGCGCTTCAGGGCGCTCTACCAGGAGCCGGAGGCGGCGTACCACGGCCTCGTCTTCTCACAGGCGTTCAGCGCCGTCGACCTCGGGAACGGGCCCGTGAACGCCGCGTTCGCGCTGCGGCTGCGGCTGCTGTTGCTCCGCGACATCGGGCCCGCGCTGTCGCCGTTCAACGCGTTCCTGCTGCTGCAGGGGCTGGAAACGTTGCACCTCCGCATCCAGCGCCATGCGGAGAACGCGCTGGCCGTGGCGCGCTTCCTCGAGCAGCACTCTGCGGTGACGTGGGTGCGCTTTCCCGGGCTCGCGTCGCACCCCACGCACGCCGCGGCCGCGCGTTACCTCGGCGGCGGGTACGGCGGCGTGCTCACCTTCGGCGTGCGCGCCGAGAGCGCGGGCGACGCGGAGCGGGTCGCCCGCGCGGTGATCGGCGAACTCGAACTCTTCTCGCTGCTCGCCAACGTCGGCGACGCGAAGAGCCTCGTCATCCACCCGTGGTCGACGACGCACGCGCAGCTCGAGCCGGAGCAGCGCGTCGCGGCCGGCGCGACGCCCGACCTGATCCGGCTGTCGATCGGGATCGAAGACGTCGACGACCTGATCGCCGACCTCGACCGCGCGCTCGCGCGGGCAGACGCCGCGGTCGGCGTCACGCCAAACGCCGAGTCGACGGCCGACGACGGCGCGGACAAGGGGGCCGACACCGGCGCCGAGGTCGGCGCGGCGGCGGTGGCGTGACGGGGCGGGCGCTCCGTCGGGTGGACGTGCCGCGCTTCGCGCTCGAGTGCGGCGCGGTGCTGCTCGACGTCACGCAGGCGTACCACCTCGACGGGGCGCTCGCGCCCGACGGGCGCAACCTCGTGCTCGTCTTCCACGCGCTGACGGGCAGCGCCGACGCGGCGGGCGCGGACGCGGGGTGGTGGCGCGACGTCGTCGGGCCCGGGCGCGCGGTCGACACGGCGCGCTGGGCCGTGCTCTGCCCCAACCTGCTCGGCTCGTGCTACGGCACGCGGTGGGGCGGGGTGGCATGGCGTGGGGCGGCACCCGCGGACGTGTTAGGCACGCCGCCGATCACGACGCGCGACCAGGCGCGCTTCGCGGCGGTGCTCGTCGAGGCACTCGGCGTGCCGCTCGACGCGGGCGCGCTGGCGCTCGTCGCCGGCGGATCGCTCGGCGGGATGGTCGCGCTCGAGTGGGCGGCGGAGTACCCGGACTCGGCACGCGCCGTGGTGTCGCTCGCCGCGCCGGCCGCCCACCCCGCGTGGGCCGTGGCGTGGAATCACCTGCAACGCACCGCGCTCGAGCTGGCGGGGCCGGGACGGGAGGGGGAGGGCCTCGCGCTCGCGCGGCAGATCGCGATGCTGAGCTACCGCGCGCCGGGCGAGTTCGAGGCGCGATTCGGGCGCGTGCGGAGCGCGTCGGGTGACGGGTTCGCGGTCGAGTCGTACCTCGCGCGGCACGGCGCGCGCCTCGTCGCGCGGTTCGACCCGGTCGCGTACCGCGCGCTGCTCGGGGCGATGGACTCGCACGACGTGGGGCGGGGGCGGGGCGGAGTGGGCGCGGCGTTGCGGCGCTTCGCGGGGCGGCTCGTCGGCGTCGGCGTGCCGGGCGACGTGCTCTACGAAGCCGACGTCGTGCGGGCGTGGGCCGCCGCGGCCGGCGCGACTTACCGCGAGCTGCATTCGTCCGTGGGGCACGACGCGTTCCTCGTCGAACACGCGCAGGCCGGCGCGATCCTGGCCGAGGTGTTGGCCGAGGCCGGGGGCGAGGTGGGCGTCGTCGAGACGGAGGAACACGCGTGGGCAAGGTGACCACGACGACGCTCGCCGGTCTCAAGGCGCGGGGCACGCCGGCGGTGTTCGTGACCTCGTACGACTATCCGACGGCGGTGTACGCCGACCGCGCCGGCGCGGACATGATCCTCGTCGGCGATTCGGCCGCGAACACGATGTTGGGCCTCCCGAGCACGACGGCGATCGGCATGACGGAAATGCTCGTTTTCGCGGGCGCGGTCTGCCGCGGGGCGCGGCACGCGTTCGTCGTCGGGGATCTTCCGTTCCTGTCGTACCAGCCGTCGGACGCGAGCGCGATCCGCAACGCGGGCGCGTTCGTGCGCGCGGGGTGCGACGCGGTGAAGTGCGAGGGCGGGCGGCGCGTCGCGCGGCGCGTGCGCGCGATGGCGGAAGCGGGCGTCGCGGTGATGGGACACATCGGGCTCACCCCGCAGAACGCGGCGCAGTTAGGCGGCTACCGCGTGCAGGGTAAGACGCGCGCGGCGGTCGAGGCGCTCGTCGACGACGCGCGCGCGCTCGAGGACGCGGGCGCGTTCGCGGTGCTGCTCGAGGCGATGCCGCCGGACGCCGCGGCGTGCGTGCGCGACGCGCTCGCGGTCCCGGTCTACGGTATCGGCGCCGGGCCGCACGTCGACGGGCAGCTGCTGATCGCGCACGACCTGCTCGGCAACTTCGTCGGCGACATCCGGCCGCGGTTCGTGAAGCGGTACGCCGAGGTCGGCGCGGCGATCGAGGGGGCGTTCCGGGCGTACGCGGACGACGTGCGGGCGGGTCGCTTCCCGGGGCCGGAGCACTGGTACGCCGGGGAAATGCAGATGGCGGCGTCGGCCCCCGAGCCGGTCGCGTCGCGGCCGTGACACGCACGCCGCTCGGCGAGCGGGACGCACGTGGCGCTGCACGCGGCGGTGCCGGGGGAGTTTCGGGCGGTGGCGCCGGAGCACGCGGGGGTGGTCGGGTGCCGGGAGGTGCACGCGTTGTGGCGGCGCACGCGCGCGCCGGACGGGGCCTCTCGCCCTCCCCGCCCGGGCAACCGCAGGTGCTCCCGCGCGACACGGCCGACGCCTAACGCCTCGCGTCCCAGTCCACCACCGGCTGGTCCACCACCGCCCGCCCCACCGCGTCCGCCACCTCCCGCCGCAGCCGGATGTACCGCGTCCCCTCTTCCCCCGCGACCCCCCTCGTCCGGTTCATCAGCAGCACGACGAACAGCCCCCGCTCCGGGTCGACCCAGAGCGACGTCCCCGTGAACCCCGTGTGCCCGAACGCCCTCGGCGCCATGTAACGCCCCCCGCTCGACCCCGCGGCGGGCGTGTCCCACCCGAGCGCCCGGCTCACGTTCGGCAGCTGCCGCGCCGTCCAGCGCGCGATCGTCGGCGCGCCCACGATCCGAACCCCGCCGTACGTCCCGCCCGCGAGCAGCATCTGCGCGAACACGGCGAGGTCGCGCGCGCTCGCGAACAGCCCCGCGTGCCCCGAGACCCCGCCTAACGCCCACGCGTTCCCGTCGTGCACCACCCCGCGCAGCAGCCCGCCCCGCGTACTGTCGACGGCCGTCGGCGCGATGCGGGCGCGGAGCGCGCGGTCCGCCGTGTCGGGCAGGAAGCGCGTGTCGCGCATGCCGAGCGGGCGGAAGACGCGGTCCGCGACGAACGCGTCGAGCGGGCGCCCCGCGATCCGCTCGATCACGGCCTGCATGAGCACCATGTCCCAGTCGCTGTAGACCGTCTTGGTCCCGGGCGCGTACTTGAGCGGGCGCGCGTTGATCGCGGCGAGGTACCCCGCCCGGCCCCGAACCGCATCGTAGCCCGCCTCGTACAGCGGCGCGTACGCCTCGAGGCCGCCGCTGTGCGTCAGGAGCATGCGCACCGTGATCCCGGCCTTGTCGGGCGCGTCGAACTCGGGCACGTAGGCATGCACCGGGCGCGCGAGGTCGAGCCGCCCCTGCTCCTCGAGGATCATCGCCGCGGTCGTCGTCGCGACCACCTTGGTGAGTGAGGCGAGATCGTAGAGCGTGTACGCGTCGGGGCGCGCGGACACCCGCGGCCGGTCGATCGTGCCGTATCCCTTCAGGTGGACGATTCGCCCGTATCGCCCAACGGCGAGCGCGGCCCCGGGCGACGCGCCCGCGGCGAGCGCCGCGTCGACGAGCGAGTCGAGGCGGAGCGGCAATGCCGCGTCGAGGCCGACGTCCGCGGGCGCGGCGAGGGTGAGCGTGTCGACGGCCTCCACTCGGTGCGGCGGCGGGGGCTCGACGGGGCGGACCTCGATCGGCTCGGGGCGCGACGCGCACGCGGCGCCGAGCGCGGCCGCCCCGCTCACCAGCAGGGCGGCCGCACGCCGGGGGAGAACGAAACGCACGCGGTGGGTCGGGGCGCGGCTCAGGAGCGGGGGCGGGGCGCGACGATCACGCCGCGACCGTGTGCGCGCGCGGCGCCTGCGTCGACCGCCGCACGATGAGCTCCGCGTCGAGCGTGACGCGCTCGGTCGCGGCCGCGCTGCCCTCCTCGACGTGCCGCAGCAGCAGCTCGGCCGCCACGCGGCCCATCTCGATCGTTGGGACGCGCACCGTCGTGAGCGGGACCGGGAGGTAGGCGAGCAGCGGGATGTCGTCGTAGCCGACGACGCTGACGTCCTCGGGCACGCGCAGTCCGATCTCCGCGAGCGCGCGGCAGACCCCGATCGCGACGAGGTCGTTGAAGCACGTCACCGCGGTCGGCCTCTGCTCGGGCGCGCGGCCGGCGAAGTAAGTGCGCGCGGCCTGGTAGCCGTCGTCGAGGTGTGCGCCTGCCGGGATCACGTCGTCGGCGGTGAAGCGCAGCCCTGCGGCCGCGCACGCGCTCTGGATCCCGGCGGCGCGCTCGCCGGCCTGCGTGCTGCTCGGCGGGCCGGTGAAGTGGACCAGCCGGTCGTGCCCGAGCCCGATGAGGTGGTCGGCCGCGTTTCGGGCGGCGGCCTGATTGTCGACGCCGACGAGGCTCGCCGGCACGCCGCGGATCCCGCCGAGGAGGACGAAGGGGATGTTGCGCCGCCGCAGGTCGAACAGGTGCGAGAGGTCGGAATCCTCGTCGAGCACGGGCGTGACGATGAGCCCCGAGATGTCGGCCGCCGTCAGGAGCCCGATCGCGCGCCGTTCGGCCGCCGCTTCGCGCTCCGAGCTCGCGAGGAGGAGTGCGTACCCGTGCGCCTCGGCGTGCGCGCGCGCCCCGGCGATTACGCCCGCGAAGTACGGGTTGTCGAGCTCCTTGACGAGCACCCCGAGGCTCCGGCCCGCGCCGGCGCGGGCAGTGCCGCGGGCGGGGCGGAAGTTGAGCGTCTCCACCGCGCGCAGCACGCGCGCGCGGGTCTCGGGCGCGACCGGGCCGCTGTCGTTGAGCACCGCCGACACCGTGGCCTTGGACACGGAGGCGGCGTGGGCGACGTCGGCGATCGTCGGACGGGTGCGGGGCATGGTCGACGGGTGCGCCCGCGTGAACGGGCGCCGGTGAGCAGGGAAGGGCAGCGCGTCGCGCGCGCGGTCGCGCACTCCGCGTCGCGCACCCCGCAATGTATGACGCCCGGAACCCCTCGTCGCGAGGGACGCGTCGCCGCCGCGCGGCCGGGTTACGTCACGGCGCGCCCGTGCCCCCGACCGCCGGCGCGTGCGTCGCCGCCTCCGCCGCCCACACGTTGTTCGTCCGGTCGACGTCCACGAGCCGGCGGTCCGGGTCGAGCTCGATCCGCGCCAGCCGCTTGCCCACGAACCCGTACCGCCGCGCGTAGCGCGACGCGTTCATCGTCCACACCTCGGCCGGGTAGTCCATCGCCTGCGTCGACCCGTCGGTGAAGGTGAACCGGGCGCGGACGGGGAGCACGCCGCGCGCGCGGTTACCGTAGAGGACGCGCACGTCGGCCGTGTCGCCGCGCTGCGCGACCGCGACCGAGTCGATCGCCTGGTCGAACGCCGGGTTCTCGACGAACCACTCGCGCCAGAACCAGTCGAGCCGGCGCCCGCTCACGTCCTCCATCGTGCGGTAGAAGTCCGCCGGCGTCGGGTGCTTGTACGCCCACCGGCGGATGTAGGTGCGGAACGCGTCGTCGAACGCGGCCGGGCCCAACACTTCCTGCCGTAGCGTCTGGAGCGCGACCGACGGCTTGGTGTACGCGACGAGGCCTAACAACTGCGAGTTGATGCGGTCGGGCGGGACGTCGACGGGCCGGTCGTAGCCCGCGGCCATCGCGCCCTGCACCTCCGCGCGCTCCCGCGCGGCGCGCTGCGGCAGCGCGCCGCGCTCGGGGTAGCGCCGCGCCTCGCTGAACAGGTTGATGAACGTGTTGAAGCCCTCGTCCTGCCACATGTGCACGCGCTCGTTCGAGCCGACGATCATCGGGAACCAGTTGTGCCCGATCTCGTGCGTGATGACGTTGTAGAGGTCGTACTTGTCCGTGCCGCGCGCCTCCATCACGAGCATCGGGTACTCCATCCCGCTCACCGGACCCTCGACCGCGGACATCTGCGGGTACGGGTACGGGAACCAGCGCTCGGAGTACTCCTGGATCGACGTGCGGCTCTGGTCGGCCGCCTCCTTCCACAGCGCCGCCGCGCTCGGCCGGTAGTAGGCCTGCGCGACGATGCCGTGCCACGACGACGCGTCCCACAGGTACTCGGGGCTCGCGGTCCACGCGACGTCCCGCACGTTGCGCGCGGCGAAGCGCCAGGTGAGCGTGCCGGTCGCGCGCGGCCGCGCGGCGCCGTTCCGCAACTCGTCCTCGGTGACGATCGCGATCGGCGTGTCGGACGTGCGCGCGCGCGCGAGGCGCTGGATCTGCGCGGGCGTGAGCACCTCGCGCGGGTTCTCGAGCGTGCCCGTGCCCGCGACGACGTAGCCGGCCGGGAGCGTGACGGCGTAGGAGAAGTCGCCGTACTCGAGGTAGAACTCGCCCTGGCCGAGGTAGGGCTCGGTGTTCCAGCCGCGGACGTCGTCGTAGACGCAGACGCGCGGGTACCATTGGGCGAGCTCGTACAACGAGCCCTCGCGGCCCATGCGATCCGCGCCGTGCTCTGGGATGCGGAAGTGCCAGGCGACGTCGAAGGTGGTCACCGCGCCGGGCGCGAGCGGTTCCGCGAGGTCGACCTTCATCACGGTGCCTTCGGTGCGCGTCGTGAGCGCGCGCCGCCCGGCGCGGGCCGTCAGCTGATCGAAGCGCGTGATCACGTCGCCGCCCGCGAACCCGCGCGCACCGAAGCGCGAGTCCTGCGCGTAGACGTACGCGTTGAGCGAGCTGTCGGTGAACGCGTTCTGCTCGACCTGCATCCACACGTAGCGGAGCGTGTCGGGCGAGCGGTTGGCGTAGCGCAGCCGCAGTTCGCCGCCGAGGGTCTTGGCGCCGGTGTCGAGGGTGGCGCGGAGGTCGTAGTCGGCGCGGTTCTGCCAGTAGCGCGCGCCGGGCGCGCCCGACGCGGCGCGGAAGGCGGTTGGCGCGGGGACCTCGACGAGCGGCGCGAAGATCGACGTGTCGCCCACGCCGCGGCGCTGCGCGTCGGAGAGCGGGGTGCGGGGCACTTGCGCGCGCGCGGCGTGCGCGACGGCGGCCGCGGCGAGCAGCGCCGCGATGGAAGCCGTACGACGCGGGAACGAGAGGCGCAACATGGGCGGAGTGGGGAAGGGCAGCTGGCGCGGCGGTCGGCCGCGGCAGACGCGGACTGCGCGGGAGAGTAGCGCCGCACCGCGGGCGCTGCATCTTGCCGCGATGCAAATTCGCCTTGCGCTCATCGCGCCCGGGGTGGTTGGAGCACTCGCCGCGGCGACCGCGGCCGCGCAGTCGGCGCGTCCGCGCGCACCGGCCGCGGCTCGGTCGGCACGGCCCGCGCGCGACATCGACGACTTCGACGCGCCCGGCGACATGGACGACCTGTCGCGCCAGCTCTGGGCGACCGCGCGTCGGCGACTCTCGTACGACGCGGCCGTCCGCTACGCGCGCCGCGCGCAGCGCCGGACCACGGCCCGGGCGAGCGCCGACGTGCGCGCCGGCGCGGCCGAGCTGCCGACGGGGTGGGCGATCGCGCCCGCGGGGGCGCAGGTCGCGACCGGGCGGCTGCCGTTCGAGGCCGTCGCGTTCGCGGGGCGCGTCGTCGTGCTCAACACGGGCTATTACCCGGGCGAGCCGCAGCCGCTCACCGTCGTCGACGCGCGCGGCGCGGAGCGGACGGTACCGTTAGGCGCGCTCTTTCCCGCGGCGCGCGTCGCGTCCCGCGACCTCGGCGGCGACGGCGCGCTCTACGTGAGCGGCGGCGACGACCGCGCCGTGTGGCGCGTGGACTCCGCGTTCGCCGCGCGCAAGCTGCCCGTCGGCGGGTACGCGGCGGGGCTCGCGCCGCTCGACGCCGGGGCGTTCGGGGCGGGGCGCCTCGCCGTCGCCTACATCGTCGCGGCCGACTCGACGGGGCCGGCGGGGGCGGGGCGGATCGCGGTGCTCAACACCGCCACGGGGCGCGTCGAGCAGGAGCTGCCGGCCGGCCACTACCCGACCGCGGTCGAGAGCGTCGGCGACCGCGTGTACGTGGTCGGCACGGGGGAGGGCGTGGTGCGCGTGTTCGGGCGCGACACGGGCGCGGCCGGCGGCCTCACGCTCCGCCGCACGCTCGCGGTCGGGCGGGGCCCGGTCGGGACCTGTCGCTGGGGCGCGGGCCCCGGCGCGCGGCTGCTCGTCGTGAACTCGGGCTCCGACGAGCTCTCGATCGTCGACCTCGCGCGCGACTCGGTGGTCGGCACGCTGCCGGTACGCTTCCGCGACCCCGCCGCGGCGGGCGGGCCGACGGGGCTCGACCGCGCGCCGCGCGCGGGGAGCGCGCCCACGTCGTGCGCGGTCGCACATGGGCGGCTCTACGTCACGCTCGCCACGGCGAACGCGGTCGCGGTGTTCGACACGGCGCGCGTCGCGGCGGGCGACCCCGCGCCGTTAGGCTACATCCCCGCGGGCTGGTACCCGACGCGCGTGCTCGCCGTCGGCGACTCGCTCTGGACGGTGAGCGCGAAGGGCGTCCGCCCCCGCCGCCCGAACCCGAACGGTCCACAGCCCGACTCCGCGCGCCCGGGCGGCCCCGATTACGTGCTCACGCAGCTCCAGGGCGCCGTGGGCGTGCTGCCGCGCGCCGCGATCGACACGGGCCTCGCCGCGTGGACGCGGGCCGTGCTCGCCGGCTCGCCGCTCGCCGCGCCGGCCGCGGGCGTGGCCCTCCCGATCCGGCACGTCTTCTACGTCGTCCGCGAGAACCGGTCGTACGACCAGGTCATGGGCGACCTCGGGCGCGGCGACGGCGACCCCGCGCTCACGCTCTTCGGCCGCGACGTCACGCCGGCGGCGCACGCGCTCGCCCGCGATTTCGTCACCCTCGACCACTTCTACGCCGACGGCGAGATCTCCGTCCTCGGCCACAGCTACACGACGAGCGGCTACGCGAGCCCGCTCCTGCAGTGGCTCGGCAACGCGGCGTACGGCAACCGCTTCGCGGGCTACCCGTTCGGCACGGCGCCCGCGCTGTTCTCCCCGGCCTACCTCTGGGACGCGCTCGACGCGCGCGGCGTCGACTACCGCGTCTACGGCGAGCCGTACTACGCGAGCACGGCGTTCTGGCGCCTCGTCACCGCGCGCTACGGCGAGGCGCACCCGCTGGCCCGAGCCTTCGTCGCGCAGAGCGGACGCCTCACGACCGCGCGCGACCGCGGCGCCGCGCTGCACGCCGTGCTCGCGCCGGTCGCGGCGCGCGGCCGCACGCGCGAGGGCGCGCTCGCGCTGCTCGGCGACAGCGTGTTCGCGCGCGGGATCTCGCGGGCGCTCGTCGGCGGCGACGCGCTCGCGACCGCGCTCGCCGCCGACCCCGCGCTCCGGCTCGACGTGGCCGCCTTTCTCGCCCACTACGCGTTCGCGTACCCGACGTGGGACCTGACCTATTCCGACCTGCGGCGGGTCGCCGATTGGAAGGCGGAGTTCGACGCCGATGCGGCGGGCGGCCGCGTCCCGGCGTTCACTTACTTCTGGCTGCCCAACGACCACACCGCGGGGCTCGCGCGCGGCCAGCTCACCCCGCGGCAGCTCGTCGCACAGAACGACGCCGCGCTCGCCCGGCTCGTCGAGACGATCGCGGCGAGCCCCGTGTGGCGGGAAAGCCTGATCCTCGTCGAGGAGGACGACGCGCAGAACGGCCCCGACCACGTCGACGCGACGCGCACCGTCGCGCTCGCCGCGGGCCCGTTCGTGCGCCGCGGCGCCGTGGCGTCGGACCGCTACGACCAGCTCTCGATGCTGCGCACGGCGGAGGTGCTGCTCGGGCTCGATCCGTTAGGCGTGGGCGACGCGCTCGCGATGCCGATGCTCGGCGTGCTCGCGCCGGCCGCCGACGCGCGGCCGTGGCGTGCGCCCGCGCCGTCCGCGTGGCTCGTCGCGGCCGACCGGGCGCGCTACGACGCCCTAGCCCCGGCGGGATCGCCGCCCGCGGCGCCCTCCTTGCAGCGGGGCCGGCCCGCGCGGCGCGCGATTCCGGTCGGCGCCGCCCCGCGCGGGCCGACCGGCCCGACGCCCTGAACCGTTCGTCCCGTATCCGACCCATGCTCACGCTCGCCGACGCCCGCCGCGTCATCGCCGCCGCAGAGAAGAAGGCCGAGGACATCGGCCAGCCGATGAACATCGCCGTCGTCGACGCGGGCGGGACCCTCGTCGCCCACGTGCGCATGGACGACGCGTGGATGGGGAGCGTCGACATCTCGATCAAGAAGGCGTGGACGTCCCGCGCGTTCGACATCGAGACCAAGGCGCTCGGCAAACTCGCGCAGCCGGGCGAGGACTTCTACGGCATCCACGCGTCGAACGACGGCCGGGTGATGATCTTCGCCGGCGGCATCCCGCTCAAGCAGGGCGGCCGCGTGGTCGGCGCGATCGGCGTCAGCGGCGGCGCCGGGAAGCAGGACCAGGAAGTCGCGGAAGCCGGCGCGAAGGCGTTCTGACGTTGGGCCCGTCGTCGCGGGGATTCGCGCGCGTCGGGCTCGCCGGGAGCGCGCTCGCGCTCGGCGTGTGGGCGCCGCGCGGTGCCGGCCAGCCCGCGTCGGCGGCCGGTGAAGTCGCCTACGTCAGCAATGAGGCCGGGCGCACGCTGTCGGTGATCGACGTCGCGACCGACCAGGTCGTGGCGACGATCCCCGTCGGCACGCGGCCGCGCGGCGTGCGCGCCGCGCCGGGCGGCCGCTCGGTGTACGTCGCGCTCTCCGGGTCGCCGCGGTGCCCGCCGACGATGCCCGACGCCGAGTGCGCGCGGATGCGGGCCGACCGCTCGCTCGACGGGATCGCGGAGGTCGACGCGTCGACGCGCCGTGTCACGCGCGTGCTCTGCGGCGGCACCGATCCGGAGCAGTTCGCACTCAGCCCCGACGGCCGCCGGTTGTACGCGGCGAACGAGGACGCGGGCACGGCGTCAATCATCGACGTGCGGAGCGGGCGCGTGGTGACGTCGACGGCGGTCGGGCGCGAGCCCGAGGGCGTGCGCGTGAGCCCGGACGGGCGGACCGCGTACGTCACGTCGGAGGCGGGCAACGTGGTGGTCGCGCTCGACGCGCGCAGCGGACGCGTGCGCGGGCGCACGACCGTCGACGCGCGCCCGCGCGACCTCGTCGTCACCGCGGACGGGCGTGAGGTCTACGTGTCGGCGGAGGTCGGCGGAACGGTGGTGCTGCTCGACGCGCAACACGACTCGGTGCTCGCGCGTATCGCATTGCCGACCGGGTCGAAGCCGATGGGCCTCGCGCTCTCGCCCGACGGCGGCACGCTCTACGTCGCCACCGGGCGGCACGGGACGGTGGAGGTCGTCGACACGCGGACGCGCGCGGTGGTCGGGTCGGTGCGTGTCGGAGCGCGGCCGTGGGGGATCGCGCTCGCCGCGGGTGGGCACAAGCTGTACGTCGCGAACGGGTCGTCGAACGACGTGTCGGTCGTGGACACCGAGGCGCGCCGCGTGATCGCGACGATCCCCGTCGGCGCGCTCCCGTGGGGCGTCGCGGTCGCGACGGCGCCGGGCGGGCGCGCCCGGTAGCGGCTCGAACGCTCGGCTTGACACGGGCCGCGCCCGACTGTACAAAACAATACAATCTGAAACGGCAGCGGGTTCGCGCACCCGCCACGGAACGCCGGACGGGAGACACACGGATGACGGGCCGGGATCGGGCGTGGCGGGTGGTGGTCGGGGTTGCGGCGATGGCCGCGGCGGCGTGCGGACGGCAGGGCGCGGGCAACGAGGCCGCGACGGCGGCGACGGACAGCGCGCACGCGGCGAGCGGGCGCAGCGCGGACGCAACGACCGCCGGCGCCGCGGCCTCGGCCGCCGCCGCGCAGCCTAACGGGGGCATGGTCGCCGGGCCGGCCGACATGAAGCCTGGCGAGTGGACGCTCCCCGGCCGCGACTACGCCGGCACGCGCTACAGCCCGCTGAACACGATCACGCCGGGCAACGTCAAGAACTTGAAGGTGGCCTGGACGTTCTCGACCGGGCTCGCGCGCGGCTTCGAGGGCCAGCCGCTCGTCGTAAACAACACGATGTACGTGGTCACGCCGTACCCGAACTACGTCTTCGCGCTCGACCTCACGAAGCCCGAGGGCCCCGTGAAGTGGGCGTACAAGCCGGTCACCGACCCCGCGTCGCAGGGTGAGGCCTGCTGCGACGTCGTGAATCGCGGGGCGTCGTACGCGGCGGGCAAGATCGTCATCAACCGCCTCGACAACCACACCGTCGCGCTCGACGCCAACACGGGCAAGGTGTTGTGGGACACCAAGCTCGGCGAGGTGAGCCGCGGCGAGACGATGACGATGGCCCCGCTCATCGTGCGCGACAAGGTGTTCGTCGGCAACGCGGGCGGCGAGCTCGGCGTGCGCGGCTGGATCACCGCCCTCGACCTCAACACCGGCAAGGTCGCCTGGAAGGCGTTCAACACGGGGCCCGACGCGGACGTCAAAATCGGCCCGCGCTTCCAGCCGTTCTACCCGCAGTTCCGCGGCAAGGACCTCGGCGTGAAGACGTGGCCCGCCGAGCAGTGGAAGTTAGGCGGAGGCACGGTGTGGGGCTGGGTGACGTACGATCCCGAGACGAACCTGATCTACTACGGCACGTCCAACCCCGGCGTGTGGAACCCGGACCTCCGCCCGGGCGACAACCTGTGGTCGACGACGCTGTTCGCGCGCGACCCCGACACCGGCGAGGCGCGTTGGGCGTGGCAGGCCACGCCGCACGACGAGTGGGACTACGACGACGTGAACGAGAGCATCCCGGTCAACCTCGCGGTGAACGGGCGGACGCGGAAGGTGATGGTCCACTTCGACCGCAACGGCTTCGGCACGACGATCGACCGCGCCACGGGCGAGGTGCTCGTCGCGCAGCCGTTCCAGTACCTGAACTGGGCGAAGTCGATGGACCTCAAGACGGGCCGCCCGGTCCTCGACCCGACGAAGGAGACGCACCAGGGCGTCAACACGAAGAACATCTGCCCGTCGTCCACCGGCGCGCGTGACCAGCAGCCCGCGGGCTACTCGCCGCGCACGGGACTCTTCTACTCGCCGTCGACGAACCTCTGCATGGACTACGCGGGGATCGAGGCCAGCTACATCGCGGGCACGCCGTACCTCGGCGCGGACGTGCAGATGTACGCCGGCCCGGGCGGCGACACCCAGCGCGGCGGGTTCTTCGCGTGGGACGCGGCGCACGGGAAGAAGGTGTGGAACGTGACCGAGCGCTTCCCGGTGTGGAGCGGCGCGCTCGTCACGGCGGGCGACGTGGTGTTCTACGGGACGATGGACGGGTGGTTCAAGGCGCGCGACGCGAAGACCGGCCAGGAGCTGTGGAAGTTCAAGACCGGCTCGGGGATCATCGGCAACGCGATCACCTACACGGGGCCGGACGGCAAGCAGTACGTCGCGATCTACGCCGGCATCGGCGGCTGGGCGGGCGCGATCGCCCTCGGCCTCGCCACCGACGACCCGACCGGCGCACTCGGCGCGTTAGGCGCGATGACCGACCTGCCCAAGTACACCGCGCCGGGCGGGATGGTGTATGTCTTTTCGCTCTGACCGCGCGCCCCGCCCGGCGACGGAGCGCGCGCTCCTCGCCACCCCCGTCGTGGCACTCGCCCTGTTCGGGTCGGCCCGCGCGCAACAGCCGGCCGCCCCGCCCGCGAACGCCCCGCCCGCCCGCATGCCCGCGAGCCGCGAGGGTCCGGCCGTCGTCGTCGCGACGCGCGCGCCGGCCGGCGTGCTCCGCGTCTGCGCCGACCCCAACAACCTGCCCTTCTCGGACTCGAGCGGCCGCGGGTTCGAGAACCGCATCGCGCGCGTGCTCGCCGCGGAACTGCACGACACGGTGCAGTACACGTGGTGGGCGCAGCGCCGCGGCTTCGTGCGCAACACGCTCAAGGCGCGCCGCTGCGACGTCGTGATCGGCGCCCCGGCCGGCGACGGGCAGATGCGCACGACCACGCCGTACTACCAATCGACGTACGTGTTCGTCACCCGCCGGCGCGCGCAACGCCCGGTGCACTCGTTCGACGACCCGCGGCTGCGGCGCGTGCGCGTCGGCCTGCACGTGATCGGCGCGGACTACAACAGCCTGCCCCCGGGCGTCGCGCTCGCGCGGCGCGGCATCGTCGGGAACGTGCGCGGCTACAGCATCTACGGCGACTACCGGCAGGAGTCCCCGCCCGCCCGCCTCGTCGACGCCGTCGCGCGCGGCGACGTCGACGTCGCGGTGATGTGGGGGCCGCTCGCGGGCTACTACGCGCGCAAGGCGCGCGTGCCGCTCGACGTCACGCCGGCCGCGGCGTCCCCCGCCGACGGGCCCGCGGCGCGCATGGTGTTCGCGATCGCGTTGGGCATGCGCCGCGGTGATGACTCGCTCCGCGTCGCGCTCGAGGGCGCGCTCACGCGCCGCGCGCCCGAGCTCCGCCGCATCCTGCGCGACTACGGCGTGCCGCTCGTCCCCGCCGCGGGCGGGGCGGGGGAGAAGGGCGCATGAGCGCGCCGCTCCGCCCCGTGATGGCGTTCGGCGTCGCGGTCGCCGCCGCCTGCGCCCAGCGCGGCTCCGAGCGCGACGTCGAGGGCACGCGTTCCAGCGGCGTCGTCCAGGCCACGCCGACCACGCTCGGCGGCGTGCTGCCCGGCATCCACCCGAGCACCGTCTACGGCACGCGCGTCAACCCGTACGCGAACGACCCCGGCGCGGCCGCCGAGGGGCGGCGCCTGTTCGTGCAGTACAACTGCTCGGGGTGTCACGGCGGCCGTGCGGGCGGCGGCATGGGCCCCAACCTGCGCGACAGCATCTGGATCTACGGCGGCGACGACACGCACCTCTTCGCCGACCTCGTCGAGGGGCGGCCCGCGGGGATGCCCGCGTGGGGCGGCAAGATCCCCGAGGACCAGATGTGGAAGATCATCGCCTACATCCACACGCTCGCCACCCCCGGCGAGCCCGACCCGCCGCCGCCGTCGCGCACGGGCGTCGAGACCGCGCAGAACGCGAGCGGCGGCACGCCGTCCCGATGACCTCGCGCGTGCGGGCCCTGCTCGCCGCGGGCGCCCTCGCCGGCGCGTCCGCCTGCGCCGGCGCGCCCGACTACCTGCACGGCGCGGGGCCCATCGCCCGCGCCGAGGCGTCGCTCGGGTGGGGCCTGACCGTCGTCTCGCTCGTCGTTTCGGCCGTCGTCGCGGCACTGCTGCTCGTCGCCTGCCTGCGCCGCCGTCCGCCCGGCGACGCACCGCTCGGGTCGCCGCGCGCCGGCGTGCGCTGGATCGTCGTCGGGGGCGTCGTGGTTCCCTCGCTGATCCTGCTCGTCGCCTTCGCCTTCACGTTAGGCACGCTGTCCGCCGTGGCCGCGCCGCCGCGCCGGCCGGCGCTCGCCGTACGCGTCGTCGGGCACCAGTGGTGGTGGGAGGTCGTCTACCCCGGCCGCACGCCGGGCGAACAGTTCGCGGCCGCGAACGAGCTGCACATCCCCGTCGGGCAGCCGGTGCGCGTCGAGCTGAGCACGGCCGACGTCATCCACAGCTTCTGGGTGCCCCAGCTCGCGGGGAAGACGGACCTCATCCCGGGGCAGCACAACGTCGCGTGGCTCCAGGCCGACAGCGCGGGCACGTACTGGGAGCAGTGCGCGGAGTACTGCGGGACGCAGCACGCGCACATGGCGATGCGCGTCGTGGCCGAGTCGCCGGCGCGGTTCGCGGCGTGGCAGGACGGCCAGCGCCGTGAGGCGGCCGTGGACACCGCGACACTCGCGGGGCGTCGAGCGTTCGTCGGCGCCGCGTGCAGCCTCTGCCACGCCATCCGCGGCACGAACGCGGCGGGCCGGGTCGGCCCCGACCTCACCCACCTCGCGAGCCGGCAGACGATCGCGGCGGGGCTCCTGCGCAACACGCGCGGCAACCTCGCCGGCTGGATCGCGAACACGCAGACGCTCAAGCCCGGCACCGCGATGCCCACCGTGCCGCTGAGCCCCGCGCAGCTGACGGCGATCACGGACTACCTCGAAACGCTCAAGTAGGGAGACGACGCGGATGGCGACGACCCTTCCCGTGCCGGCCGCCCCCGGGCCGGACGTGCGCGACGACGAGCCGGGCCTCGCCGAGCGGCTGACGCGCCTGTGGGAGACCGCGCCGGGGCTGTTAGGCACGATCGCGAGCGTCGACCACAAGGAGATCGGCCTCCGCTACCTCACGACCGCGTTCGTCTTCCTCCTCGCGGGCGGGCTCGAGGCGTCGGTGATGCGCGCGCAGCTCGCGCAATCGAACACGCACCTGCTGTCGCCCGAGATGTACAACGCGCTGTTCACGATGCACGGCGTGACGATGATCTTCCTGTACGCCTCGCCGATCCTGAGCGGGTTCAGCAACTTCCTCTGGCCGCTCATGCTCGGCGCGCGCGACATGGCGTTCCCGCGCCTGAACGCGCTGTCGTACTGGATCTTCCTCTTCGCGGGGCTGTTCCTCTACTCGAGCTTCCTCGTCGGCCAGGTGCCCAACGCGGGGTGGTTCAACTACGTCCCGATCGCGGCGCGGCCGTACACGCCCGGGCTGAACATCGACTTCTACACGATCGGCCTCACGCTGCTGAGCGTGTCGACGACGGTCGGGGCGATCAACTTCGTCGTCACGTTCTTCAAGACGCGCGCGCCCGGCATGTCGGTGAACCGCGTGCCGATCATCGTCTGGGGCACGCTCGCGACGTCGTTCTCGGTGCTGTTCGCCATGCCCGCGCTCACCGTCGCGTGCGTCTTCCTCTTCCTCGACCGGCGCGTCGGCACGCACTTCTTCGACGCGGCCGAGGGCGGTCACCCGCTGCTCTGGCAGCACCTGTTCTGGATCTTCGGGCACCCGTGGGTCTACATCGTCGTCCTCCCGGCGATGGGGATG
>JAABUZ0100001611.1_pt1 | contig 41914 bp, 43 predicted proteins | sample 5562091 | NCBI WGS metagenome assembly JAABUZ01 (sample SAMN12813069, study PRJNA571459) | rock metagenome | isolation source: Antarctica rocks | place: Antarctica: Victoria Land, Linnaeus Terrace sud | collected 2015-12-21
CACGCTCAGTGCGCCGCTGCCGCGCGCCGCGTAGCGTTTCGCCCCAACTGAGCGATTACGTCGAAGGTTTGGAGGCGATCGCGCGCGACGAGATCGAGCGCCGCCTCGGGGCGCATGCCCGTTTCCACGACACCCGTGTCACGCGCCGCGCGCCGAGCACGATCTCGTTCGATTACACGGGCGATCCTGGGGATCTGCTCCAGTTACGGACGGTCTTGGCCGCCTATGTAGTACATCACGTCACCGTCCCGCGTCCGCGTGGCCTCTTGGCCGATGAGCACATACGCGCGCTTCTGCGGCAGATCGCGTCTGTGCGCGCCCTCACGCCCCCGGCGGGATATCGCGCCCTCGCCCTGAGCGCGGCGGGCGCCGATTCCCCCGTGTGTACCCGCCTGACGGTGGAGCTTGCGCAACGCGCAGGCCTGACGGTCGCGCCCGCCGACGGCGATCTCTACGTGCGCGTCCGTCGCCCACCCTCCGGACACGACGGCTGGGATGTCCTGATCCGGCTGACCCCTCGCCCCTTGAGCACGCGGCCGTGGCGCGTCCAGAATCCCAAAGGGGCGCTCAATGGGTCCATCGCGCACGTTATGGCGCTGTTAACCCGCCCACAGCCCGATGACGTTTTCCTCAACGTCTGTTGCGGCTCCGGCACTCTGCTGATCGAACGTGTCATCTGCATGCCGTGCCGGCGCGCCATCGGGTGCGACATCAGCGCCGAGGCGCGCGCTGCGGCCGTGGCCAACGTCGCGGCGAGCCCCGCGAGGGGACGGATCGAGGTGTACGACTGGGATGCGCGAACGCTTCAGTTGCCGGCGTGCAGCGTCGACGGGCTGTGCGCCGATCTCCCCTTCGGTCATGTTGTCGGCTCGCACAACGAGAATACGACGCTGTACCCCCGTATCCTCGCTGAGGCGGCGCGCGTTGCCAAGGGAGGGGCGCGCTGCGTGCTGCTGACCCACGAGGTCCGCCTCATGGAGGATGTGCTCGGTCAGTCGGATGCGTGGGTGGTGGAGACGCAGTTCCGCGTACGCGCCGGTGGGTTATATCCGCGCCTATTCGTCCTGCGCCGGCGTTCCCCATAGCGCTGCAACTGATCGCGGTCGGTGAGGTCCACCGGCATCTCATCCGCTGGGGGGTGCGCCAGTTTTTCGCGCTGGCGTCGCGTCTTCACTGGGAGCGCCGGCTTCCAGCCGGCAGACCGTCGCGGGCGAGAGGTTCGCCACTAGCAGACGCCGTGGCGGCTACCGTCAGCCGGCTGGAAGCCGGCGCTCCCAGTAGATACGACGCGCACCTCGATGACCAGTGCGAAAAAGTGGCGCGCACCCATCCGCTGTTATCCTTTGCATCGTCGCCGACGATTTCATACAATCCAGGTGGAACGATGAAAGGACGTGCGGCGGTGACCACGAATGCTAGATCGCCTCATGGCGACGCTTCACTAGCGGCTGAGAGCTATCCCATACCACCAGCATTACGCCGCTTGTTCTGGGACTACGACGTCGACGCCTTGCGCTGGGAGAAGGACAGGGATCTTGTTATCTCCCGTGTACTGGCATATGGCAACTGGCGAGATACCTGCTGGCTCCTGGACCAGATCGGCGATGAGGGGATCCGTGACTACCTATGTCGTACGCAAGGGCGCGGTCTATCGCGCCCCCAGCTACGATATTGGGAAACGGTTCTAGGATTGTCGCACGAGCATGTGACGGCGTGGATGTATGCGCCGGGGCGAAGCATCTGGGACGAACGGTGACGGAGTGGCACGCGGAGATTCTTAGCGACGCGCAGCGAGCAACTCTATCCGACGTCGCCGTGGTCCTGACCGCGCGAAACTTCTATCTCGCCGGTGGTACGGCGCTAGCGCTCATCTTCGGCCACCGCCGTTCGGTCGATCTCGACTGGTTCACCGAGGCGCCGCTCGATGACCCATTGGCGCTCGCCGCCGATATCGCGGACGCCGGAATTACCGCCTCGGTTACGACTACGGCGCGCAACACGCTATACCTCGACGTGCGCGGTGTGAGGGTCAGCGCTATGCGCTATCGCTATCCGCTCTTGCGCCCTGTTGTACGCTTGGACGAATTCTCGTGCGATCTGGCTTCGGTCGAGGATATCGCCTGCATGAAGCTCTCGGCAATCGTGGGACGCGCCGAGAAGAAAGACTACGTCGACCTCGCGACGATAGCGGCGCATGGGTATGACTTGGGAGCCCTGCTCGGCATGTATCAAAACAAGTTTGGCGTGGATAGCGTCATGCCGCCGTTGCAGGCGCTCTCCTATTTCGATGATGCCGATAGGAATGTCTCGGACATTCCCGCGCTCAACAAGCCAGGGACGTGGCAAAAGACGAAGAGAACTTTGCGCCAATGGGTTCGTAGCCTGCCGCGTGACCTAAACTTGGAGAGGTAAAAGCTTGTTTGCTGCTACACGCGCTACCCGGCCGGCGACGCTGTCGGCCTACTACGGCTTCCTGCTGATCGGCTGGAACGCGGTCCTGGTCGCCTCTCTCATCCGTGAGATTGAGCACGATTTCCGGCAGTCCGACGCCGCGTTCGGCCTGTTCTACTTTCTGGGCGCGCTGGGGTACACCCTCGGCGCCTTCGGAGGCGGCTTCCTGGTTGAGCGTATCGGACGCCGTGCCGTGCTGCTGGCCGCGGCCGTATTGCTCGGCGTGGGGCTGGGCGGCGAGGGGCTGGCTCCGACGTGGCTCGCGCTGATCGCGGCCAGCATCGCCGTCAACGTCGGGGCAGGGGCTATCGACGGGGGGATGAACGGCCTCGTGCTCGACCTCTACCGTCGCGCGCGCGGCGGCGCGCTCAACCTCCTGCACCTGTTCTTCGGCGTTGGCGCCCTGCTCGCCCCGTTCGTGGTCGGGCTCGCCCTGACGGCGCACGTCGCCTGGCGCGCGGTCCTGGCGGGGACGGCCTTGGGCTGTCTACCGCTGCTCGTGTTCCTGGCGACGGTTCCCCTGCCGGCGGGACGGCGCGACCGGGCGGCGGAAGCGGCGCCCCGGCAGGAAGCCGGAGCTGCCGAGGCGTCGCTCCTCCCTTTCATGGGACTGGCCGTGAGCATCGGGCTCTATGTGGCGACCGAAACGGGCATCTCAAGTTGGGTGGTGCGGCTGCTCGCGGGCGTGCCGGTGGCGACGGCGACCGGCGTGCTGTCCCTCTTCTGGGGCGGCCTGGCGGTGGGGCGTCTCGTGTCGAACTGGCTCGCGGAGCGCGTCGATTACGCCGCCTTCACCGTCGGCTGCATCGCGCTATCGTCGCTGGCGTTGGTGGCCGCCGTGCTGTCCCCGTCGTTTCCGCTCGCGGCGGCGCTCTTCGCGCTGACGGGGCTATTCTGCGGGCCGATCTATCCGATGATCATGGCGCTTGGCGGGGACCTCTACCCGCGCCGCCTCGCCGCCCTGAGCGGCGCGCTCTCCGGCGCCGCGGTCGTCGGCTCGGTCGTCTACCCGCCCCTCATGGGGCTCATGGCGGCGAGTATCGGGCTGCGCGGCGGGATGATCGGCGCGGCGCTGCTGGGCGTCCCCGCGGCGCTGGGCATCGTCCTCGCGCGCGCCGCCGCGCGTCGTGTGCGGTCTGCTGTCGTGGCGTAGCCATGAGCCCATTGCCAGGAACTCCATGATATCGCCGCCACAGAGACTTTACTTGGTGATCAGCGCGACGACCTGGCGTACGATCTCATCAACCTTCGCTGGCGTCAGGCTTCCAGCTCTATACGCGATGAGGTGTGAATCCGCAGTGAACAGCCTGTCCGGGCGCACGTTGCTGTCCCGATTGAGTCCACCAACGGCGAAATCGCCAGTGCGTAACGGTATTGCGTAGGGACTGCTCACGGCCTGACTGGTGATTTGGCACAAGATTACATCGTCGCCGGGCAGGTCTACGAGTACTAGAGCCGGACGCCTCTTGGACGCGCTGAGGTCGGAGAAAGGGAAAGGGATAACGACGACATCGCCCTTTACAAATCGGCCCACGCGTCGTCTTCTTCCGGACGGTTCCAGTCGCGGGCAAGGACCGACTCGGAGGCCAGCATGGTCTCCGAAGAGTTGACGTCCTGCTGGCGCTCGGCAAGATACGATACAAAGTCGGAAACGATTTCGAGCTTCTCCGGCGACAGTTTCCACAACTGCGCCTTTATTCGTTCAATAGCCACTTGTTCCATAGCTCCAATCTCCTGATCGCTATTAGTATAGCTAAATTGGCTCATACACACTTTTGATGATGGCGGTTGGTAGCCTGAGCGCTATCTACAGTGAGACCGCCTCCCACACACATTTGAGGAGGCCCGTAAGCCCTGTAGCCCGGCTTTGGGGCGTTCTACCAGCCAATTGTCTCGCCACTCGCCGCAGCCCTGAGCGACGTCAGCGCCCTCATCATCAAAAGTGTGTATGAGCCGCTAAATTATGCCACCGACCACAGCGAGGTGCGCAGCCACTGCTCGAGCTCGGACGCGGGGAGCGGGCGGCTCAGGTAGTAGCCTTGCGCCACGTCGCAGCCGAGCCGCGCCAGGAGGTCCCACGCGCGCTTGTCCTCGACGCCTTCGGCCACGACCCGCAGGCCCAGGCTATGGGCTAGATTGACGGTCGAGGCGACGATGGCGCGGTCATTCTCGTCCTCGCCCATGTGTTGTACGAACGATTTGTCGATCTTGAGCTCGCCCACGGGCAGCCGCTTGAGGTAGGCCAGCGACGAATAGCCCGTCCCGAAGTCGTCGATAGAGATGCCGACGCCCAGCTCCGCGAGGCGCGCCAGCACGATCTGGGCGCGTTCCGCGTCGGCCATGATGGCGCTCTCGGTGAGCTCGAGACACAACGCCGCGGGCGGGACGGCGCGGTCCGCCAGCATCCCCGCCAGGGCGTCGACGAGGCCGGGGTCGTGCAGGTTCCACATCGAGAGGTTGACGGCGACATCTATGGTATACCCCGCGCTACGCCACCGCCGGCATTGCGCCAGCGCTGTGTCGAGCACCCACAGAGTCAGCGGGGCGATCAGGCCGGTCTGCTCGGCGAGTGGGATGAAGCGGTCGGGCGGGATCATGCCGTGCTCGGAGTGGCGCCAGCGCGCCAGCGCCTCGACCGCGCAGACGCGGCCGCTCTTGAGATCGACTTTCGGCTGATAGTGCAGCAGCAACTCGTCATGCGCGATGGCGTGGCGCAGCGCGCCCACGAGGGCCAGGCGATCGGCGCTGTAGGGGTCCCGCGCCGCGTCGTAGAGCGCGCAACCGCTATGCGTGCGCTTGGCCTCATACATGGCTACGTCGGCGCGGCGGAGCAGCGTCTGGGGATCGTCCCCGTGGTCGGGACAGAATGCGACGCCGATGCTGGCCCCGATCTGGAGCGACTGCCCGTCGATCACGAAGGGGACATCGAGCGCTTCGCCTATTTTACGCGCCGTCCGTAACGCGCCGGCGCCGTCGTCGCCCGGCAGCACGACGGCAAACTCGTCCCCGCCAAGCCGCGCCACCGTATCGGACGCCCGTAAGGGGCCACTCAGGCAGGGGCCGACGCGCTGGAGCAGCAGATCGCCGCAGTGGTGCCCGAACGTGTCGTTGATCTCTTTGAAGCGGTCCAGGTCGAGCAACAACAGCGCCACGGGCCGGCGGTCGCGCTGGCTCGCCGCCAGCGCGTGGCGCAAGCGGTCGTGTAATAGCGTGCGGTTGGGCAGGCCGGTTAGCGCATCGTGCAGCGCTTGGTGGCGCAGGGCGTCCTCGCTGGCGCGCAGTTGCTCGTTGAGCCGCTCCGTCCTGGCCGCGTACGCCTCCGTTTCATGGTTCCGCGCTTCCAATTGCTTGTAGGTGTCGCGCAGGCGTCCGTAGAGCCTCCTGTTCTCGACGAGCGCCAGGATCTGCCGCGCCACCACCAGCAGAACCAGGGCGGCCGCCCCCACGTAGACGCCCGGCTCCAACACTTTTTCCAAGGGATCTTTGTTGATCCGGGTATAGCCGACCAAGGCCGTGACCGCCGGAAAGAGCGCGTAGGGCAGTAAGGACAGCCAGAGCGCGGGTTGGCGGCTGGCCCTCCCTGTCCGATCGTCTTCACCTACCCCCGCGGCGTCATAGCTTGCCGGCGGCGCCGCCGCGCGGCGCAACGCATGCGCGCCCAGGGCTACCGTCATGTAGCCCAGGGGCCAGCCGGCATCGCTCAAAGCCCCCGTCATATACGTACCGTGCAGCTGTTGGTAGTCGAACAGGGTGTCCGTGACCACGATGACGCTCAATCCGAGTGCGAGCAGCGCGACGACGCGCCGCGTCGCCGCGTCGCGCGCACTGGGCGCTAAAAGTAGGAGGCAGGCGATTAAGACCACGTCACTCGACGGGTACGCGGTCCCCACGATCTTGCCCAGTAGCGTCTGCCCTTGCTGCAAAAACGTCGGCCCCAGGATATAGTACCAACTGAAAGTCACCGCCGCGACCACGACGAGGAGGCCGTCGATGACGATGCGGGCGCGCGCCGCCAGCGACAGGGCGCGGCGCGGCGTCAGCAGGATGCCGAGCAGCAGGAAGGGGTACGCGCTTAGGTACGCGGCGTCGGCCCAGGAGGGAAACGGCGGCTGATGGATAACATCTTGGTAATAGGTCCAGATGACTTGCCCCACGGCGAAACCACCCACGCCCAGCCCTAGCAGGGCCGGCGTCCACCGCGCACGCCACGCCGCCCCACCGCTATCCGCCCCGACGCGTGAGCGCCGCGCCCAGGAGGGATAGACCAAAAACAGCAGCAGCGCCAGCAGCGGGCCGGCGAACTGCGCGACGTTGTCCACGGCGGCGAACAGGTCGTACCGGACAGGTTTGACCAGCAGCCAGGCGAACAATAACGCATTATAGAGCAGGATAAAGGCCGCGCCATGCCGGAGTGAACAGCCTTTGCGGCTAGGGGTGGGGTCCACCAAATCGTCCCTTCTAAACGTCGTGCGGCGCCGCGTGCCGGCGCATAAACGATAGTACCTCTACTATAGCCATGGCCGCGCTGGCTGTCACTCCCCCAATAGGACTATCGTCAGGATATGCCGCACTATCACCATCGTGGGGCGATTCCCCATCTCCACGTTCCAGCGGGCGGCGATATGCCCCAGCAGGGTGGCCGGAGCGGCGCTCAGGTCGCTCGAGCCCCAGTAGCGCGTCGCGGAGGCGGGGGCGTCGAGCGTGGGGCGGGCGATCACAAGTTGGCAACGGTAGAGGCTGCGCACCCGCGTCTGGACGCCATGGACATAGACCTGGCGCGGTTCATCCGTGTCATCGCCCTGGCGCGGCCAGTCCATCAGCGTGACGTCGTCGGCCGTCAGGCTGGCGGCGTACTCCGCGCACGGCTGCCAGCGCCAGCCCCGCTCCGCGTCGGGGTCGGGCACGCGCAGCGAATGGAGCGCCATGCCTCAATCCCTCCTAAAAACCGCAAAGGTAGAGGCAAGCCATCACCATACGCTGTAAACGTGCACTGGTTGGGGTCACGATGCCGCGCGTTCGGGCGCACGTCCCAGGTGAACTGGAGCAGCAGAGGCTGCGGCGTTACGGCGACGCGCGTTTGGGCGCGCGGCTGCCGCGCACACGCGCGTCGCCGACGCGGCGCGTGACGCGTTCGTCGTCCAGATGCTCGAGCAGGGCCAAGGCGTACTTGCGGCTGGTCCCGAAGCGGTCGCGCAACACGGCCACCGTGACCGCGCCCTGCGCGTCGATCGTGTCCAGCACGGCCGCGACCATCTCGTCATAGGCCGCCTGGCCCAGGTAGACGCCCTCGGCGATGGGGACGATCTCGCCGCGCTCGACCAGCGCGTCGAGCAGAGGCGCGTCGACGCCGGGCAGTTCGCCGGGCGCGGGGGGCGTGTAGGGTTGCGCGGCCAGTGTCTCACGCACGAGCGCGGCGGCCCGCTCCTGGGCCGGTGTGAAGCGCGGCTCGTGCGCGGACAGGGCCACGACATCGCCATACAGGCGTACCATCCCGGCGTTTTGCAGCGCGGGCGCGACCGCGTTCCAGACGTCCGGCGCCAGACGCAGCCGCGTGCGCAACTCCTCGGAGGGCAGCCCACGGCGCAACGGGTAGCGCTGATGGTACGGCGCCAGGAGCGCGCGGGCGCGCTCCGCCACGCCGTCCCAAGCCGAGGAGCTACTCCAGTAACGTCCGGCGTGGTAGACCCGGCCGGCCGTCAGCATGGCGTCGAGGGCGTCCTGAGCCTCGGCCGCGGGCACATTGGCGCGGGCGGCGACGTCGTCGCGTGTCAGGAAGCTCTCGCCCGTATCGCCACGGGCGCCGGCGCCCGCGAGGGCGTCGAGCACGCGATCCTCGGGCGCCCCGGCCGCCGCGACCTCCAGGTGGTGGAGGACGCGTTGCACGAAGCGGCGGTGCCGTGGCGGCTGCGCGTCGACGATCACACCGCCGGCCAGAGTCGCGCTGGGCGAAGGGCGGCGCACCACCACGCGGTCGCCGCGCATGGCCGCGACCGGCGCGGCCAGACGCAGCTGTACCCAGCCCTCGTCGCCGGGCTCCAACTCGGCGCGGTCGAGCAGGCCCAAGCGGGCCGCCACCTCGGCCGCGCCCGTGTGCACCGTCACGGGCATGTTGTGCGTGAGCGGCGCGTCGAGGTCGGGGACGGCGCGCAGGCGCACGTCGAGGCGCACGGCGGGTGGAATGGCGCCGGGGAGCGCCACCACGTCGCCGCGCGTGACCTCCTCGGTCGAGATCCCCGCCAGGTTGACCGCCACGCGCCCGCCCGGCTGGACGCGTTCCAGCTTGGTCTTGTGCGCCTGTAGGCCGCGGATGCGCGCGCGCCGCCCACCCGGCGCGATCTCGACCTCTTGCCCGACCGCCAGCGCGCCGTCGAGCAGCGTGCCGGTGACGACGGTCCCGAAGCCAGCCAGGGTGAAGACGCGGTCGACGGGCAGGTGCGGGCGCCCGCGGTCGGGGTGCTCCAACGCCTCATCGAGCGCCCCGTCGAGGGCGGCGCGCAACTCGTCCAAGCCCGCGCCGGTGGTGGCCGAGCAGGGCACGATCGGCGCCCCCGCGAGCGTAGTACCGGCCAGCGCCGTTTGCACGTCGTCGCGCACGAGCTCGAGCCATTCCTCGTCCACGAGGTCACGCTTGGTCAGAGCCACCACGCCACGGGACACACCGAGCAGGTCGAGGATCTGCAGATGCTCGCGCGTCTGCGGCATCACGCCCTCGTCGGCGGCGACCACCAGCAGCGCGACGTCGACCCCGCCGGCGCCGGCGAGCATCTGGCGGATGAAGCGCTCGTGGCCCGGCACGTCGACCACCGACGCCTCGCGGCCGGAGGGCAGGCGCAGCCAGGCGAAGCCCAACTCGATGGTCATGCCGCGCCGCTTCTCCTCGGAGAGGCGGTCGGGGTCGATGCCGGTGAGGGCGTGGACGAGCGTGCTCTTGCCGTGGTCGATGTGTCCGGCGGTGCCAATAACGTGCATAGGTTGGTGTGTTGGGGCCTCCGTACGCTCTATCCTGATGTTATAGGAACTTTGTACCATCGTTGTAACACACGAGAGAAGCTCGTGGCAGAACATGTGCGTCATCCATGAACCATTGACAAAAACCTGCCCATACAGTATTATAGATACAAGTTGTACAACTTAGACGACTACGTGATGGTCTTTTATTGAGGAAGGAGGTCCTACGTGACTAGCGCGCTCAAGCACGACATCAATAGGACAGCTGTTGGCCCGTGGGCGCTCAACACCGTTTATAACGTCGATTGTCTCGTTGGTCTCACCCAGATACCCTCCGACACAATCGACGTCATAGTGACGTCGCCGCCCTACTGGGGGCAGCGTGATGGTCTAGGTTTGGGGACCGAAGAGGACCCGCGAGAATATATTCGTCATCTTGTCGCCATCCTCGCCGAAGCGATGCGCTGCTTGAAGCCGAGCGGCACGTTTTGGCTCAACATTGGTGACGCCTACAATACCCCGATCAATTGGCGCGAAGACGACTATGTATATAGCAGCCTCGGCCCTGACGGGAGAGGCTTACCCCAGACCAACTCGGCGTATATTAAGCCGCGTGGCCGTCGCCGCGCCTTTATCGATAGCACCGAAGGGTGGCTGCAATACGGCAACTTGTTGGCCATTCCCTATCGTGTTGTGGCGGCGATGTGCGACCTGGGCTTCCTGTTTCGGGGAGAAGTTATTTGGGAAAAGACAAAACCTATGCCCGAAGGCCGCTGTCGCCGACCGCATCGTCGCCACGAGGGCATTTACATCTTCGCTAAGAGCGAGCGTCACTTGTTCCAAACGCAGCCGCCCGTTCCGTCGGTCTGGAAGTTGGTGCAAACGCCCAATATGACGCCGCACTGCTCAACCTTCCCCCTCGACTTGCCGATCCAATGCATCAAGGCAGCCGGACTGACAGAGCGGGGGATAGTCCTCGATCCGTTTATGGGTAGCGGGACGACCGGCAAGGCGGCAGTGATGCTGAACCACGACTACGTGGGGTTTGAGATCGACCCGCGCAATTATGAGGTGTCCAAAACTTACACCGGAGAAGCCATTCAACCACTGCTGCTCGCCCCTTAAATAGGATGGATGGTCATCGGCGCCGGCTGGCCCTTTGCCCTAGCGGTTGGCGCTAGCACGAAATTGTGCGGCACGCGCGATCACATCTTGCGCGAATTGATCCGGCCGCAGCCATAGGTCTAACGTGTAAATGCGCTTGCCGGCTGGCGGAAATCCAACTGAGGGATTGGTCCTACTATTGGCGCTGTAACAGTTGTCGAAATCACCATGCTGTTCGATGTACGTACGTTTATCGCTGGGTATAGCTGGGCTACCCAACTCACCACGATTGATCAAATTGCCGCGCGGTGGAGGAAACGATTTGACATCTAATGTCCATAAAGGCGACAAGTAGCCCGAATTCATCATAGCGCGGCTTGTCGGAACATCATCCTGTACGCGTTCGGCAAGACTGGCTTTGACGTGGACGCCGCCGAAGATGTGCTCATCGCCGTCCGGCATCCGCGCGGTAAGCACTACGTCTAACTTCGAGCCGCCTACAGTGGCCGATAAGCCCATCTGGCGTAGCGCCTCTTGCTTTGCGGTCTTGCCAATCAACGCCTTAATTCCTATGCCGTGCGGGACCAAGTCAGGCGCATACCAACGTGCAAGTACTATTTCAAGAGCATCACCAGAGGCACGGACCCAACTCTGCCCTGGACTGGAAAGCCCTCGTTGCAGAAGTAGGTTGCTGTACAAGCGATAAACGACGTGATGCCACAAATCGCTAGCGTTTGCGCCTGAACAGTTGTTGAGGAGATAAAGAAAGGCGTCGGTAATAGCATCACGATTCTTTACACCATCAGCACCGAGACTACTCGTCATGAGAGCCTGCACCGCGTTGTAGTCCGCCTGGTCCACTCCCGGCAGGTCGACCGTACGCGCGTAGCCGTTGACCAACATGTTCAGTTGCATGAATTTCTGCTGCATACTGTAGTATAAACACGACTCGTACAACTTATACGAAGAGGCCACATATGGCGCAAACAAGAGCGACGCGGACGGTACTCTCGTCCGAGGCCAAGGCCAAGCTGGCGCAACTCGTAGACGATGTCTACGCGCGCGGGACACACTACATTATCAGGCGGTTCGACACGCCGCGCGCCGTGCTGATACCACTGGAAGACTACCAGCGCCTACTTAGTTTGGACGCTGTCGCCGATACGCGCGCCGTGCGAGAATCAGGTCCGGCGTACAATGTAGGGGAAGAGCATACGCCTGCGGAGATAGCGGCGCTGCTCGACAGCCTATTGGGGCCGCGCGATGAGTAGCAGCGCGGGCGAGAAGGGCGTCCAGCTCTCTTTGCTCGGCTATCCTGAGGTGGGGGGAAACGTGGTGCTGGCATACGAGCGCGAGCTGTCCCATCTCGGGTCGCCAGTGGCGGCTGATTGGACTCATGGAGGGCGGCGCATCGACTCCGAACGGCGTCTGGCGCGATTGGCCTGTCTGCTGGGCGCGCCCGATTACGGCGGTCCGCTTTCCTGTGATGAGCAGCGGGTAGTCGCGGAGGCGCAAGGGGAGAGCATCGCTCCATACCTGGTCCAGGAGGCGCGACAGGCCATATGCGAGGGCGGCGATCCCCTCGGGGACGCTTTATGCGCGCTGCGCCCCGCCATAGAGCGCCGCGTGGACGGCGCGTTCTACACACCGTCCGCGATAGTCGAGGCTATGGCGGCATGGCTGTTGACTCACTCGCTGTCCCGCGTGGTCGATCCCGGCTGCGGCAACGGACGCTTCGCCGCCGCCGTTGCCCGCAAGCAACCGGACCTGCCGATCATCGCCGTCGACACCGACCCGTTGGCGACGCTGCTCACGCGCGCGGTCCTGGCCGCCATTGGGGCGCGTAATGCCCGCGTTGTACAACACGATTACCTCACGTTCGCGCTGCCGCACGATCCAGGTCGCGCCGGCTATATCGCCAATCCCCCCTACATCCGTCACCATGATCTGCCGGCCGCCGCCAAGGAGTGGGCTATCGCGGCAGGCAAGCGCCTGGGTGTCTCTGTGGCGGGGCTCTCCGGTCTGCACGCCCTGTTCTATCTGGCGACAGCCCTCAGCGCGCGGCCCGGCGACGTCGGGTGCTTTATCACCAGCGCCGAGTGGCTCGACACGGGCTACGGCGCGGTGATCCGCCGCCTGCTGGTCGACAAGCTGGGGCTACAAGCGCTCAACGTTTTCGATGCCCGCGCCGTTCCATTCGTCGACGCCATGACGACCGCGGCGATCACGACGTTTGTCGTCGGAACCGAAGACGAACGCATCACCATCGACGCCGTCGACACGATGGAATCGCTGGATCTCGGCGTCGTCAAGCGCACGGTCGAGCGAGGGCGGCTGACGGACGCGCGGCGCTGGAGTCCGCTCCTGCGCCATGACGACCCGCCACCAGATAACAGCGCGTTGACGCCATTGCGTACGGTCGCACGCGTACACCGTGGCGTCGCGACTGGCTCCAACATCTTTTTCGTGCTGACACGTGAGCGCGCCGAACGCCTCGGTCTGGCGCCCTGGTGTCGTCCAGCCATTACCCGTGCCGAGGAAATCCTCAGCGCAGGCGGCGTCATCCACGACACGCCACAGCGCCGCCTGCTGCTGGCCGTCCCCGTCGGCGTCGATCGGCGCGCCTATCCGGCGCTCGACGCCTATTTAACGTGGGGCGAGCAGGCGCATGACGGCAAACCGCCCGTGGCCCATGGTTATCTGGCCAGCCGTCGCAAGCCGTGGTGGTACCTTGGCCCCGTCGCGGCGCCGCCCATCGTCGCCAGCTATATGGCCCGGCAGGCGCCCGCCTTCGCGTACAACCCCGATGGCCTGGTATTACTGAACGTCGCGCACGGCATACACCCGCGCCAACCGCTCGACGACACGCGCGTCCGGGGCCTCGCGCGTCAACTCAACGACGCGCGCGCCACCTTTCGCGGTCACGGCCGTACCTACCACGGCGGCCTGGAGAAGTTCGAGCCGCACGAGATGGAGAACCTACTCATTAATTTGAAAGAGTTGGAGCATGTACTTGTTCTATATTGACGAGAGCGGGCAGCGAGAGTATGAGAGCGGGTCACAGTATTTCGCTTTGTGCGTTGTTGGGGTACCGATCGAGGAATGGCAGATCATCAACGCAGATGTGTTGGCCCTTAAAAAAACCTATTTCGGCGATGTCGAGGTGGAGATAAAATCCAACTGGCTTCGCAACCCCAAAGAGCAGCAAAAGCATTATACTTCGCGATACCCCGTGACACAGGCCGAGTTGTTGGAATTAGCCAACAAGCTCTATGACATCCTGCTGTCCCATAACGTGGTCATTTTCGCTAGTGTTGTAGACAAGCATCAGATGCAAGCGCAGTATACCGAACCGCAATCCCCTAACTCTTTGGCTTATCGCCATATATTCGAACGAATCGAACTGTTCCTCCAACATCAAGCAAAAACACACAGCATTTTAATTTTTGACAAGATAACGGAGGCGGAAATTAGTAAGAAAGGCTATGAGAACTTACTCGCGCGACAGCACCTACGATATTTGGAGAAGGGAACAGACTTTGTGCGGGTCAGCCAAATTGCCGAAGGACTACTATTTATTCCCTCACACGAGAACAATCTACTGCAACTTGCCGACTTGTGCGCGTACAACGTATACCGACAATTCGTCGACCACGGCGCGGAATGGGACGTCCAAGGGACGTTTACAAGCCGCTACTCTTACTTCGAACGCATAGAGCCCAAGATCCATTGTCGCCCGGCGGGGGGTTATGCCGGGTGGGGATTACAAAAATTCCCATAACTTTAGAGCATATGATGACGGGCTCGGTGTAGCACCGAAAACGCCAAATGGCGCCGGTTCCCTTGAGAACCACCCGTCTTGATTTCATCATACCTAATCAACGGCCGACTTGCAATGGTCGGCTTGCAATGAACCAGCTATCCGTCACCTGTCATCTTACAAGTAAACGGAAGTCAAGCTTCAGCGCGGACATAACGGAGTAACAAGTGGCTACGATCCAATCGCAACTTGATACACGAGGCGAAGAGTATACCGCGAACCGGGCGCACTACGAGGGGCTGCTGGCCGAATTGCGCCAGCGCACGGCGCGGGCCGAGCGCGGTGGAGGCAACGAGGCCACCGCCCGGCACAGGGCGCGCGGCAAGATGCCGGCCCGCGAGCGCGTGGCGCGCCTGCTCGACACGGGCAGCCCCTTCCTCGAATTGAGCCCGCTCGCCGCCGAGGACATGTACGACGGCGACGCCCCGGCGGCGGGCATCATCACCGGCATCGGCCGCGTGCAGGGCCGCGAGTGCGTGATCGTGGCCAACGACGCCACGGTCAAGGGCGGCACGTACTATCCCATGACGGTCAAGAAACACCTGCGCGCGCAGGAGATCGCCCTGGAGAACCACCTGCCCTGCATCTACCTCGTCGACTCCGGCGGCGCCTTTTTGCCGCTGCAGGCCGACGTTTTTCCCGACAAGGAGCACTTCGGGCGCATCTTCTACAACCAGGCTCAGCTGTCGGCGCGCGGTATCGCGCAGATCGCCGCCGTGATGGGCTCGTGTACCGCCGGCGGCGCCTACGTGCCGGCCATGAGCGACGAGACGATCATCGTGCGCGGCACGGGCACGATCTTCCTGGGCGGACCGCCACTGGTCAAGGCGGCCACGGGCGAGGAGGTGACGGCCGAGGACCTCGGCGGGGCCGACGTGCACACGCGCCTCTCTGGCGTGGCCGACCACTACGCCACCGACGACGAGCACGCCCTGGCCCTGACGCGCGAGATCGTGTCCAACCTGACCGGGCGCAAGAGCGCGCCGTGGGAGATCCTGCCGCCGCAGGAGCCGCGCCACGACGCGCGCGAGATCTATGGGCTGATCCCGCGCGACACCCGCCACGCCTACGACGTGCGCGAAGTTATCGCGCGCCTGGTGGATGGCAGCCGCTTGCACGAGTTCAAGGCCCGCTACGGCACGACGCTGGTGTGCGGCTTCGCGCGCCTGCTGGGCATGCCCGTAGGCATTCTGGCCAATAACGGCATCCTGTTCTCGGAGAGCGCGCTCAAAGGCGCGCACTTCGTGGAGCTATGTAACCAGCGCAAGATCCCGCTGCTGTTTCTGCAGAACATTACCGGCTTCATGGTCGGGCGCGAGTACGAGAACCGCGGCATCGCCAAGGACGGCGCCAAGCTGGTGACGGCGGTCTCCAACGCCGCCGTGCCCAAGTTCACGGTGATCATCGGCGGCTCGTTCGGCGCCGGCAACTACGGCATGTGCGGGCGCGCCTACGACCCGCGCTTCCTGTGGGCGTGGCCCAACGCGCGCATCTCGGTGATGGGCGGACCGCAGGCCGCCGCCGTGCTGCTGCAAGTGCGGCTAGACAACCTGCGCGCGCGCGGAGGAGACATGACGCCGGAGGAGCAAGAGGCGTTCAAGCGCCCCACGCTGGAGAAGTACGAGGCCGAGGGCAGCCCCTACTACAGCACCGCGCGCCTGTGGGACGACGGCATCCTCGACCCCGCCGACACGCGCGCCACGCTCGGTCTCGCCCTCGCGGTCAGCCTCAACGCGCCCATCGGCGAGACGCGCTACGGTGTGTTCAGGATGTAGGTCCGCAGTCATCTGTCATGCACGATGATGTAGCATGCTATCATAGGCGGCGAGGAGGGAACGATTTATGGAGACGATGGTTTATCTCGACGGCGAACTAGACGCGCGGCTGCGACGGCTTATGCCCGACCATGACCGCGACCGCTTTGTCAATGAGGTGGTTGCCGAGAAGTTGGCCGCACTCGAGAAAAAAGAGCAGATCACGCGCGAGATGCGGGAGGGATACATAGCGACCGCTGCCGAGCGCGACGAACTCGCCAAAGATTGGGAGGTCGTGGATCTTGAAGGGTGGCCGGAGTATCGACCAAAGCCACGAAGCCTCGGTAGCGGCGCATCCGGCTACACCGACACCTCGCGTAGGACGAGCGAGGAACGTCCGGTCCCGCGATCATGGCGCTAGTCCTCGATACAGGTCCCCTCTATGCGTCGCTGGACCGCGATGACGCCGATCACCACGCATGTCGACGCCTCATCGAAATAGCCGATGAGCCATTGATCATTCCGGCGCCGGTACTTGTCGAGGTAGACTACTGGATACACACCCGGCTGCGCCCCGACGTCTTGGTCGCGCTCCTCGACGACATCGCGGACGGGGCCTACGCGGTTGTCGACTTACGGTCCGAGGACTATCGCCGGGTTCGAGAGTTGTGCGACCGCTACGCCGACGCGGATGTCGGCTTCGTGGACGCAGCCGTGCTGGCGATCGTCGAGCGGTTGGACGAACCCAAGCTGGTCACGCTAGATCGCCGCCACTTCAGGTTCCTCCGTCCGCGCCACGTCGACGCGCTGCGCCTCCTGCCGGAGTAGATGGGCATGATCGTATACAGCGACTCAATCGACGGCATCGGGCCAGATGACCTGCGCGGCTTTTTCGTCGGCTGGCCCAACCCGCCCTCGCCCGGCACGCACTTACGTATGCTGGCGGGGAGCGACCACATCGTGCTGGCCCGCGACGACGCGAGCGGGCGCGTCGTCGGCTACGTGACCGCGATCGCCGATGGCGTCCTTGTCGCCTACATCCCGCTCATTGAGGTCCTGCCGGAGTACCAGGGACAGGGCATCGGGACCGCGCTGATGCGGCGCATGCTCGAAACGTTGGAGACCCTGTACGCGATTGACCTGCTCTGCGACGAGGATGTCCAGCCCTTCTACGCGCGCCTGGGCATGCGCCCCGCGACGGGCATGATGGTACGCAACTATGCGCGCCAGTCGGGATAGGCGCGTAGGCGCCGCACGAAGGGACCGAACACCCGCGCTACAGTGACCGCAGCACAAGCCCCGGAAAGTAAGCGCGGTACGTGCCACGATCGTGCGTGAGCAGTACGTCGGCCTGCAACAGGGCATGCGCTCCCACGAGAAAGTCGGGCAGGACACGCTGACGCCAGGAGACCGTACTGCTACAGCGCGGGCATGTGGAGGTGAATCGCGCTCCACAGTGGGAGCATTCCACATCCGGGCCTCGCGCGCGATGGTACTCACGCCAGGCGACGCCGGCGTGGAAGAGAGTTTCTGACGTAAACGGCTCGACTTGCACGCCTAGGTCTCCTAGATACGCGTCGAGAGTTTCCTGCCCTTGCTCGAAATTGACGGCGAGTTCGGCATAGACGGATGGACAAGCTACGACAACTCCGGTGGCAAGGGCTGCTTCTAAGGCTGCCAGGGCAGGTTCCAGATAAGTAGGGTGACCGCGCGCGATGTACAACAGGACGTTGGTGTCGATAGCCGTTTTCACGCGTCGCGCAGCTCATCTATCAATGCATCGACATCAGAGAACTCCCCCGTGGAGGGAAGACAGCCCACCCATTTCTCGAGTTGTGTACGGGTCACGCGACGGCGCAAGCGCACGCCATCCGGCTTGACCTCGAACTCCACCTTCGACCCCGCCTTTAGCCCTAGCGCGTCACGCACCGTCCGCGGCAATGTAATCTGCCCTTTGCTTGTCACTGTAGCCATGACTCCCTCTCGCTTCCCTAGCGCATGTCGTCAATGTAATGATAGATAAGTAATGCGAAGAACGCAAGGATGCGTCGTTGGGGTATCCTGATAACATGAATACTATGGCTCAACAGTACAAGCATCTCCGAATCGAACAGCAAGATCCTGTCCTCCGCGTCACGCTCAACCGGCCCGAGGTGCGCAACGCTTTCAATCCACTCATGCTTATGGAACTGACGGCGGTGTTCAGCCAGGTGGAGGCAGGGGGTGAGGTCCGCGCTGTTGTCTTGTCGGGCGCCGGCGAGAGCTTCTGCGCCGGGGCCGACCTCACCTGGATGGGGGCGATGGCCGCCTATACGCGCGAGGAGAACGTGGCCGACGCCGTGCGCCTGGCCGCGATGCTCGAAGCGGTCGAAGGGTGCGCTGTCCCGGTCGTGGCGCGCGTACACGGCGCGGCGCTCGGCGGCGGGGCCGGCCTCGTGGCCGCCTGCGATGTCGTCGTCTCTTCCTCGGACACGCTCTTTGGCTTCACGGAGGCGCGCCTGGGCATCGCTCCCGCGGTGATCGCGCCATTCGTGCTGCGCAAGATCGGCCCCGGCCACGCGCGCGCCCTCTTCGTGACCGGCGAGCGCTTCGACGCCGCGCGCGCCGAGCGCATCGGCCTCGTGCATCGCGTGGCCGACCGCGCCGCGCTCGACGACGCGGTCCGGGACGCGCTCACGGGTATCCTGTCCTGCGGCCCCGAGGCATTGTGTGCGTGCAAGTGGCTGGTAGCTGAGGTACCCACACTCTCACGCGAGGCGGCGCGTGCCTATACGGCCGAGACCATCGCTGATCTGCGCGCCTCGCCGGAGGGGCAGGAAGGCATGCGCGCATTCCTAGAGCGGCGAGCGGCTTCTTTCGTGGAGGCGCTGCCGGACGGAACGCCGCTGATATGACCGCTGCCGCGATCCTCACGAAAATACAAACCGAGGCAGCAACCGAGGCAGTCCGCGTCACGCAACACGCGCGGCTGGAAATGGATCAATCCAATGCAAAGGAGCCCGAGATGAGATGCAATATCGCCGACTGCCTGGGCAAGTACGAGCAGCGTGAGGTCGTGCATACGGTTCGTCAAGGAGATCGGATTATCGTGATCAACCACGTACCCGCCGAGGTCTGCACGGTCTGTGGCGACGTTTTGTTCACGCCCGCGACGGTACGCAGGATCGAGGCTCTACGGAAAACGACTGCGCCGCCAGCACGCAGCGTACCCCTCTATGAGTTCTCAGAAGCGGTGTCGGCGTAATGTTCCATAAAGTCCTCATCGCCAACCGCGGCGAGATCGCCGTGCGCATCGCCGCGACCTGCCAGGCGCTCGGCGTCGTGGCCGCCGTCGTGTACACGGACACCGACCGCGACGCGCTGCATGTGCGCGTCGCCGACGAAGCCTACCCGCTGGGCACGTCCACGGCGACTGATAGCTACCTCAATGTCGAGGCGGTGATGCAGGCGGCGGAGCGCGCGGGCGCCGACGCCCTGCATCCCGGCTACGGCTTCCTGTCCGAGAACCCCGCCCTCGCCGCGGCCTGCGCCGCCGCCGGCGTCACCTTCGTCGGCCCCAGCCCCGACGCGATGCGTCTGCTCGGCAGTAAGATCGCCGCCAAGCGCCTAGCCGCGCAGGCCGGCGTGCCGACCGTGCATGGCTACGATGGCGCCGATCAGGACGACGCGACGCTGCTGGCGCGGGCCCAGGACATCGGCGCGCCCCTGCTCATCAAAGCGTCGGCCGGCGGTGGCGGGCGCGGCATGCGCGAAGTCCACGACCTCGCCCTGTTCCCCGAGGCGCTGGCGGCGGCGCGGCGCGAGGCGCGGGGCGCTTTCGGCGACGACACGGTGCTGCTGGAGCGCCTCGTACGCGAACCGCGCCACATCGAGTTCCAAGTGTTCGGTGACGCCCACGGCAACGTGATCCACCTGGGCGAGCGCGAGTGCTCGGTGCAGCGCCGCCACCAGAAGATCATCGAGGAAGCGCCGTCGCCAGCCCTCTCACCCGAGTCGCGCGCCGAGATGGGCGCGGCGGCGGTACGCGTGACCCGCGCGGCGGGCTACACCAACGCGGGGACGGCCGAGTTCATGCGCGCGCCCGATGGCGCCTACTATTTCCTGGAGATGAACGCGCGCCTGCAAGTGGAACACCCCGTGACCGAGCTCGTGACCGGGCTCGACCTCGTGGCGCTGCAGTTGCGCGTGGCCGCGGGCGAGCCGCTGCCCCTCGCGCAGGAGGACGTGGCGCTGCGCGGGCACGCCCTGGAGTGCCGCGTCTACGCCGAGGACCCCGCCGCCGGGTTCCTGCCCTCGACCGGGCGCCTGGCGCTGTTCGACCCGCCACGCGGTCCCGGCGTGCGCGTCGACACCGGTGTCGCCACTGGAGACGAGGTGACTGTCTACTACGACCCCATGCTGGCCAAGCTGATCACGAGCGGCGAGACGCGCGCGGAGGCCATCGCGCGCGGACAACGCGCGCTGCGCCGCTTCCCCGTGCTCGGCGTTACCACCAACATAGCGTTCCTGGCCCGCGCCATCGGCCATCCCGCCTTCGTGGCTGGCCATCTATCGACGAGCTTCGTCTCGCGCCACCTTGCCGACACCGGCGCCGCGACGACGCCAACCCACGACGCTCTGCTCCTCGCCGCGCTGTGGCAGACGACCGCGCCGGTCGCGCCGCCACCCGATGTAACGCAACCTTACGACCCCTGGCGCGCGCCGTCGGGCTGGACGCTCGCCGCCCAGCAGTCACGCCGGTTCATGTGGGGCGGCGCGGAGTATACCGTCGAGCTGGAGAAAATCGGCGCACGAGCCTGGAGCGCGCGCGCCGGCGACGACCTGTATGACGTCAGCGGCGCCGACCGCGACCCCGGCGTCACGACGGTGGGCGGGCTGACCCTGCGCATCGACGGGCACGTCGTGCGCGGGTACCTCGCGGAAACGGCGACCGGGACGCTCCAGGTGGCGTACGACGGTGGTCTGTGGGAACTTGAGCTAGCAGGGCCGCCAGACGTCGACCACGTCGCCGGAGCGCCTGGCGCCGGCGGCGTCGGGGGGAGCCTAGCCGCGCCGATGCCGGGCACGATCATCCGCGTCGACGTCAAAGAAGGCGACCGGGTCGAGCCGCGGCAGCGCCTGGTGGTGTTGGAGGCGATGAAGATGGAGCACGTCGTCGAAGCGCCCTACGGCGGCGTCGTGCGCGTCATACGACACCACGCGGGCGACCTGGTCGCGGCGGGCGCGACGTTGGTGGAAATCGAGGAAGGGTAGAAACATGTGGCCCGAGAAAACGCCACGCGATCCGCGGCTGCCGGCGCGCGTGCGCGTGGTAGAGGTCGGCCCGCGCGACGGGCTGCAAAATATCGGCCAGACCGTCCCGACAGAGGTCAAAGCGCGCTTCGTGGACATGCTCTCGGCGGCGGGACTGCCCATCGTCGAGGTCACCTCGTTCGTGAGCCCGCGCGCCGTCCCGCAGCTAGCCGACGCCGCCGAGGTTTTCGCCGCCATTACGAAGCGTCCCGGCGCGCGCTACCCCGTGCTGGCGCCCAACATCAAGGGCATGGAGCGCGCGCTAGTGGCAGGCGCACGCGATGTCGCCGTCTTCACCGCCGCCTCGGAGGGCTTCACGCGCCACAACATCAACATGACCACCGACGAGTCGCTCCAGGCGTTCGCCCCCGTGATTGAACTGGCGCGACGCGAAGACATCGGCGTGCGCGGCTACGTCTCCACGGCCTTCGGCTGCCCCTACGACGGCTACGTCCCGCCCGCACGGGTGCGCGAGGTGACGCGCCGCCTATTCGATCTCGGCGTCGACGAGGTCTCGATCGGAGACACCATCGGCGTGGCCACGCCGGGCTCGGTGCGCGTCGTGCTGGACGCGTTGCTGCGCGAGTTCCCCGTCGAGCGTCTGGCCGTGCATTTTCACAACACGCGCGGGACGGCGCTCGCCAACGTGCTGGCCGCGCTCGAACGGGGCATTACCACGGTCGACAGCGCGGCGGGTGGCCTTGGCGGCTGCCCTTACGCGCCCGGCGCGGCGGGCAACCTGGCGACCGAAGACCTGCTCTACATGCTGCATGGCATGGGCATTGAAACGGGGGTGGACCTGGACGCCGTTAGCGCCGCCACGGCCTACCTCGCCGCCGCGACGGGCATCACGCCCACCAGCAAGTACGCGCAGTCGGTGACCGCGAACACGGCGACATAGCCTGCCTGCTACTCATGTCCCTTCGGCGTCAGCCGCTTGCCGGTCAGGACGGACGCGGGTGACGGCGTACGCTGTATCTGCAAGGGCGCCGGTTTGGCCTCGGCATGGCGGCGGTCGGCGCACTCCTGGCAGACGACGTGGCGCTGCCCGTCGCGCCCGCGCCGCAGCACACGGAAGACCTGCTCGTCGGCTATCTCCCGGCCGCAATCGACGCAGCGCGCGGCCAGCTTATCGGCTGCGCTATCTGGCAATGACATATAGGGTTCTCTCCCGCATAGACTCGTCTTCGTAGGCTAACATGCCGATCAGATCCCTTAAGTTGTCTCAAAGGCGTCATTTCTGTTAAATATTGCATCCAACACGGGGTCACAAGCAAAGATACGACCTTTCTGCTTGCCTGTGAGCTCACGGACGATTTTGCCCTTTTCCAATTCGGCAATAACCGCTTGAGCGGAGTTATATGATATATGCGCTTGTTCCGCGACCGCAGTCACCGATAAAACAGGTTCGTTGAAAAAAGCGTTGAGAACAGCGGTTGTGGTCGCGCGCTTGCGTATACCGGCCTTGGATTGCAGACTATCTTGTAGCGCTAGGATGGTACGCGTGAAAGCAATAGTCTCGTGACACTGATCAACGATGCCTTGAGCGAAAAACTCGATCCATTCATGCCATGCCGCTTTGTCGCGAACCGCTTGTAAGTGGTCATAATAGGCGCTACGTTGCCGCTCGAAATACACACTTGGGTAAATGAGCGGTGCGCTTAAGAGTCCAAGTTGCATCATGTGCAAGATTATGAGTAGACGTCCGACACGCCCGTTACCGTCGTTAAATGGGTGAATGGTCTCAAACTGGTAATGGACCAAAGCACATTGAACAACGCGAGCCTCTTTATTGTCCTGGTTGTTGATATATTGTTCAAGGTCACCGAGCAATTGCACTGTGTCGTCAGGACTAGGCGGAATAAACACAGCTGCCTCGATCGGTTCGCGGGGGTCCGATCCAATACGGTTTTGCCTATCTTTGAGACGACCAATCGCGCCGCTACCCCTAACACCATGCAGTAGCTGCTCGTGCAACCCAACAATGAGAACGTATGCAATGGGGCGTTTCGGCAACTGGTCACACCCCCACGTTAAAGCTTGACTGTAATTTGCCACCTCGTGCCCCACCTCGTCCTCGGGATGTTGGCCTACTTGGTAACGAATAAGAGCATCGGGAGATGTTATGGTACCCTCTATGGTCGAGCTAGCTAAAGCCTCGCGTTGTAGCGAACTGTACACCAACAGATTGGCGTTCGGCAAGAGTGTACGGCACATCTCAACCTGCCCCAAAAGATGCGTAGCCTCCTCGACAACACGTTGCGCCTTTGCCGACAACGTCAGGGGTGGCGGTAGCGGATTGGGGTAAAACGTCCGATACGTTTGGCTTGATTGTTTATATACACCTGGAATCTTTTGCATTATCGCAACGACCTATTTTCAGAATTGGGCGATATCTGAAAATAGCGTACATCTTATTGCACAAACTGACAATAGCTTGCCCTAGAGCCTTAGTAACTTGCTACTTGTAGGCGGCAGCCACCGCTTTGCTCGTTGGCTATCTCCCTCGTGGCGATGCTCACGCACAATCTACCGCACGATACACGCCTGAACTAAGAGCAAACCGTCATTATCTATTATTAATTAATATTAATCAACAACTTTATGCTACCATAAAGTCGAATAGTAGAAATTTACGCATCCCCCTCTTGTTATATGACGCTCAACGCGAGTTAGGAGGCAATCCATGACCGCAGAGACTCTTTATACCCCCGGCGCCGCGCCCGTACGTGTACGCCCCTTCGATCCCGCCGACCATGACGACCTGCTCTCGCTTGCGCCACGCCTCCTCATCGGTATGGCGCCGTGGCGCGAGCCGGACAAAATGCTCGCCTTCATGCGCGACGCTATCACCGCCGCGCTCGGCGACACAAACGACGCGGACCGGGCGGACGCTGCGGTGTTCGTGGCCGTAGACAGCCGCGGTGGCCGGTTGGGCTTCGTCACCGTCGCGCGCAATGTCGACTTCACGGGCGATGTCCAGGCATACGTCGGGGAGTTGGCCGTCGCCGCGCACGCGGAGGGCGCTGGCGTGGGACAAGCCCTGATGTGCGCGGCCGAAGGGTGGGCGCGGGCACAAGGCTACCGGCTGATCGTGCTGGACACGGGCGCGGCCAATGCGCGGGCGCGCGACTTTTACGAGCGGCGTGGCTACGCCGAGGAGAGCGTCAGGCTCGTCAAGATGCTAAAAATCGAGCAGCTTTAGTTGCTCGGGCTGGGACGCCGGAGCGCATAGCGTAGCCACGAGGTCGATCAGGCGCTGCACGTCGAACGGCTCCTCCAGGAAAGCGGCGTAGCCACGGCTACGATGATCGGCGTAGAAGACGTCAGGGCAGCGTCCGCATATGACGACGGGCGCATGCACCGCCCCTTTGAGACGGTCAAGCCAGGCGTACGGCGCGTCCACGGGGTCCGTAAAGGGGACGCTCAACACGAGGTCAAACGCGTCGGGGCCGCGCTCCGCGAGTAAGGCGAGGGCGATTCGGGGCGTCGCCGCACGCTCCATGGCGTAGCCTTCATCCCGTAGGATCGTCGCGAACAACTCGGCGATAGTCGCGTCGTTTTCGACGAGCAGCACGGTCCCTTTCGCCCTGGCGCAGCCTCTTGCGTGTGCGGCGGAACTACCTAGATCGCATGGGGCTAGATCGTATGGGGCCGGGTGTACCGGGGTCACAGGGCTGCTAGTGACGTTCATGTGTCTCTCCTTTATCGTCATCTACCTCTACCTCCACTGTAGACCATGGGCATGAGAATTTGATGAGAGGTCTAGCGTCTTATTTGGCCGGGGCGATTTGAGAGGCGCGCCGCGCGGTCAAGGGCGTTTCATCGAGCGGGCCAGGTAGGGCGCGCTCCGCCTCGTCGGCCAGCCGCCGCTCGTTGCGCCGCAAGAAGACGATCGCCGCGCCCGCAGCCAACACCGCCAGCGCCACGCCGGCGATCCCGATTGGGCCGCCCAGCCGGTACACGCTGCCGCCTAGCACGTAGCCGCCCAGCCCGAAGATCGTGGCCCACACGATGCCCCCCGCGGCGTTGTAGAGCAGGAAGCGCCGCCATGGCAAGCGATAGGTCCCGGCCAGAAACGCGGCCCAAATGCGCAGTACGGCGATGAAACGCCCGAAGAAAACCACCTTGCCGCCGTACAGGGCGAAGAGATACTGCCCAAGCTTCAGCTTGCGCTCGTCGAGGCGAATGTAGCGTCCGTAGCGCCGCAGCAGGCGGTAGCCGCCCTCGCGCCCGGCCAAGTAGCCCACGTTGTCGCCTAGGATCGCCCCGACAGCCGCCGCCGCGATCACCAGGGGGAGCTGCAAGTGGTGCGTCGTACCGGCGTAGATCGCGGCGGCGAGCAGCATCGTCTCGCCTGGGAACGGGGCGCCCATGCTCTCGACAGCCACGAAGACGAGGACAGCCCAGTAGCCGTAGGTCATGAGAAGTCCCGTCATGTCGTGGCCACGCGCCCGATGCGCTAGCGCGCCCAAGGACAGATCGACGTCGACTTGCGCGAGCCATGCGAGCACTAGCGAAGCCGCGACGACGAGCAGGAGCAATGCGCCCGCGATCAGCGCCACGCGCGTGCGGCGCCGGCGATCACCCCCCGGCGCCACGCCTATCCATCGCTTATAACCTGCCATCGACCTCTCCTCTACTCAATACTCATGTGTCCCGCTCGTCGGAGCGTTGCCGGCGACACAAACGGCCGCTCGCTACAATGACGATCTTACCGGGCGTGGATGAGAGCATAATGAGAGCGGGCTTCCTGCTCATCATGGTCCTCGGGATGCTCTCGTGACCGACCGGTCGAGCGGCAGCGTGAGCGTGAAGACGGAGCCCGCGCCAACGCGACTGTCCACCGCGAGGCGGCCGCCGTGCGCGCGGGCGATCCAGGCGGCGAGGGCCAGGCCCAGCCCGGCGTGGCCCTCGCCGCCCCCACGGGCCGTGTCTACGCGATAGAAGGGTTCGAACAGGCGCGGCAGGTGTCGCGGCGCGATGCCCGGCCCCGTGTCGCGCACCGCCACCGCGGCTTGGTCACGCTCACGGTAGCCGGATAGGCGGATCGACCCGCCCTCGGGCGTATAGGTTACGGAGTTGTCGAGCAGGTTAGCCAGGGTCTGGCGCAGCTTGACCGCGTCGCCACGCACGGGGAGCGGCGTCGCGAGGTCGACGTCAAGCGTCTGCCCCTTACGCGCGGCTAGCGGGCGCGCGCCTTCGACGGCCGCGCGGGCCGCCTCGCGCAGGTCGAGCGGCTCCAGCGCGAGCGCCATGGCGTCGCTCTCGGCGCGCGCCACGGCCAGCAGGTCGCCGATTAGCGCGCCCATGCGCCCCGCTTCGGTCACCGCATCGCCCAGGATGTGCTGGTACTCCGTCGGGGTACGTTCGCGCAACAAGGCCACTTCCATTGTGCCTTGCAGCACCGTCAGCGGCGTGCGCAGCTCGTGCGAGGCGGCGGCGGCGAAGCGCTGTTGGCGGTCCATGCTCTCCTGGATCGGGCGCAGCGTGCGGCCGGCCAGCACATAGGCGCCCAGGGTCGCCAGGATGAGCACGCCGAGGTCGATGGCGGCGATCTCCAGCGCCAGCGCGCGCTGGGTACTGGCGATGCGCGCGAAGAAGCGCGCCACGCCGCGGCGTAGCGCCGGGCTGAGGGTATCCGCCTCGGCCTGCTGGATGATGGTCGCCAAGAGGTCATAGAGGGCGAAAGAGAGCAGGAACACGATAACGGCCAGGATGGCCAGATACCACAGGGTCAGGCGCAGGTGTGCGCGGTCGAACATGGGCATAAACATATCACCCGCTGGTAACTCCCGCCTCTCGCCTCCCGCCTCCCGCCTCCTGCTCGCGCAGGGTGTAGCCAACCCCACGCACCGTCTGGATGAACCCCGCGCCGAAGGGGGCGTCGACCTTCTGACGCAGGTAGCGCACGTAGACGTCGATGACGTTGCTCTCCACCTCGGCGTCGCTCCAGACGTGCGCGGCCAGCTGCTCGCGCGTGACCGTCTGCCCGGCGTGGTGGACGAGGTACTCCAGCAGGGCGTACTCGCGCGCCGAGAGCGCGATGTCCTGCCCGGCGCGGCGCGTGCGCCTCGCGACGGTATCGAGTTCCAGGTCGCCCACGCGCATGACACCCGCACGGGTGAGCGTGTCGCGCCGCAGCAGGGCGCGCACACGGGCCAGGAACTCGCCGAACGAGAACGGCTTGGTCAGGTAGTCGTCGGCGCCGATGTCCAGCCCCTGTATCTTGTCCCGCTCACTATCGCGGGCGGTCAGCATCAGGATAGGCGTGGCCTTGCGCGCGGCGCGCAGCCGGCGGGCCACCTCGAAGCCGTCCAGCTTGGGCAGCATCACGTCGAGCACAATCAGGTCGTAGTCATTCAAACGCGCGTCGAGGAAGCCCTCTTCGCCGTCGCGCGCCACGGCCACGGTGTAGCCGGATTCCTCGAGGCCCTTCTCGATGAACGCGGCGATGCGCGCGTCGTCTTCCACCACGAGGATGTGCATGAGCGGCTTTCCTATTTGTACAGTCGATGGTCGAGGGGCGAGGGGCGAGGGGCGAGGGGCGAGGGGCGAGGGGCGAGGGGCGAGGGGCGAGTGTTTAGTGACCTCCCCATCACTCCTACCCTACAACGCCGCCTCCCTATCCGCCCGCCCCGCACGGCGTCGACCCGATCCGGCCGTGCTGGAGTTCCGGAGGCGGAAAGCCAGGCCCAGGAGCAGAACGCCGAACACGAGCGCGTAGGCGCCGATGAGCCAGATCACCGTTAGGGCGCCAGCCCCCGGAAAAACCACGAGGAGCACGCCGAAGACGACGGAGGCGAGGCCGGCCAGGCCCAGCAACCATTCGTTGACGATCTCTCGGCGCAACCGGACGGCGGCCAGGATCTCGAACACCCCGGTGAAGATCGCCCAGAAGGCGATGAGGTACAGCAGCACCAACGCCGTCTCACCGGGCCAGATAAACGCGACCGCCGCGATGGCGACGCCCCACAGCCCTTCGATGAGCAGCGTCCCCCAGCGCGCGCTCCGCTCGGCCGCGCGCACGGCGGCCACGATACCGAAGATGCCGTCCGCGAGCGCATAGGCTCCGAACAGCAGGATCAGGACCGCCAGCGTGAGGTGCGGCACGACCAGGGCCAGGATGCCGAAGAGCACCGCGACGAGGCCGCGGATCGCCACAGCCCACCAGTTATGCGCTAAAGTAACCATTGCGTATCCCCTTCTCTCCGCCTACCATCACACCGGTCGTCCATCAAGGGCGCGTTGATCAGTTCGCGCGGTGGACCCTATCGGCGGACGCTGGCTGGCATCTCGCCAGCCAGCGTCCACCGGCTGGAAGCCGGCGATCCCAGCCGGCGCCAACTGTTCAACGTTCACTTGACGGGCTAGCAGCGGGTCCAATCGCGACGAATCTAAAGTCGAGCCACCCTTATAGTACACCGCGGCTGCGGACCATGTGTGACAAACGATGCCTGGCGCATGGACAATCTCATGCGCATAGGGCGGGTTACATGACAGCGGCCAGGTCCGGTCGCCACGACCCGGCCTGCCGGAAGCCGGTGGTCTCGCGGGCCGCTGGACGTATGCCGACTGGCGTCAGTGCCGATTAGTTAGGTAGAGCGCCACGCCGATGAGCGCGATGCCGATGGCGAGGTAGAGCAAGTCCAGCGCGGTGGGGTAAGACGTGGTAAGGGCGTTCTGCAAGAACTCGACGATGAGCACAAGGAGCACGACTTTGGCCAGGCGGTCCTTGAGGTCGTCGATGCTGTGGATGAGTAGCAGACGGGGTGCGATCTCATCGCGCTCGGCCGCGTCGATCTTGCCAATAAAGAGTTCATATAGACCCAGCGCGACGATGAGCAGGATCGCGGCAAGCAGATACACGTCTACCGCCTTGATGATGCTGGTCAGCAGCTTGACCCGCGTCAAGGCATGGGCGCTCGTCGACGCGTTAGGGTCGGCGTAGGACGCCAGGTGCGTGACTAGATAGACCACATCGACCGTGCCGAGGTAGAAGGCGGCGACGGCCATCACAACGCTGGCGATCACCGGGACGACCACGACCAAACGGCTTGACCACAGGATGCGCTCGAAGAGGCGTTCCATGAACACCCGACCCCCTTTCCATGAAACGACCGCCATAGGGCTACCGTAGAAACGTACCACGTCCCGGCCCTCGATGGCAGCCGCTCGCTCTCATTGCGCTCTCACTTGGGCTTGGCATAGTATCGATAGGGGCAAACGGACCCCATGACACATTGAATCGTCGCTGGCCGCAACCTTGCTGCTTGATGAACGGTAACGATTAACGGTTACTTGCCGGAGGAGACCCGTTGGCGAACGTCGGCGTTCTTATTCGGCGGCTGGGGCCGCGAGCGCCAGCGCTTCGACCGTACCGCCGCCAGCGCCGGCGGCGCGCAGGCGGCCGTGGCCGGCGGCGCCCTGCTCATCCCCGCCCTGCTGGCCGCGACGACGCGGGTGACGCCGGCACGGCTACACGGCCTCAGCGTGGCTGTCGCGGTGGCGCTGCTCGTGACCTATGCCGCCGGGCTGTTTTTCTCGCTGCGCACGCACAGGCGCCTCTACACCGAGGAACAGGAAGAGACGTTGCACGGGACGCCGCGCTGGAGCGTACGCCGCGCCGTCATCGTGCTGCTGGCGGCCACGGTCGGCGTGGCGATCCTCTCGGAACTGTTGGTGCGAGGCGTCACAGGCGTAACCGAGGGGCTGCGCTGGTCGCCGGTGTTCGTCGGCGTGATCCTGGTGGCGATCCTGGGCAACGCGGCCGAACACGCCAGCGCCGTCACGGCGGCGATGCGCGACCAAATGGACCTCTCGCTCTCTATCGCGTTGGGCAGCGCGGCGCAGATCGCGCTGTTCGTGGCGCCGGTGTTGGTGCTGTTGGGCCTCGCGCTGGGCCGCCCCATGGACCTGTTGTTCGACCCGTTCGAGGTGGCGGCGGTGGTCGGGGCCGTGGCGCTGGTCAACCTCGTCATCCAGGACGGCGAGAGTACCTGGCTGGAGGGCGTGCAGCTCATCGCGGCCTACGTCGTGCTCGCGGCCGCTTTCTTCGTGCATCCATAGGGCTAGAGATTTATGGCCGCCTGTCATTAATTCCACCCTATCAACGCAAAACTGTCCGTTTCGCCGCATTTGCTCGTCACATATCGTCCCTGTTATCGGCGTATAGTGAGGAGCGGGCTGATATACGGACCCGCGCATTTGATCGTCACGAGCAGACGCGGCAACGCTTGGGCCAGCTCAGCGACGACCCGTCTATCAGTCATGGGAGGCATATCATGTTCGTACGGAACAAACAGCTACAATATCCGGTGCGCGTCGACAAGCCGGACCCGGTGTTCGCCAAGCAGGTGCAGGAGCTCATCGGCGGCGTCTACGGCGAGTTCACGGTGATGGCGCAGTACCTGGCGCAGGGCTGGAGCCTGCGCGGGGCCGAGGGCAACCCCAAACTGACCATGATCAAGGACATGCTGCTCGACACGGCGGCCGAGGAGATCATGCACGTCGAGATGCTCGCCACCATGGTCGGCATGCTCCTGAACGGCGCGTCGCCCGAGCAGCAGGCCGAGGGGGCGAGTTCCAACCCGGCGGTGGCCGCCGTGATGGGCGGGATGAACCCCCAACACCTGATCGTCTCGGGCCTGGGCGCGATGTACGCCGACAGCAACGGCAACCCCTGGAGCGGCTCCTACGTGACCGCCGGCGGCAACGTCGCCGCCGACATGTACACCGACGCCATCTACGAGATGCAGGGTCGCCTACAGACCTCGCGCGTCTACGAGATGACCGACGACCCCGGCATCCGCGACACGCTCTCCTTCATGCTCGCGCGCGACCTGCTGCACCAGCAGCAGTTCCTCGCCGCCGTCGAGGAGTTGGGCGGACCCACGGCGGTGCTGCCGATCCCGGCGCAGCTGACGGCGGACAAGCTCGGCGACAAAGCGCAGTACGCCTACGCGTTCATGTCGTACGCGCAGGACCCCGCCGACACGACGGCGGGGCAGGGCCGCTGGGCCAACGGCCCCTCGCTCGACGGCAAGGGCCAGTACTCCTACATCGCCGAGCCCTTCGCCCTGGGCATGGAGGCCAACCTGCCCCCCGCCCCCGCCAAGATCTTCGGCGGCCTGCCCGGCGACCCCGTCGGCCAGATCCAGATGCCCCGCCAAGCCGCCGACGGCTCCGGCGCCTCCGCGTCAGCAGCCAAAGGCGCCAGTGTCAAGCAGCCGGTAGCGAGCGCCTCCGGTACGCCGGCGCCGAGCGCTACGTCGATGGCGAGTGGCGCCAGCGACGCCGCCGCGACGGCGCCGAAAGGGCAAATGGATAAGACGTCCGCCGGAGATCCGTACGTGGAAGTGCGCGAGTCTCCCCTGATCGTCGACGAGACCCGCGACGGCGGCTCCCGCTCGTAGCTTCCCTATGGATGAGTGAGGGGTACGGGGATTGCCGGCCGCGGCCGGCAATCCCCGTACCCCTCACTCATCCATAGCCCGTGTCATGGACGGCTAGTCGCGCAAGCGATCCTCAAGCGCGGGCGCGAGTAGCGCCGGGTCCGCGCGCTCCACGACGACCGTGTCGGCCCCGAGGAAGCGCGCGAGGCCGCGCAGGGCGCCAGCCACGCCGTCGAGCAGGCTGTCGTCGACCGCGACGCCCGGCTCTAGATAGAGCGCGCGCACGATCAGGCGGCGCGCCGCACGGTCCATCTTGGGATCCAGGCGGCCGACCAGGCGGCCCTGGTGCAGGATAGCCAGGCAGTAGTAGCCGTAGCGGCGCTTGGGCGGCGGCACATAAGCCTCGAAACAGACCTCGTAGCCGAACAGCGCCCGCGCCCGCGCGCGGTCCCAGATCAGGCTGTCGAACGGCGAGAGCAAGGTCGTGCGCCGCGGCGTGACACCCGACCGCAGCCGCTCCAGGTCAGGCAGCGCCGCGCGCGCCACAAAAGCGGGCTCATGCAGGCCCTCGACCGCGGCCTGCACGACCTCGCCCTCTTCGCGCCGCCTGTTAAGCAACGCCAGCGCCGCCACGCGCTTGCTCGGCGCCCCTTCGGTCAGGGGAGACAAGCGGAAGTAGTCCCACAGCCATGAGGGCGTGACGACGTTGAGCGCGCGCAGCGTGCGGCGGATGAAGTAGCGCAGCGCCTCATCGGGCGACGGCAGGTCGTCGTCTGGCGGAATGTCGTCACCGAAGGCCTCGGCCAGCACGCGCTCACGCAGGTCATACACCTTCTGCCCGGTGCGCCGGCTGTGTACCATCAGGTCGCCCATCGTCCACAGGATCTCCAGCGCGCGGCGGCTGTCCTTGGGGCCAAACCAGTCCCACGGCCCCGTGCGCTCCCGGTCGGGCGCCCGCTCGAAGTCGGCCGAGCCGAGCGGGCCGCGCGCCCTGATCGCCTCCAGCGTCTCACGCAAGACCGTGGGGTTCTCGTGCAGCCAGGCGCGATTGCCGGACCACATGTGCTCGTGGTGGCGCAGCATCTTGGGCCGATAGTAGCGGTAGTCGGACATGGGCACGATCGAGGCGGCGTGGCTCCAGTACTCGCACGTCTCGCGCCGGGGGTAGAGCAGTTCGTCGAGCGCGTCGCGCCGATAGGGACCGAGGCGGCTCCACAGCACGAGGTACTGCGTGCGCTCGACCACGCTGATGGTGTCGATCTGCAGCGCGCCCAGCCGCTCTATCGCCGCCAACACCTCGTCCGGCCCCGGCGACGCGATGGGCGGAGGGTCCAGCAGCCCCTGCGCCGCCAGCATCAGCCCACGCGCCTCCTCGATGCTCAACCGCAGCGTCTGATCCCCGCCCATTAAACCTCTGCTTTCCTATTCGTCACTCGTCACTCGTCACTCGTCACTCGTCACTCTCAAGGATCTCGCGGGCGATATAGAGGGGGCGGGCGCGGACTTCGTCGTAGATGCGGCCGAGGTACTCGCCGATGACGCCGAGGAAGATCAGCTGAATGCCGCCGAGGAAGAGCACGACCGAGATCGTCGTGCCCTGCCCGACAATGCCGCCGCTGATGACGCGGATGATCGCCGCGATCACGATGCCCAGGAAGCTGATGCCCGCGATGGCAAAGCCCAGCGTCGTCGCCAGCTGTAGCGGCACATGCGAGAAGCTCGTGATGGCGTCGAGCGAGAGGCGCACCATCTTGGCGAGCGGATAGTTGGTCTCGCCCGCGTGGCGCTCCGCGCGGTCGTATTTCACCGCCTCCTGGCGGAAGCCCACCCACGCCGACATGCCGCGCATGAAGCGGTGGTGCTCCTTCATGGTCACGAGCGTGTCCACGACCTTGCGGTCGAGCAGCCGGAAATCGCCGGTGTCGCGCGGGATATCGACCGAGGTCAGCCGCCCGATCAGCCGGTAGAACGCCGCCGCCGTGAGCAGCTTGAAGCGCGTTTCGCCCGCCCGCGTGCGCCGCTGCGCATAGACCACCTCGGCCCCCGCCCGCCAGCGGGCGACGAGTTCGGGGATCACCTCGGGCGGGTCCTGCAGATCCGAGTCGAGGATGACCACAGCGGCGCCGCGCGCCTGGTCGAGTCCGGCCGAGATGGCGATCTGGTGCCCAAAGTTGCGCGAGAAGTCGACCACCACCACGCGCGGGTCGCGCTCATGCAGGTCGCGCAGCAGGCGATAGGAGTTGTCGCGCGAGCCGTCATTGACCAGCACGAGTTCGTAGGGCTCACCGAGCCCCTCCATGACCGCGGTGAGGCGCTCGTAGAAGATGGGTAGGTTGCCCTCCTCGTTGTGTACCGGCGCCACCACCGAGTACACCGGCCGCGCCCGCGCCACACGCGACCCCACGGGCGCCGCCGTATCGACCCGTTGTACAACCATTACCTCGCTCCCCTTGATTGACAGGCGCGCCGCTCGAAGCGGCCATTGACTATCCTCCATACTCCCCGTACCATACTCCCCTTAATAGTACAACCGTCGTGGGCTAATCGCAGTGGCATAAATGGGTCAGAGGGCCACGGGCCACGGGTTACCGGGCGTACCTACATCTCGCCACGCGCCACTCGTCGCGCCACGAACAGCGCCGTGGCGGCGGCAAGTGATCCGTTGAGCCAGGGCGCGGGATATGGGTTGTAGCCGAACGGGTGAATCCACTTGTTGGCCAATAAGCCGATGATCGAGAGCGTGACGAGCAACCCGAGGGCGTCGCGCGCGCGATCGCGCGCCGCCAGCACGGCCAGGAACGGCAGCGGCCATAACAGGTACTGCTCGTAGACGACCTTGGAAAGCAGCAAAAACAGGGTGAAGACCACGGCGGCGTAGACGTAGGGGTCGGGTAGCGCCCTCACCCCCCTGTCCCCCCTCTCCCTAGCTGAGGGAGAGAGGAGCAGGGGTGTTCTCCCTCTCCCCCTGAGGGAGAGGGTCGGGGTGAGGGGTAAAATGATCGCCAACGCGAAGAGGGCCAGCAGGCCATAGCTGACGACCGTGGCCGCGCGCTCACTCATCCCCAGGTTCAACAGGATGACCTGCCACGAGAACTGGCGCGGCCCCTTCGTCGAGTCGTAGACGAACACGATGTACAGGAAGCGGCGCGCGTCGTGCAGGAGATACGGCAGCGAGATGACCAGGGGTGTCAGGACCGCCGCCAGGGCGAGGTGGCCGCCGCGACGACGCCCCAGGCGCGCGATCAAGTAGGGCAGCAGGAAGATTGGGAACGTCTTGAGCGCGACGGCGAGACTGAACGGGAGCGCCAGGCGGCCGCTTCGTCCGCCGGTTCGCGGCGAGAGCCGGTTCCACGCGAACAGCAGCAAGGCCAGGGGCAGGCTGTCGAAGCGGCCGTAGAAGGCCCCGTTATAGAGCACGAGCGGATTGAGAAAATACAGCGCCATGCCGGCGGCGCGCGCGCGCTCGTCGCGTCCAGCCCGGCGCAGCGCCGACACCAGCCCCAGCGCCACACCCACGTCGCCAGCCACCACCGGCAGCTTGCCGAGCGCGACGTAGGATAGCCCCGCGTGCAGCGCCAGCCACTTCAGCGGCAGCAGCAGGTAGAGGTAGAGCGGGAAATAAGCGTAGGGACCATAGCGCTTGGGGTCAAGGGGAGGGTGGGCGTAGACATCTTGCCCATGGAGTGTCGCCGCCGCCGTGAGATCCCATATATGAAAATCGGGACCGACGGCGCCGGGCAGGAGAACGACGCGTAGCGCCAAGCCGAGCGCGAACACCAGCGCGACACGCGGGTAGGCGCGCCCCAGCGCCCCGACGCGTTTCAACACCCCATCCCGGTTCTCACCGCTTCGAGGCGCTCACCATTCGTACTCGCCTTCATCGTTGACGGGGCCACGCATGGTCGCTTGGTCGAGGGACTGGTCGCCGGCGCGCTGGAACCGCGCCAGCAACGCATTGATCGCCTCATCGTTCCCACCCTTACCCAGGTTCTCCTTGAGTAGGTCGGTGAGCGTGCTGATCTCTTCCATCGTGAACTCGCAGCGCACGGGCCGTGACTCGTCCATCGTGGGCTCCTTCTCTTGGCAGGGGGGCGTGGCGCGGCAAGAGCCGGCCCGCGGATATATTCCCGCGCCGCGCGGGACATCCTATCGGATATGATACCGCAGTCGATGGTCGATGGTCGATGGTCGATGGTCGATGGTCGATGGTCGATGGTCGATAGGTGGCCGACACACCGAACGCGCATACGGCGAATGACTGTTTGCCCGACGGCGAGCGGCATGCTTCACCATCGACCATCGACCATCGACCATCGACCGACTATGGCACAATACAAACAACGCCACATTGTCGGTATACTAGTTGCACAAGCGTCTACTACTTATGCACAAGAGTTGCGCCGAAGCAGGACGCGCTCGGCGTCGTAAGCTACACGTATGGACATATCTAAGAAGGCCGGTACGAGGGGCTAGCGAAAGGGTAAGCGATGACGACATATAGTAAGGCCGAAACGACGGGACGGACGCGCGCGGACGACGACAAGGCGGAGAAGTGGCCGGCGGCAGGGATCGAGGAGCTCGAAAGTTCCATCCCAACCGACGATGCCGTGCGCACCTATCTGCGCGAGATCGGGCGCGTTCCCCTGCTCAACGAGGAGCAGGAGCGCGCGCTCGGCGACAGTCTACACCAGGGGAACAAGGAAACGATGCGCGCCCTGCGGTCCTTGCACGCGCGTACCCGCTCGCTCTTGTTGCGCCAGGAGCCGGCCCTCGTCGATGAGACCGCCGCGGCTTGGGCGCCCCTCCTTGGCGTCACCCCCACGGAGTTGGCCGCCTGCTTCCGTACCCTGCTGGAGCAGCGCGGGCGCGACGACACCGCGCTCGCCGCGACGGCCGCGCCGATCGACCTCTCCCTGCGTGAGCGCGACAACTGGCGCGGCGGCATGGAAAGCCTCATCCGCGCCGTGCTCCTACACGGCGACGCGCGTGTCATCGGCGGGCTCGCCGCGCTCATGGCCGTCGGCGGCCTCGCGGGCTCCGTCGATGGCGCCATCACGGCGCTGCGCGCGAGCGTCACTTTCGCGGAGCGCGCGCTCGGCGCGGGCGATGAAGGTGAGACCGAGCTCGTCTACCTCCCACACATCGACGGCCAACCCTATCAGGAGCACCCCGCCGCCCAGCTGGCCACGCGCCTGCTCGGCCTCGGGCACAGCGAGGCCGACCACGCCTTCGAGCGCGCGCAGGCCGGCCAGGGGGACATCGCCGCGGTCGTCGCCGCCGCGGTCGGTGTCTCCGACGCGGAGGCGCGCGAGGCGTTGGAGGGCTGGACCGTCGACCAGCGCCTGGTGCAGCAAGCCGCGCGTGCGCGCGCGCGGCTCACCGAGTCGAACCTGCGCCTGGTCGTGTCGGTCGCCAAGAAGTACGCGGGGCGGGGGCTGCCCTTGCTCGATCTGGTGCAGGAGGGCAACTTCGGGCTGATGCGCGCGACCGAACTGTTCGACCCCTCGCTGGGCTATCGCTTCTCCACCTACGCCATCTGGTGGATCCGCCAGTCTGTCCTGCGCGGCATCTCCACGCAGGCGCGCGCGGTGCGGCTGCCGGTGCATGTGCAGCAGCGCCTCAGCCTCGTCGCGCGCACGCGCCGCGAACTCACAACCGAGTTCGGGCGCGAACCCACGCAGGCCGAGTTGGCGCGGCGCATCGGCATCAGCGCGGAGCGCCTCTCCGCCGACATGCTGGCCGGGCAGGACGTCACGTCGCTGGAAACGCCGGTGGGCGACGACGAGGACTCCTCGACCCTGTCGGAGTTCGTCGAGGACGAGTCGGCCGGCGACATCGGCGAGGCCGTCGCGCGCGGCATGTTGCGCGGCGACCTGGAGCGGGCGTTGTCCAGCCTATCCGAGCGTGAGCAGGAGGTGGTGCGGCTGCGCTATGGGATGGTGCCGGACGGCCGGGCGCGCTCGCTCGACGAGATCGGCGCGCGCTTCAGCATCAGCCGCGAGCGCGCCCGCCAGATCGAGGCCCGCGCCATGCAGAAGCTGCGCCGCCCCGCCCAGTCCCGTCAGCTGCGCGCCTACGCCACATGACCTCATGGTCAATGTGCCCGGGACGGTGATGAACCCATCGAGTTCTACGGCGACGATCGCGGGCGGACGGTGATCAAGGGCGTCGTGGTCCCCTCCGCGTCTACGCGCTGGCTCTTCGCGTGGCTGTCGCGCGGGCGATACGTTTGCCGGCTTCAGATCCCATAGGCGACGCGCGCCCAGGCCGGCGGATAGTCTCCGTCCATGATTCGGACGTGCCTGACGCCCAACGGCCCTTCGGTCCCTCCTTCGTTGAAGCTCAAGCCAATCTCGGTTGCGCGCCCCTCGGGCGATACTCCCGCGATGTAGAGATACTTGCTTCCGGCAAGGAACGTGAAATGGTCCGGCCAGTGATCGTGGCGTGAGTCGAAGAAGCGCGTCGCTGTTTTTCCCAGGACTCTTGCATGAGCGCTTCCAGCCGCGCGGGGTCGGCATCAAGTTCGCGGCGCCACGCGATCATCCGGTCGAGATCAGCGGCAACGTCGGCCCGCACCTGCTCAATGGGCAGGCCGCGCTTCGCCGCGATACTGCGTAGCGACTGCTCGTTCACCTGATGGGCCCATTCGGCTGTCAGTGCTCGCATCTCAGCCTGCTCATCAGCGCTGAGGGGGCGACGATCCTGAAGGTCAAAGAGTTCCGAGAGCCGGTCGTCGCCCTGTTCAAGCTCCATCATGTCACCCTCCTTATCGCCCAACCCGTCCGCGTCCGGCTCGACCTCTTTGTCCGCGACGGCGGTTTCCACCGCGAAAATCTCGCTCAAACCGACACCAAGGACTTCGGCGGAGGCTGCCGCGAGTTCTAGGTCGGGCCGGCGCACGCGCTCGGCCCGCGCCAGCCGGTCGAGCGTCCGCACGGCGACCATGAGCCCGAAGCGCGCGGCAAGCCGCTGTTGCAGGTCGCGCACGGTCACGTTCTTATCGCGCAGCAGGTCGCCCAGCCGCGAATAGACCATGACGCTCATCGTTCGTCTCCACACTATGCCCCCGATGTCGGGAGTCGTGCTTACAGTATAGCGAGAGTGGGGGGGGCTGGACGTTCGTGGGGCGCACCCGCCTTTGCCCTATAGCCCTATTTTGTTATTGCACGGGCAATGTGCTATAATTGGGTATATCCCCTCAGTTGCTTCGGTGGCTGAGCGCGGGGCCACCTCCGGGTGGCCCTAGCTTTTTATCGGCGCCCTTGAGTATGATCTCTTGAAGACCAATGTCTACGTCGATGGCTTCAACCTCTATTATGGGTGCGTAAAGGGAACGCCCTACCACTGGCTTGATCTTGCCGCACTATGCCGAGTGGCGCTTCCGTCTAACACGATACATCGCATCCGCTATTTCACTGCTCGCGTGCAGGATCGACCCGACGACCCAGGGCAAGCCCAGCGCCAACAGATTTATATTCGAGCCCTGGAAACGATCCCCAACCTCTCCGTCCACTATGGGCATTACCTCTCGCACACCATGCGTATGCCACTCGCAACCCCTCCGGTAACCGGACCACGCACCGTCGAAGTGATAAAGACTGAGGAGAAGGGCTCCGATGTCAATATCGCGACACACCTCCTCGTCGATGGTTTCGAGCATGACTACGATGTCGCGGTCATTATCTCCAACGACTCCGACCTCCTTCTGCCAATTGAGGTAGTGCGCAAGAAGCTCAAGCTGCGCGTCGGGATCTTGAACCCGCAGAAGAATCCTAGCTGGGCGCTGAAGCGCGCGTCGACCTTCTATAATCCCATCGGAACCGCGATGTTGCGGGTCAGCCAATTCCCCTCAACACTCACGGATATTCATGGAACGATTACCAAGCCCGCCGCGTGGTGAGCGGCGAGAAGGCGTCGTAAGAGGTTTGCGCGGAGTTACACTTTACAGAGTTTTTCTTGAAACGTGATCCCTGCGAGTGCATAATTACATGTAAAGCATCAACAAAGAAGTAGAGGAGCGCGTTGAAAGGGCAAAAAGATGAGCCGACACGTTTGCCGCTCGAAGTCATGATGGGTCACCGCACACCCGATGGCATGTTCGTTGACGAGTTTGTCGTCGTCAAGCCGGGTGACGAGGCGTATGAGCATGCCTCCGCGTATGCCGCGCAATGCTATCGAGAGGAAGGTGAGCCGATGCCCTACGCGGACGTGGCGGGGCCATCAGTATCTCCCGCGCAACCCACGTCGTCTGACGGACACATCACCCCGCGCTAGCGCGCTATCGTTTGCCTTTCATACACACGGCAGCCCGCCTATCTCCCGTATGAGAGATAGACGGGCTGCCTCTATGTATCGCTGTAGGGAACACGCAGCCTCGGCTTGCCGATCTACAGCGCCCCGAAACACGATGGCCGATGGGAGGCCGCAATCTCCTTTATACTCGCATGGTAGTACATATCGGCTATGTCGCTATAATAGTCGTGTACAATGGGACGGATGTGCCAGAGCAAGAGGGAGGAGGTAAGGGATATGGCAGTAAACCCACAGCTTGGAGCCGTCGCGCGGCCCGTTGATCCTTCCGATCTTGAGGCCGCGATCCAACAGTCACGCGCAATGCTCGACCTGCCCGACAACTGGGATGACGACGGGGGCAGTAGCATCGACGCGGCGACCTGGGCGCGCGACATCATTCCTGCGCGACAGTGCGCTCCAGCTGTGGAGCGAGCGGCACGTCCACGCCGACATCCCCGTCATTTCCCCGGTCGGCGACGGCAGCATCGACATCCATTGGAAAGACGAGCGGCGCCAACTCCTGATCAATGTGCCCGCGTCCGGTGATGACCCCATCGAGTTCTATGGCGACGACCGGGGGCGGACGGTGGTCAGGGGCATCGTGGATCCCTCCGCGTCTACGCGCTGGCTCTTCGCGCGGCTGACGACATAGACATCCCCTGGCCGGACGAGGACATTCCCGAGCAGGACCTCCTCTACATGCGGGTCCACCGCTTGTGTATAGTAGAAGTCTGAGGCACGCCTAGCAATTTACGTTGGAGGTGTCGTTATCGATACAGCAACCCCTCCCCTCCTTGGAACGCTGCTGGAACGGTTGCAGAGCAAGGAAATGCTGGACTGGGAGATCAAGGCTTCTCGCAATGAGCTGTCCAGTAGCCTGTGGGAAACCATCAGTGCGTTTGCGAACACCCAGGGTGGCTGGATTCTGCTTGGAATCGCCCAGCGTGGTGAAGATATCGTCGTTGAAGGTGTCAGTAACGCGCATAAAATGATGGGAAACTTACATAACCTGATGCGCAACAGGCAAAAAATCAGTTATCCAGTGTGCGATGAGAAAGACGCATCGGTGATGCGTGTGGACGACAAGGAGATTATCGCGCTGCGTGTGCCCGCTGCCCCGCGACGCGTGCGCCCGGTCTATATCGGCAACAACCCCTACACCGGCGCCTACGTCCGCCGTCACGAGGGTGATTACCACTGCAACAAGGCCGAAGTCGACCGCATGATGCGCGAAGCATCGGATGTCGCCGCCGACTCCACCATCCTCAACCATTACACCATGGACGATCTGGACCGCGACGTCCTGGCAAGCTATCGCCGCCGCTACCAGACGCTCCACTCGTCATCAGCGTGGAACAGCTATGATGATGATCGCTTCTTGAAAGCCATCAAGGCCGTCCGCCGTGACAGGGACACCGATGAGGAAGGGATTACTGTCGCAGGCCTACTCCTTTTAGGCACGTCCAGCGCGCTGCGAGACTGGCGCACGCGCCACCTGATCGATTATCGCCTCGTAGACAGCGATGCCTCGTCGGAAACGCGATGGAGCGACAGGTTGGCATGGGGGGACAACCTGCTCGGGGCCTACGACGCTATTTACCCACGGCTTGTAGATGGTCTGCGCTTACCCTTCAGGTTGGAAGGCACAACCCGTGTTGATGAAACACAAATGCACGTCGTGCTGAGAGAAGCCTTGGTCAATCTGCTCATCCACGCGGACTACGCCGAGACCGGGTATCTTATCGAAAAGTCGGGGGGCTAGGCCGCTGCGAGCGCCACGGGGGCGTGGGCCTCAGCCGCGCGTTGGGTGATGAGGGCGGCCAGGGAGGGCATCCGATTGGCGCCAGAGAGACGGTCGT
>JAABUZ0100001612.1_pt1 | contig 41913 bp, 57 predicted proteins | sample 5562091 | NCBI WGS metagenome assembly JAABUZ01 (sample SAMN12813069, study PRJNA571459) | rock metagenome | isolation source: Antarctica rocks | place: Antarctica: Victoria Land, Linnaeus Terrace sud | collected 2015-12-21
TTCTTTATTCGTGTACGATAGTCCTGATTAGCATGGAGGTTGCTATTGGACTGAAGCGTTGCACAACCCATGCTGTTCAGGTGCACGTTAAAAGTCAATTTTTGATCATCGGTAATACGTGTCGCCTGAGCAACGGAGCGGGCTGTTATTATTGGGTTTGGGGACAGGCTATGCCAGCGGCACAATCGGGCTCCAATCATCTTTTACCTTTACCGCGTGGATTGACGAGGAGTCTTGGAGAAGCGGAAACAATCATTATCGAAGGGCCTTTCGGACCAAATATCGGGATCTACTCGTGGATTTGCCACTATCTTAGCAATATTCTAGAGCGGAAGTTCTTTCATCAAAAGGATACGATAAGAGACCTACTTTGCCGTCCAGTCCAATTACCAAAGGGTGAGAAGATTTGCTTCTTCGTCGACTCTTCCGCCACATTTCGAAGCCAGTCTTTGTGGCGCTATTTAGACTCGTCTATCGGAGGTGACAAGCCGGTAGACATTTATTTACTGGGTACAACACCTGATGAGATATTGAAGGAGTTGTTTCCGGCATCGTCCTGCTCGTCCCCCTCGCCATGCTCGTCCCGCTCACGCTGCTCGTCGTGCTCTGATACAAAGGTGTATTTTTTTGATAAGATAATGAAGATGGAGTTCCAAAAAATCTGTAGTTCGACGGTTGTGAGTAAGTATCACAAATGAAAGCTATCATCCCAAGCTAATTGTAAGCAAATAGTTCTTGGCGAGGAGGAATTTTGCCTGGATGTTGAAGCCAAGATTTACCCTTTGCCAGCGATTCATCGATAAATAATAGCTAATTCTTTGATTTTGATATTCTGTTACTTAAGTTTATTTTTATGGTTTTTCTGGTTACTATGATTACGAGTATGGGAACCACTACCCTTTATATACACGAGGATTTTTCAGCAATTGCTTCAAAATAACCCGTCGTTTCTTCTGGTAGGCACGTTTGTTTGTTTGTTTGTTCGGACAGCTAGTAAGCGCAGAACATTGTTTTACTAAGGTTGAAGCCTTGAAGGTAGAGGAGGGGTTACAGCCTTCTTCTGACTGGCTCGGCGAGTCGGGCTTGATACTTTAAACACTTACCCATAATGATTAAGCTTCTACCATGGGCTAACAGTTGGTGGGGGGTTGAAAAAAAAAGAACCATGAGCCTATCGGGCATCGCTTCTGTTTGAACGAACGAATATATATGATATATTATTATATGTGTTTGGGCAAACCCGACAGCCCCTGGCGGTCTCCAAGGCCAAAATTTGCCCCGGAAGCCGCCCTGAGGTGTCAAGCACTCCCTCTATCTGAGCGACTGATTCCTGCGGTATGGTGCCCGGCCCATGGGGGCCATTGGGCAACCAAAATCAGGTGACGTTTTGGCTTCAATAGCGATGGAACTGTTGCCTGGTTGAAGCTCTGTGCAAGTGTCAGTATGTATGAGATTACCGGGGGCTTCTTTCGGAGCCTCGTGTATGTATGATCAAGACACATTGCATCCACTGCGTGAACATATATGGCCGTTAGACCTTATGCCCGTTTAGCCGGGGGTTCCTGGGGAGCCATGACGTCGCCAGCTAGAAGCCCGGTTCCAGCCATGAAGATGGCGGCGCGTTTTGCAAACGCCGGTTCACCTAGAGTATTGACATGTCCCTTTTCTCCCTGCCGTTTTGCCATAGGATCGTTTGCCGAAGGTCCTCGTGCCGAGGGCATTCCAAAAGTACATGATTAGTAGTCTGATTTCCTAGCCGGCATGGGCAGGCCGAGGAGTGAGCGATTTTCATGTTGAAAAGGAAGTCCCGGAGTCCAATTTTCTTCGGGTGAGTCCTTTATACTTCAGGAGGGTCTTCTTTGTGATCGTAGGCTGAATCTTGTAGAGGTGCCTGCCCTGCTGGTGAGTGTCCCACGCGTTTGCCCATTATTCCGATGCTCGAGCTCATTCTCCCGCGCCTATCGAGGAGATCAGCGCGGGGAGTTCGGGGGGTCTCTGCCTTGCTCTTCGTCGCGTTCGGTATGACCTTGCCGCCTCTTTCGCTGCCTCGTCGGCGAGCTCGTTGCCTGGGACCCCCACGTGTGCTGGGATCCAGTGTATTGAGATTAGAGCATCGAGCTCGCGAGCCTTGTCTACTATATCTCTTACTATGAACTGGCCTGAGCGACCTCGTGGATTAGCAAGCGTTTTGATCGCGGATTGATCGTATTGTCAGTGAAGATTGTGATAGACAGCTCCGAGTGACCCTTTCGTTCGTCTGTGACCAGTTCCAGAGCTAAGAGAATTCCATATATTTCGCCTGAGTATATTGAGTATTCCCCGAGCGGTTCTACATACTTTCTTCTTTTGGCTCCGATGAACGGGCTGAGGCGTCGACATGTCCGTCTATTCCTGAGCCATCGGTATAGTAGAAAAGCGAGGGCTTCTGAACCAGCAGTCGTTCATGAGTTATAGTGCCGAGAGTTCGTCTATAGCTACTACCTTCGTGTCTATATTTCGTTCCCATGGCGCGCACACGAACGGTTGCCGAGTTTCAATCCTGTTCAGTTCGTCTTTGTTCAGTCGATCGAGGATTCTGTTCAATGGGGTCCTGATCAAGTGTATGGGGAATCGTCGTGTATTCTCGAGACTCTTCGACTCGTTGCAGTATATTAGAAAAACAGTCGAGGAACACTGCAGTGCGAATTTCGTCGCTGTGAGACCTAGCAGCTGCTTCTTTTCGGAGATTGCCAGAGCGACTCTCTTTTGAATGCTTCGGATCTTTGCATATACTGTTCCTGTTCTTCCTATGTTTCCTCGATCCTCAGATGGAAACCACACGCTTGACGCAGACATCATGATGGGCAGTAACCGTTGAGCCATTCTTGTTGAGCTGATTAGTTAGGCTAAAAATGCCTCTATCACCGACCATGTCTTGCAAGAGTACCTAGACGTTTCCATACACCTTGTAGCCCTGACTGTGTATTTGTCCTACTCTTACTAACCAAGCTTGACTATTCGATGTTCCAGGCGACACCACATTCACTGCTACCTTCACGCCCAGTAGCAGCAGTTCGTTCCCTCGTTGCTCTGCCCACGCCGGAGCTTCACACGCTCGGTGTCCTATCCATGAAACTAGATCGACATCACATAGGCACGAACTTAGCTCTGTAGCACTTATTCAGTGCATTTAAATAACGCTTTCCAGGCCTCTTCGCGCTGCTGCTGCCTCTCGTCCTCCAATTTCTGTCTATCTTGATTTATGAGTCATACTTCGAGCATCTTTGACGTACAAGATGCCTTCTGTTTTGAGAACCTTATTAGACTGCTCTTTGCATGCTTTGCGAGAAATTTCAGCGACTTCTATTTGGCTTAATTGATTCTGCAGCAACTTCATTTTACGAGCCATCGTACCTTTTCAGAACGTTCCAAGCTTCCTACCAAAAACTTCTAGTTTAGATTCTCTAGTTAGCAAGTGCTGCTCGGCTAGTAGGAGTTGTCCAAACGGCCGGATCGCCTACAGACAGTTACAGTAGGCGGTGATGTAGTAGGTCGATTCGAACGTTCAATAATTCGAGCTTTATCCAGTACTACCTTCGGATCAAAAAGACTTAAGCCAGTATGCTTCCATGCAGATCGAATGGTAGATTCTTTGAAGGCTTTGGTTCGAAATTCGTTGAAGGCAGCCAAAAATTCGACTTTTGAAATAGGGGTGCATGGCCGGAACTAAATAGGTCATCCCCCTTACTTTTCTCATTCCGTTATTTCTCAAGGCTTAGATGTGCATGGGAATTATAAATCGTCTGGTGAGACCAAGTAATGGTTTGCGCCGTTTGCGCCGAATAGTCTACTGTGCGTTACGTAAACGTCGGTGGTTCTCAAGATCCCACTGTTTGTCCTGTGTGGTGTATGCTCCGCCAGTGCAATGTAACTGTTGGTCTTGTTTTGTGATGCACTACCACTTTTTGACCTGATCAAAAATAGCTGGAAAAACTTTGGCACGACAGGTAGACAACCACAAAGAATGATCGTCGTAACTTCAGCGAGACTGAGATTGCTATTAGCAGTTGAGCGTACAAGTATCGCAAGGCAGAACGATCGTACCTCCACAACCCTAGTTGTTGAAATACATAGGTCTTGTCTTCGGAGTTCAGATAATCAATACTATACACCAGTCGAGCAACACTTGTGAGGCAGGCACTGTATAGAGTGAGGACTCGTTTGTTTTAGAGACAAGAGAGCTTACAGTAGACCAATAGCGAATACTGCGGAGACCTCGATTTTTCGCCTCAAGGGTAAATGAAGCTTAAAGATCGAGTGAATTGGAAGAACAAGAATGGATACATCGGAGAAAATGTTCCAACTCCCTGAGACAAGCAACAGCGAACTGGTGTTAATACATTGTCCAGATACGCGAGGATTCCAAATCTTGTCCCTTGGACTGCACTGAAATATGCATATGAAAGCCACGATGGTGTAAACACAAAAGTTCGTCCAGATAAGGAAGTGAATAATCCAGTAGATAGCGCCTCTTCGAGTTGGTACAAATAGTCTCAAGAACTGTAAAAGTATCGAGACTTTCGCCGCAAATATGATAGGACCATAGATGATCTCATTTATATTACCAATCTACAAAGTAGCTTTAGTAAACAGACATATGTAGAATTTAGTGACAACTCACGCGATGTAATTTAACCATATTTCGCTCAGTCACGTTCCATTGATGTCGTCCTGCTCCAAGATTTGTGATTATGATCGACTCTACGGACCAAGCGATGAGACACACCTAAAAGATCATTAGCAATCTTAACAAGACACAGTCTTCGAGAATTGACAAACCCAGGCGAAAACAGATGTGTCTTCTGATCTTTAGCCATGATCATTCACGAGGATATAGAATACTGACAGTCCTCCAGAAGCATGGATTTACTGGTACGTCTTCTTACGGCGAGGCGCGCCCCAATTCCAAGGGTGGTGAGAATTATGTATACTGCGGTGGTGATAACAAGAACGGGCTTCAGAGTATACGGATCGACGAAGTTTGAAGTAACTCCAAAAGGAGGTGCAAGAGCAGGTTCATCCATTACGAGTTTCTTATGTGTTTCTGGGAGTAGATTTTCCACTTCCTTATATCAGCTTTGCCCAGATTTTCGGAATTTTCTCGGAGCTGTCGATGGCTTGCATAACGAGAGCTAAGGTGAGTGTCGATATCGCTATATGATAGACTAAGATGTCAAATGATCAATTACTAGCCTTGTCATCTAACCCTGTGGTCTTATGTTTAATGAGTAAGAAGTGGCTCTCGCTGTCGGTTACAGTTGAAGCCTTCTGTGAGCATGGTACGGGATCCCCAAAGCATTGTGTGAAGCTTAGAACAGCACTTGGCAAATTTGTGATGGTTTAGGGCGGGGCGAAGCTATCTAGTGCCTTTGTCTGTCAACTGATGACATGATCTCATGACAGAGCTCTTCAGATGACAGGACTAGATGAAGTTGACAGAGCTAGATGACAGAGCTAGATGACAGAGGCTGTTCCAGTTAAAGTATATTTGCAGCACGGAACAAATACTTAGAGTCCTACGGTGAGGAATGACGGAGTCACCGCCTCCTGCCAGGCCGTGGCTGACGGCGTAATCAGGAGTAAAGCTGGAGAGTCATACGGAAAGGTAAACACATAGTTGATATTCTTTGCCATTGGGGAAGGTGAAAAGCCTCAAACTCACTCTAGCACCCCCTCCAGTGTCCCCTCGGCCCCAGTTAACCCATTATACCAACACTCCGCCGCCGCGTCTCCCCTCCCGCCGCTTCATATACCCATCGTTGTCGTTACCCAGGCATTGCCCGCGCATATTCAGCAGCAGCGCCCCTCTGTGGAACATGTCTACTTCCATCACGACCTGCAAAACGGCTCCGTAATGACATCTGCTTCAAATCGCACACGCGTCCTGGGGCTTGTTTTGCGAGAGATTTCAATGTCACGCGTACTTTAGCAGGTATGGGAGAGCTCACTTTTAAATGGCAAACAAGATCAATCTTGTACAACACTCAAGAATCCCTACATTTTCCAACGTGCAACATCAGAACACTCGAAGAAATCGAGACAAATTTGCTTATCATGCAGTACTGAGCGTCTTGCTTGCAAACGAGAGGAATATTTTGTTGGTAAATAAGGGTCAGAGCGAATATGTGCATATATCGACTGCTCGAATCAGTAGGTAGGTGGGTATACTCAGCAGATAGGTAGAGAGATTCTCAGTGAGTAGGTAGGTAGATTTGGTAGGGAGGTCGGTAGAAAGTTTGGTATCGAGTTTGGTAGAGATTTCGGTAGGGCGTTTGATAGGGGAATGTATCGAATACTATGGAGTAAGCCATGGAGCGAATGACGCTTATTCGAACGTGTCGCGCAATTTTGAAGGAGGGTGGTGAGTACTAAGGTAGGCATCAAAAGTCTTCTCAGAAGAGTTATACGTAAGGGCTGGCACAACCGAAAAGCTTACACGCAAGAGCAAGTTCCTTGGTGCAGCCACGGCTAACAGCATCCGGGTAAGGCGGGGTAATCTGAAGCCCCGCTTCGGACAGGGTGACGTGCTGACTGCTGAGATGTGCTTCGCTTATGCTGTTGACACACTGAAAACTAACCCGAAAGTACCTAGATCCGAGTAGTGGCCTGGATCGGGCTAGTTTATTTCGCGATAAGCAGCTGTATCATGCTATGCTGGATTAAGGTTAGGTACCTTACTTACACATGTATGGGTTTGCTAGAGCCGGTGCTCCCATCCCAACTCCCAAGTCCCAGCTATCTTCCCCACCTGTGCAAGCTCTTCTTGCCCAACTCGCCAAGCTCTAAGTTGTTTGGCATATATCTTTCCGTTTTGACAGCAGCATCCCTTAGACAGAATGTCGAAGATGAATCGAGACCCCCCGGCGGTGATGTTGACATCGGCTACAAGCTGGAAACCGGTACGACAGTCACCTTTATCGCTGCAGCTATCGTGGTTGGACTGCGCTTTATGGCGCGTATGCTTTACGCGCGTTTGGATGATGTTCGCGACCGTATATGTTCCCTGAGCTATGCGGCGAAAGAAATGCCATCGCAAGTCGGACTCAATCTCTACTCTAGGTCCAAGCTCTCGTCGCAACTATATTGGACTTTGTTGCCATTCACTGGGCGCCTGAGTCGACACACCTTTTTCCTGAACCTGCGGCGGCAAGTTCAGCAGCAGTACTTTCCGCTGCTGGCCCAAGTCTTCTGCGTCCACGCCCTGACCTTTGCGAAAATCAGCATCTGTCTGCAATACACACGTGTGATCCGAAGCTCGCAGAGAAGATGGCTGCGCTGAACTTGCAACACGCTCGTCATCCTCGTCTTCTGCATGGTGACCATTGTCTTCTACGCCCATTGCATCCCAGCTGAGAAAACATGAAGCCCGTCAATCCAGGGAACTTGCTGGAATTCTGCATCGTTCGAAGCCTTCCTAATACTTCAGGGATCATTTTCTGCGGCCACGGACTACATCCTTTGCATCCTGCCGATATTTCTCTTCAAGGACCTTCAGATCGGAATGAAAAAGATCTCTGCAGCTCATGGGCCTCAGATTAATGCAAGCACAATCTCATTCTTCTGAATCGTATCGCAACTCTAACGTCGGTACAGCACCGGGATGCTTGCAACCATCCGCACCGTCGAAACCGCCGCCGCTCTCAGGAGCCCAGTGCACGACACCCCCTATGACTTCATCATGGTGGGCTGGCATGGAGCGCAAGATCGCCATCATGATCGGCAGCATCCCATCCCTGCGCCCATTGGTGACTTCTTTCATCAACCTCACGAGCAGAACTTTCTCGGGATTGGTTTTCAGCACCAAGAACTCTCAGACTGAGAGCTACGAGATCGAAAGCAAGGAATTCAAGTATGATCTGAACCGAAACAGTATGAAAGGCAGAAAGCCTTTTTTTGAGCAGAATGAGGCCGAGTATCTTCGACGATGACAAGGTTGAACATCAGCCAGGAGAGAATTCTGCCCACTTAGAACCATGAGAATATGATTGCTGAATGTCATCGCCTTTGCGACCCGCGTTTAGGCGTTTAGTTATGTACTCACCAAGTGCATGCCTTGGTCGATCCCTAGCTGGCGCGCGAAAATACGATTGCTCTTAATTCTTCATTGCAATTCTTTAGAGCGATGCATATGAACAGTTCTCATGGCTTTCAAGAGAATCTATACCGCAAGATTTTGAACCAATGTCTTACATGCAGATGTTCCTTTTTGTCATGAGTGACAGTAAGAACACCGAGCGCGCTCGTATAGCTTTCGCACACGGCATAATTGCACTGATCATTTACAGATAGCATAAGATATTGAAATAGCTGAAGAGCAATGGTCGCTGCTGCCTCGCAGGCAGCGCCCAAGAGTGCTACATATCTCTAGAAACGTTCACTTGATGCAAACAGCAGCCTAAACCTCCACCATACACCCCACCTTCTCCTCCTTCGTGATCATTCCCCCACATGCCCTCCTTCACGACGCTGAACTCGACGCTTCGAACTCCGCCGTCCGTCAGCACCTTCTCCAACTTTTTGGGATCGCACCACGGCTCCATCAGCGGCAGCTCCGTCAGCGGGTTCACGGGCTTCACACGCTCCTGCACCTCCCAGAGAATCGGGTTGAAGCCAAACATTTTCCAGAGCGTCACCGTCGCAGTGCCGCCCGGCTTGAGCGTGCGGTAGATCTGCTTCACGTCCGCCACGGGGTCCTGACAGAAGAAGATGCCGAAGTTGGTCAGGACTGCGTCGAACGAGTTGTCCGCGTAGTTGAGGGTCTCGCCGTTCTCGAGGCGCAGATCCTTAACCTGGGCCGCGAGCGCGGGGTCCGCGGCGATAATGGCCTTGAAGGACTGCACCATCGGCGGTACGACGTCGGCAGCCGTGACCTCGGCGAAGGGGTAGACTTTGAGGAGCTCTTGGGCAGCTGCGCCGGTGCCGCAGGCGTTGTCGAGGACGGTGCCGCCTACAGCGGGAAAGGATTTGAGCATTGGAGGCAGGTGTGAGGCGACTGCCCGGCAGGCGTGGCCGACTCGGTGTTCGTAGACCGAGATGACGGAGGCGAAGCCGGCGAGGCCCTCCTGGGCAACGGGGGCGGAAGAAGCCATGTTGGGTGGCGTATTGTTGAAGGTGAGAATGCTAAGAAGGCGGCAGGAATTAGGCAGGACCGGTTGGCTTCTTGAACTTGAGACAGTGGTCGTTGATCACTTGCGGGCTTGCGTACACGGTGGCCGTAGATTGTTGATGCGTGGAGGAGCCGGAGGACAAAGAGACCGACGCTGACGAATTTGGAAAATGTGATTGTTGTGCCTGCTTCGGTGACTGGAATGTCTCAGCGAGGTGTTGCCTACATGTATGATGTACAGGTCCTTCCTGCAGCGGGCTGGACATTGCTTGAGCGTTGCCGGGCTTGTTCAGGTATGGCTTACGCCCTCATACAAATTATCCTTGTTAAGAGGCTTTTTGCTAATGCAATGTTCAGCCCGCTGCAGGAAGGACCTGTATCGAAGGATCCGTCATCTAGACCCTTCTTCTGATACCATATCAAGCTTACACACGTTCGAGATTTCCTGAAAATATCTGGGGCCAAGGCTTTGCGCAAGTCCTCATGTGGGATGCATGATGCTTAAGAGTCAGCATTACGGTAGTTGGAAAAGAGGAAATACTATAAGAATCCTCTCTAGGAACGTAAGCCTCGACCTAAGCCATCGTGACAAGATTGGTACATGCCATCAAGATGGGTCGCTCTGCATGTATCGCTCTGCCCGTGATAGGTACTATCACCTCCCTCATCTGTCTTATCGTCGTTGGTCTTGGCGGCACGAACCACGCCTTCCTGAACAACCTTTACTTTTTTCGAGCGAACACCTCCCAGATCCACATCAAATCCACCATCCTCAACTTACCGGGTCTGCCTGCTAGTCCTGTGGGAGCCAGCATTCCCGGAATCGACCTCACTCATGACAGTCCCACCCTTGTCGCGCGATCTCTAGGAATCAAAGATTTTTATCACGTCAGCCTCTGGAACTACTGTTCCGGTGACTTTAAAAACGGCACCGACGGTGTCGAAGATCATGTCATATTTTGCTCCCCGCGCCAAAACCACTTTTGGTTCAACCCCGTCGATATCTGGAAATTAAATCACACTGTCGCGGACAAGCTCTTTAGCAAAGAGCTTAAAGCCGGCCTGAACAAATACAAGATTGTTACGAATTGGATGTTTGTCTGCTACATTGCTGCTGTTCTCTCTACTATCATCGAGATCTTGATCGGCCTCACGGCTCTCATGTATCGCTTGGGAAGTGTCGTCACAACTATCGTCAGCATCATCAGCTCACTCTTTCTCTTCGCCTTCGCTCTCACTTCCACGATCCTTTACAGCACTCTCGTCGGAACTTTCAATTTCGGAACGAAAGAGAATCAGATTCACAACAGTCTAGGCAAAACGATTTACATCTACACCTGGCTCGCTGTGGGTTTCTCAATGGTGTCGGGCTTTTTCTGGCTGGTCAGTTCGTGCTGCTGAATAACCTTGGTGGAAAGTTACGAACGCACAATCATAAGAGGATCAGCGCTGTTACATGAATCGCGACCAAAAAATTGAAGTCTAAGCTTACAAGCCCTTGTTGGGCGGAGCGTAGGGAGTGAATCCCAGGCTTCAGCGACATACAAAGAATTTTAAGCTTTGCCATTTTCACGGGGCTTCCGGTATTGTAAGTCGATTCAATGTATTCCCAGCATGGTTAAGTCGTTCGATGAGCAGCTAATTCTCTATTTCAATTATTTGTTCTGAACGGGAAAAAGGGATCATGTAGTGCCCATTTTCTTTAGGAATGACTAATTACCCCAGTCTGATTGATCGCCGTCTATTTCGCACAAGCCTTATGATGTTTGGGTGCAACTTCTATTCTTACCTTTCCCTTCCATTTCTTTATGAGGCTTGGTCTATGACGACAGGAGAAAACCCGCTGGCATTGACCGGACCGCATTGAATTGTCCCTCAATCTTCTGTCATTTGCTTTACATGGAATTGTACACGATTGTTCCGCACGGGACATTCACTTCCTGCCAATGCAAAATCTCGACGATTATACTATACTAACTCTTGATTGGGTGGGCGATATCTAGCATGACGTCCAAATACTAGTTAGCAATTTGTCAAGCATGCAGGCATGTCAAATAGGCAAGGTTCATCTGCTACTAAGCCATAATTACAAGGAAGTGTTCAAGATTATAAGTGCATTCGGTTTGTAGGCTGCAATCCAGTGAGCGAGATGGATGGAGCAAGGTTACAACCTCGGTCATAATAGTAGAATTTCAGGTGTGTCAACCCCATTAAATGCCCATATGACCTCGTATTCCAAACGCAAAGAGGAGCTGGGCCGGCGTGGTTGGAAACAGGGAGTATGGTTACCCCTGTGGTTAGTTAGTAGAGTAGTCCAATCAATATACATACACTTCTCATGACTGGTGTAGAGCTCCCCTACCGGCGGCGGCGTGAGATCTATTGTGTAACGCGATAAATTTGATGGAGGATGACGTCGTTGCCTGCAGGTATTCAATCCTAATTTGGTTCCCTCTAGAGGGCCGGCGGTTAGATATGGAATAGATATTTCAGTTCCATCGCGCCCAAAGAGTCCTATCATCGCACACACCTAGTCCTCGAGGTGCTCTTTTGGAAACTTTTCGCCGATTGTGACACAACCGTGCCGGCTTCAGCGGCACCACCGTCTATTCGTAGTGCGCACAAGCATTGCTGGGCGTCTCTCTCCCCAGGTCAGCAATGGCGGTCGTACTCCAGCTTGGAAGGAAAGGGCTCGGGATGTCCATTTAAGAAACGACGAACTTAGTGGCAGGTAAGTGGATGGCCTTGCTTTCCGGCACGAAGTTTGACAAACCAGCTAACAGGCATTCATCCCCAGCGGGTGATCGATCTTGTTCACGGAAATTCCTCGCCGCCGCTGCATGCCTCTGATGGGGACCGGCAAAGCTATCTCCACTGCCTCGGACAGAGGGAGCAGGGAGCCTCAGAGACTCCCTGTCACGTGAACCGTTGAACAGATACGGGCACGGAGTCTAGCGCTGTGACACAGGCTCGGACCTACTAGTACTGTAAGTACAGCTCTTCGAGCCGCCTCAAGCATGGCTTTACAACAGCACCGTTGCTGCCGTCGCTGTGGTCGCTGCCGGCCCGACATCAATAGCCCTTGAAGACCGAATCAGGACAAACATACTAGGCAGAACACAACACCGGGCTCGTGCTTGCAAAGACGCCAGATGAAAGCATGTTGCAAAAAATCGACGTTAGTCTCTAGTGTCATATGGCTGATGCACGAACCCAGTACCTGTTAAAGTATGGCTGAACTAGAAGATTTTGTAGCATATGAAGCTTCGGTTAAATACAGTGCGTCATGTGACCTCGATAGGTCCGAGCATAACTCCCGTTTCAACATTCCCTCTCGCCTATCATCTCGCTGACGCCAAATTTGAAGCTATTCGGAAGCTCCCTCTGCTCAGAAAACTCCCTCTGCAACCGATTAGCTCCCTCTGAAGCCATGTAACCTGCTATTTGCCATAGCTCTTGCCCGAAGCCATCCTAGCCCCTATTTGATAGATCATCCTGATCCAGTCGTTTGCCTCATCCTTGATGAAGTGTAGATCTGATCATTGACTAAAGGTGTGTCTATTCTACAGCAGAGGCTATCTATGTTTTGTGTGTGCCGCAACCGACGCTAGCCTCAATCGGCTAGCTGCAACTACTATGTTCCTACTTGGAATAGAACGACTACTCCTCTTGCTCCTACTACAGCTTCTACTACAGCTCCTACTGCAGCTTCCAGCTTCTATTGCTTCAACAATCCTGAGGGCTTTGCCGTTTGCCGTTTGCCTCATCCTGAGGACTTTGTATGCCCGAAGCCATCCTAGCTTCTATTTAAATAGATCATCCTGATCCAGCCGTTTGCCTCATCCTGAGGACTTTTGCCTCCGCTTTGCCGTTTCCCTTTTTTTTTTTTGTTTTTTTGATATCGAATAATCTCATCCTGAGAACGCTTTTTTATGCCCGATATCGTTGCCGCGACATCTAATTGCCCGAGCCAGTTGCCGCTGATTCTAACCAATGACTGTTCTTCTGACCCTCGCTGTCATCGATCCTATCCTAGCCGATGAATCTCTTGCCTGAGATTCCAGCCCATTGTTAAATTTCTCTTGTAGATGCTCCGGGGCCAGCTCCGGATGCAACGACCAGCACCCCTCTTCAGTGTGACCAGTCTTCTGTTGGAAAAAGGGGAGTTGGTAACCTCCGCCTCATAGGGCTGGTAGGGCTGGGGCCCGCTAGTAGAGTTTTCACCTTCCACCTCCTACTCGTAGATAGCTTCCAAACAACAACAACCAATATGTGGGAAACGATATTTGCACACCCTGTTTCCATACATGCACACCCTATTTCACTACATGCACAAAGGCTTGTGTACTTATTCGGCAATCGGCATACCTCGAACAACAACATACGCTACTGCTCAATTCACCCCAATCATTCAATATGGCAACGATCCAGCCTTTCGCATCTTTGAATGGTGCGAGGCTCCGTAATTTGAGAAACGTTTAGAACAAACAGAATGGTATGATAGCTTGTCCACCCGACAATCTGACCCTTGCCTAGAGTTCAATTGAACTTGTTAGATATTTATAACGTACAATGATCTGATTTATGCTCACATTACAATTAGCTGTTTCCGCTACACCATCCTCTCTCAAGCGAAACGCTCCACAAGAATTCGAGGATCACGATTCGGAGTACATCGACCCTTCCATCTTCCTGTCATCTAACAAGAAGTCCAAGAATAACAACATCGACCTCGTAAAGCCGAACAAGGCATCGCACTTTGCTCTTACAAACACTCTCTCTACCCCAAGCGCGATCAATCGGCCCATAATCACCCCAGCTAAGCTCTTGAAGCGTAAGGCAGAGGTTCCATCAACACCAATTGTTCCAGATAGAGCAGCAAAGAGCCGACGCGTTGAACCCTCCTCGGCACCGACCGTTACGGGTAGATCACCCAAGAGCAAACGCATCGACATCTTGTCACGTCGTCGTGTGTCTTCGAGCCCTTTTACCCGCGTTGATCCTCCGGCCTTTTCGAAAGGTGGTTCTCACGATGGTGTGCCGTTCTCACTTGATGCTGCTTTGTCCGGCACTGTTTCGTCTTACAAGCCGGTTCAGTCTGTGAACGTACTCACCTTGAAGGAGTCAATCCCTAAAACATGGATATTCGACATTCGTGAAGACACAGAAGGAATCAAACCTGATGTATCATTACACTCTCATTCTTGACATCTCTTCGGATGACGAGAGCCGCGCTGCCGCCAAAGACGATAGAAGCAAAGAGAACGTTCCTCCCGTTGACGGCCCTGTATACTCTTCTGCCGCTGTTACTACATTGCCGGCCGATATGATGATCGATGAGCCTCGTTCTCCTCTCGGCACCCTCGACGCCAAGGACATTTATGCTGAAGGCTGCGATGCATCCTCTTACATTATCGTTCCTGCCGAGAAAGAGATTGACCAGGTCAAGGAGAAAGTCATTACTGCCACGGAACCAACCCAACGAGGTCTCCTCCATGATTGAACCCACTATCAATACTGGGGTTGAGCACGCGGACGGCTGGAGAGAGTTCTTGGCTCAAGTCAAACAGTTCAAGTGTGACTCCAGATGTGCTTTCAACACGTCAATTGATATTCAGAGCCCATGAGCCTTTCAGCCGGAGATCGAGATCTGGGAAACCAAAGCGCAAAGGGTGATAATGACATCACTGCTCAAGAAGTTTCTCGAACAAACTCACCACTTGATGCCCTGCAGCCTGTAACGGACCTTCTCGAGATCGTGGATGACGTTTTAAAGGGGTGTTCTGATCAACCTAGTAGTCAGAGCTCAGGAAGCATAGTAGTAGTAGTAGATGGGTGAATCTAGGAGGTAGGCTAGATACAGGTGGGTCGGTAGCTACATGGCTGAATAGCTAAAAGGACAAACGGTAGAGGGTAGAGGGTAAAGGGTGCCATGAAGAAGAAAACCTCACTCGAGAAACCTCTATAAGTAGTAGCCAATGTCTCCGTGAACCCTGAACATGCGACCGGCTCAATACTGTTCCGTGGACCCTGAATGCGCTCGGGAAGCCTCTATCAATAGTAGCTAATATCTGCTGAGCCATGCTGGGGAAACCCCTATCAATAGTAGCAAATATCCCTGAAGGTGCGGCTGAGCCGTGCTAGGGAAACCTCTACCAATAGGTAGTAGGTAGTATCTCCATGGACCCTGAATACGGCCGGATCAATGCTGTTCCATGCGACTCGAGCTGTTTCGGCGGCATAAAAGCGCAACTTTTGGGGGACGAAGGGTTATTAGGACATTCCTGTGAATTTGATGATGGACTGGTATCGTAGGGGTGAGGGCTTTATGAATGTTGTTAGGAGGAGGCAGCTTGTCGAAAGGATCTGCTGTGAGGCTGTCAAAGCGGCAATGCAATAGGTCTGTAATGGTGAGGGCTCTGCGTTGGGGACTTTCGACCTGTTTGTTGGTAATTGTGAGGATTGCTTGCGAATTCCAATCAAATGTGACTGTTTGAACCAATTTGTCTGCAAATATAAGCCAGTCAGTGACTACTTGGTCTAATTCAGCCAAACACCTGAGGGACATGTGGTACATACAATTGCTTGCAGTTTGTTATTCCTGCCACCCCTATGATCTACAATCTAAGGATACGAGCATCTGTTTGGATTCGGCGAGTCGGTGACTGTACCCCATCCGGTCAAGCTACTACCAAATTTGGCCTTGTTGATTAAAGGGGGTGGCCGACTTTGTGGCGGTCAAAGGAACTAGGTTCGTTGGCTGCCCGAGCAAGTCTGTTAAAGCAACGCAGTTTTCAGCTATTGCTGACTCAGAACTGATTGGTCATTGCGATCGTATAATAGGTCAATTAATAGTTGATTTGACTAAATAAACAATAACTAGATTTAGATTTAAGTTCATACACCCTTGTGACATCGGTTTAGTCCGACCCATGGGGGAAACTATGCAAAACCGCTCGCCGACTACACGGCGACTTCGCGTCGCCGATACAATAGGTTTGAGGCTATGTACCAAATAATGAACCTATAGCTTCTATTCAGCGCGTGACGCTCGAGTAAACTCTTGGTGAGAGTGTCTGTGCTGTTTGATTATGACGCATCGTCTTTGCCCTGCTCTTCATTGACGGTATCCTTTACAAACGATGTCCTGGTCCGATCCTCGGTCCGAAGACGAAAGACGTTTCCTTTGCACCCGTGGTGCTCGTGGTTGTAACGTACGTAGAGCTGTGTTCTCTCGCTCAATGATTGCCATTCATTGAGCGAAGAAATATGTGATGGAAGAGAGGCGCACACGATGGGAAGGTAGAGTGTGGTTGTATTGAATAACCCTATCCTGCTCTTGACTTGTGTCACGTAGACGTTGGATGAATTGTTAGTATAGGCGTGCAATCGCAATCGTTCGATGGTTGGCTCTGATCGATAGAAGAGGATGCGTTCTGATCGTCCTCCTGCGCTCTCGATTTTCCACGTAGATAGATGTATGACTTGGCGTCAAGTAAAGAAGGTGGGCTCAAGTCCCCCCAGTATACCAGCGTGACCGACGAGTCACTACTCCTTCGGGCACTGTAGTCACGACACTCAGGCTCATCATCTGGGACGAATATTCTACCTGGTATCTTTTCATCAATTACTCGGCGGCACTGTCGATGTGGTGGAGACGTTCCAGTATACCGACGCGGTCGACGGGTCGCAAATCCTTCGACCACTTGTAGTCACGACTCTCATACTGAGGACGACTATTCCACTAGATATCTTTCTCTCTCTTACTGACATCGACATGTCATTAATCTTCTTCGTAGGTCGATTTTGGCTGTTAGGGGGGTGTTGTCGCGTAGGTGAAAACTCTGCACGGTCGGCTTTCCTGCCCACGCAACGTCCTAACATCGTTCGAACTGCGTCGGATTGAGATCTCAAGGCTCTCCTGACTTCTATTCTGAAGAATAGAATCAAAAGGTTCGTAGCCGGCACCACGTACAGGTGGATCTCGTCGCCGGCCTAAACAATAACTATTTACACAATTTTATATGCGCTGGGAAAGTCAACGGGGAAGTTAATGGGGAAGTTAATGGGTAACTAATGAGGTAGGGAGTCATGAAGGGAGCTATGAAAGGAACCATGGAGACTGTTCGATAGGGAGCCATGTAGGATGTTCGATAGGGAGCCATGTAGGATGTTCGATAAGAGCCATGTAGAATGTCCGGTAGGGAGTCACGTAGAGTGTTTGATCCTTGATTGCGAAGCAATTCGAAGCTTGATAGAGAGCCATGTAGGGAGCTATCGTTCGCTAGAGCCATATTTGATGCTCGATAGGGAACAGATTTGATCCTTGAATGGTGAGTAGAATGATGAGTAGGGTGGTGAGTAGAGTGATGAGCAGGGTGGTCACTAGAGTGGTCAGTAGGGTGGTCAGTAGGATGGTCAGTCGAAAGGTCAGTCGGAAGGTCAGTAGAAAGGTCAGTCGATAGCTCAGTAGAAAGCTCAGTTTGGTAGGGAGTTCGGTAGAGCGTTTGATTGAGAGTCCGATAGGAAATTTGATAGAGAGTTTGGTAGAGAGCTTGGTAGGGAATTCGCTAGAACTTTTGGTAGAGCGTTTGGTAGAACGTTTCGTAGAGCGTTTGGTAGGGAGTTTGGTAGAACGTTTGCTAGGGAATTCGCTGGGGCTTTAGTAGAGAGTTTGGTAGGGATTTCGGTAGGGAGTTTGGTAGGGTAATCGTCAGGGCGTTTGGTAGGGCGTTTGGTAGGGAGTTCACCAGGGCGTTCGGTATCGAGTTTGGTAGGTAGTCATGAAGGGAACCATGAAGGGAACCATGAAGGGTGTTCGATGGGAAATCATAAAGGGAACCGTGGAAAGTATTCGGTAGGGAATCATGGAGGGAGTCATGAAGGGTGTTCGGTAGGGAATCATGGAGGGAGCATTGTTTGAAGCACTGTTTGACGCGTCCTATGCGCCCGACCGAAGCGTTTTTTGAAGCATGTAGCGAGCTTGGTAGGGAGCCATAGAGGAAGCCATGGAGGGAGTCATGAAGGGATGTTTGGTAGAAAGCTTGATAGGGAGTTTGATAGGGAGTTTGATAGGGAGTTTGATAGGGAGTTTGATAGGGAGTTTGGTAGGGAGTTCGGTATCAAGCCATGGAGGGTGCTTTCTATTGAGCTAGTTAGCATGTGCTACGAAGCAGACCATTGAGTAGGCCATTGAGTAGGTCATGAAGTAGGCCATCACGCTGCCACGCAGTGTAAACTCGAAGCCGAATAGAATAGTCGATCATTCCAGATTTCATGATTAACTGAAAAGGGGTTGCTAATAAGCCTATGACTCCTGTTTGTAGCTGTGTCAGCCGCGAAGGTCCTTACCTGAATCTCTAGGCCAGTTGTTCCGTAGGCATTGTACTTTAGTCGCTCGGTAGGCACTTTGCACACTCATTCCTGTACGGTTGAGCCACGACTTGACTTACCTTACCTCTAAATACTCTTCACGATCCTCTTCAGCATGCAACAAATTGTCTACTCACAAGCAAATTAATCTACCGCTCGATAATACCTAGGTACTTCATACGTTATTTACACATCTAGTTGTTCCTCCTCGAGTCCCGTCACCATCAAATGTCAACCTGGGTTTAGCCGAAGGACTCCTCAACGATCTCTGCGAGATACATATAGAGGTACATAAACCCTTTGTCGAAGCAGCGATCAAGACTTGTGTTATGGGGAGACGGGTTCTTTGCCGAAGAGGGAAATGGCTCTTGAATGTTCACGAAAATCTCATGAAGCAAGTGAGAACGCGTCTTCTTCGGATTCTAATCATTCTACATAGACATCTCTATCACCGCCCACCGTGTTGAGATTGAAGAACTGATAAAAATTGCCCAGGAAATTTTCAAAAATGTTACCTTGAACGCTTCACATTCTAGAAAACAGGGCTCAGCATCTACATTTCATCGATCTCTGTGAACTTCTTCGATAGTGCTTCTGTAAAGCCTACCATGGCTTATATCGAGATTGCGGAAAAAGATAAGCATGGGTGATTTTTCAAAGGGGGGGACGTGAGGGGGTTGAATGACTTTTTTTTTGGTGAAAGAGTGGGGGTTTTGTTGGGGGGGGTTGAAGAGAGAGAGAGAGAGGGAGGCTGTTCTGATGAGTGGGTGAAAGGAAAGAGGGTTTTTGATTAGGGTGTGAAGGGCAGAGGGGTGAGCGTTTGTAGTGAGAAGGAGTAGCGAGAATGCAAGGGGAAATCTTTGCAGAACTGGTGAAGGTTCAGGGCAAGTTGGTTCTCGGGTAGATGGAAAGAGGGAAAGGAAAGTTTCGTTGCTCAAGCTATCTACTGCTACTGTGCTGGAAGTGGAAAGGAAATCGAATCGCTTGGAAAAACAAGTGCTGCCGCAGTCATGATGAGGCCTCGGCCGCCCCTTGAGCACAGCCGCTGATGAAGAAACGGAAAGGACATCGCTGGAAAAACAGGCAGGAAATCGACAAGAAGACTAAGTAAAGAAATAGCCTCGGCATCGCTTCGCCCCGCACAAGCACTTTGCAGGGCGGTAGTTCTGCACCCTCCTCACCTCGTCGGCCATCTCCTCCGTGATGACATCCCGGTCATCTTCGTCCTTGTAGTCGAAGGTGAGCTCGGTGCCGGCGGGGATGTCCTCCTTGGCGAAGAAGGCGACGTCGTAGATCTCCTGGTCCGCATGGTTGGTTGACGCAGTGTGAACCTGGAGGTTCGGGGCGCAGAAGTGGTTGATGAAGCGGGTGGGTCCATCAACGTGCACTCCGTCACAAACATACTTGCAGGCGACGAACTCTGGGTTGAACCAGATCTCATTGCCCTCGGCGTCGTGTTCGATTGTTCATTCGCTCTCTTCGACTTGTTGGGCGTGCCATTTGACCTTATCGGAGTGAAGTTTGAGGAACTCTGCTTTGGTAATGGAATCTGGTCCCTGAAATTTATCAAAGTTCATCAAGTAATTGCCTTCATCTGGGTTTCTCATCTTGCCACGTCGATCGAACTCCTCGGTCGTAATAATTTCATCGCGATAGGTGTTGACAAATTGTCCTCTCTGCAAATTGAACAAACAGCGCAAGCCTAACAGCTGTCAGTGAATGTACATAGGTTGATCTATAGAGAAGACGAGCTTACCCCATCCACGATTCGCAGTCTTGAATATCTGTAGCTTGACTTTACGATCAAATTGTACAACTCGATTCTTGCAGTTGTCGGTGCAATTGCAGCGCGCACATTACACTCATAGATGTGGTTTCGACTCTTGAGATAGACTGGGCGCAGGCAGGCTTTATGGTGTTTCCCCATGGAATAAGGAAATGCTTTTCCCTTCTGTGGTAGGCTCTGGCAAACAGGTACAGGAAAGATATTCGCAGCCACAATGTCGTCCATTCTCGGCTCTGCACTCGCATCCTACCATGGAATCATCTGGTACTTTCGATACGCCTTGGCCCAGTGTGCTCTGGTTGACAAACTCGAAGGTAACTGTCGGCGTCGAGCCATCTATGTCGTTGAACAATGTGACTGCAGGGTCATCAAGGGTGTCGAGATTGCGTAAGAAGCGTCGACGTATCTCGCTTTCCTCATCGGTAAGGGTAATCTGTGCTTGTTTGTGTTGGTTTCCAGTGGCTGCAGAGTCGAACGAAGACCTCGACGTGTTCGCTGTTGACTTGAGCACATCTGTAGAAGTATGATCAGCAAAAAGATATATTGAATGCTGAACAACGGATGAAGTTGTGTAAATTGTAAGTTCTTGAGAAAGGCCAGAGCGTCCTACCTCCACATCGGCTTCTGGCGAAGCCCACGAATACTTGACCTCATTGGTGACTTGAATACACTTGAACTCTGGCCACGCGGCTCTAAGCTCAGGCGTTGGATGCGGCGCTGGATTGACTACACGCATCTCGGGCGCTGAACGATGGGACAAGGCAAATTCATTAGGAAAAGAAGGCAACGAGTACACTGCTTTGCTTTCGAACATTTAGCTGAATCGTTCGAAGTGTACTATTCATTACGAGATGGATAGAGCACTCGACACTTTTTGCTGTATGATTCGTGAGGGCCGCCACAAGGTACACACTTCGATGTTGCATTGCAGTTATTATGATTGTGTCCTTCTGTAGCGCATCTCGCACAGACGGTCGCTTTCTTGCAGTTGTAGGCCTTATGGTTCATACTCTGGCAATTGTAGCATTGATCAGGTCTAGAACGTCTCTCAAAGACGTTGGTAAACCCCGATTCACCATTGACGTGAAAGTAGCCTTCTTGCAGTAGTCTGTTGGCATCGCTGCCTCTATGCAGATATACAATCATGGATCCGTACGCTTTGCCGTTGTCCTTCCTGCTAATCCATGCCACCTTTGCCACTGAGGCCTCATTTTCCTTCCCCAGTGACTCTATGATCCCCGGTAGCAGTAACCCCTCAGCGGAAAGGACGCCGTCCCTACGCGCGTTGCCGACTTTGATGGGGTATAGCTGGTCCCTGAGCACCCTCGAGCCACCCACAGTGATCTTCTCAGCCGCTTCCCTAACGACCTTTGTCTCTTGAACGTCCCTGCCCGTAAACCTCCAGTTTTCTTTGCCTTGTTGCTTGCGGATCTCTTTCTCAATGGCTTCCCTCACTGCGGCGGGATTGGCTTTCGTTTTCTCTGCCGCGTTTGCTCGGGACGTGTCGATAGTGCAGTATGGCGTGTCGGTGTATGTCGATGGTACAGTTAGTCCTGACGAGACAGGTGAGATGTTGCTCGGGCGACTGTTGGGTGGCGTTTTCGCTATTGCTGCATAGGTTGGTGATCCTTCTGAGGGGACGTGAATGTTTCGTTTTTGTGCATTCGCTAGAGCGGTGTTTTCTGCCTTTAGAGCCACTGTTTCTGCTTTAAGAATAGTTGCTTCGTCTAGCAGCTTCTGGATAGTCGTTGCTTGAGCGTCTAGTTGAGCTTGTAGTAGTGTTGCCACTTGCTCTCTTGCCTGTTGGGTGAGTGTCGCCGCTAAAGTGGCGAATTCTGCTCTTATCTTCTGCATAAGGCCTAATAGACCTACTGCGGACGTATCGTCGCCCCTCTCGATCGATGAGGGGTCCAAATCCATTACTGTTTCGCTTGCAGTGTCGCTTGCTTCATTCAGAGCAGCGTCTCGTGCTTCTCGTGCCTTCCGTGAGACGATTTTCCTTCTCTCGGAGCTTCTTTTCTTCATGTCGATTGTTCTGATGCGGCCGGGCGCCATGCGGCTATCCAAGATATTTTTATTTTATTTTATTTTTATTTTCTTCCTGGCAATCTCAAGGTCGCAATCAGTAATAACCCCACTTGTTTATATGAATCAAGTCTTTCAAATTAGATTGTCTTTGCTCATATGTGTGTAGTTTATCAAGGAGTAAGTACAGAGAATGACGAGCAATAAGTATGCGCGCGTTCCGAATGCGCTAGTCCCAATACGGAAAGGCGTGTCAAGATCTCGCCTACCTACCTTAGATGTCAAGATTTGACCCAGCCTCGCTGCATGACCGTAACATAGCTTGACCGATGCTGATGAAGGACGTTGAGCAACTGCATTCCACATTTGCGCAGAGTTGTTTTGACGTTCGGTCTGCGCCAGTCAGATTCGTAACTGTATGTCGCAATCCGAGCATTGGGAATGAGATCTGGCAAAAAATCTCGAAGCCACATAACCTCCGCAGTGTCGAATGCAGTTTGCGCGACATCGGGGAGTTCGTCAGCCCGGGTGTTCTTCTGGCGGCCTCGTAAAAAATCGAATCGGTCACGATGTATAGACTTCGCCTCCTCGACAGAAGTTTGTCTTCCTACCCAGGTGTGGTATGGATGGGCATCGAGACCTTGGACTGCGATAACGCTTAAAGGTTTGTCAGTGATGCTGCTTGGGCTTGACGAAGGGCTACTTTTCGTACTCTACCTCGGGTCCGTTATGACTGTGCCCACCACTGACCCAAATATTGAGACCTGTTGCCTTGACAGTGTATTTGCTGCAAATCCTCGTGGCAGCTTGAGTTGCGTAGCTTTGCGACATTGAACGAGGAGCCAGAGATCCGCAGTAATGTCATGAAGAAGGTGGGCTTTAACATGACTGAGAATGGGCTCTGGATGGGGCTTTGCTGGGATTACATAAGCCAGTCGCTGAGGTGACGGCGGCTCTGGCCCGTGTAATGCTTGCATTCGACCATCATTCTCTCCGCACCAGCGTGTATCATAGCTGTAGGGCTCGCACTCGCGAGTACGTTGAAATATCTTCAGTTATCAAGATATCGTTCTACAGAAGGCAAATTCTCTACTCTGTCCGTAACAACGGATATCTTTCCAACCACATGAATAACCAGGGTGCTAAATGGCTTGGCCTGGTTGTTCTTTATGAAGGAGAAACGCCTGCTAACACAAGTAAACTCTAGTGTTGTTGCCGTTCACGGTCTTGGAGCAGATCCTGCTTGGGCATGGGTACGGAAGGTTGGGGTGGAAGGGACTGATCAATACAAGAAGGTAAACTGGCTCGCAGACAAGGACCTGCTGCCAGCGAAGATGCCGCATGCCCGCATTATGACCTTCAATTACGAGTCAAACTGGCATAAAGATGCGCCAAAGCAAAGACGTGTTCTTTGTGCTGATCAACTCCTCACTGCTCTAGATAATAAACGGAAAGAGGTAAGACGTTAACATCTGCGGTTCTTGTCAACACTGACTTTAACAAATGATAGAAGGAGACTAAATATAGGTCTCTCATATTTATTGGACATAGCTTTGGCGGAATAGTCATTGAGCAGGTGAATTGATCTTTCCCTACTTGAGGGGTGTGTCATTGATTATCTGCGACAGGCTCTTGTGAGTGCCAATTCCGGTGAAGATACCTTTCAATATCTTGCAACATCTACCGTTGGGATTGTCTTCCTTGGGACCCCTCATCGTGGTACAAAAGCTTCAAAATGGGGAGAATGGATAGCATATACTGGCAAGAAGTTTGAATTAGAGATGAGTGATGCGATTTTGAAGGATTTACGTGAAGATTCTGAGACCTTAAACGACCTACTCTATTATTTCACGCTATGACTTTTTCGGATGTCAGTTCCAACAGTATGCTTTTTTGAAATGCGTAAGACGGATTACGGGCAGAAGGTAGGTGGCAGTTGGAAAGAAATGGTATGTAATATTCAACATTGAGCTTTTAGTAAAGTCTAACATCTTGAGTAACTAGGTAGTAGAAGAGAAGAGTGCTTGCATAGATGGTCACCGGAAAATTGCCTTATCAACAGATCATTTCAAAATCAATAAATATGATGGGCCTGAGGATGATTCATACAGAAATGTTTATCCTATCATCAAGGAGATGGCAGGACATGCTATGAAGAAGGTACATGGGCGCCTAAAACGTAGGTGTATTCAGGCTACAGGTTCATTTTTGCGCTAATGCATTTATAACAGCTCAAACAATCATTGATAACAATTCAAGTAAAGGAAACTACTTAATAGACGGTTGCTCATCTTTGCTAACTTGAGATAATCAGTAATACCGAGAGAAAATCTCAGCTGCCTTCAATCTCTGTTCCTGACAAATCCTCCTGATGACCTGAGAGCTATTCGAAGGTCTAGTGGGAAGCGAGTTGAAGGCACTTGCGAATGGCTACTCCTCCACGAAGCATATACTGCCTGGCTAGTTGAAGACAGCCCTCGAATGCTTCAACTAGTAGGTGCTCCAGGCATTGGGAAGACAATGATATCAAGCTACTTAATAGACGAGCTTGGCAAGAGAGCTCAATTTACTTCTGGCATGATGCTGGCATACTATTTCTGTGACAACAAAGACGACAAGCGCAACACTGCCATTACTATCATTCGAGGGCTCCTCTTGCAGCTCTTGAGGCAAAGACCGCTACTGTTTAAGCATATTCAGGAAGATTATGATCAGATGAGAGACCGAGCTTTCGATAATTTTGATGCTCTTTGGCGAATTCTGCTCAAAATAATGGCAGATCCCAATGCAGGCCAGATCTATCTCCTGATAGATGCTCTGGATGAATGTGACAAGTCATCACGTGGATTCCGACAGGCCTTTCTTGCGAGCCTGGCAGAATTGCTTTCTACCCAGCAAGAGAGTGGGATAATGAATGTCAAGTTGCTCATTACATGTAGACCAGAGTCAGATATCTTAGATGAATTGAATCATCTGAGGGGATTGATACGTATTGATTCAGGTAAGATCAATGATGATCTCTTGAATTATATTCACACAAGAGTTAATGAGCTCTCCACGAAAAAGAAATATCCTTCAAAACTAAAGCAAGATATTCAAGGCACCCTCTCTGAAAAAGCTGGGGGAACATTCCTATGAGTTTCACTCATTCTAAAAGATATTTCTGAGACTACAGTTATCTCCAAGGTAAGAACGAAATTACAATCACTACCTTCGAGTCTTAGCGAAGTTTACAGTAGGATTTTAAACAACATTCAAGAGGACGACATGGGAAATGCAAGATTTATTCTAGAATGGGTGGTTACTGCTCGACGACCTCTAACGATTGATGAACTGGCAATGGCACGCGCTCTAGGCCCAGAAGGATGGGACGAGTACATCATTCCAACAGCAGATACACTGAATGAACTGAAGGATGGCTTCAAATTCTGTGAGTCTCTTGTTTACTTAGACGACGTCACCCAGACAATCAACCTGGTTCATCAATCTGTCAAGGATTATCTTCTAGAAGAGAATCTCCAAGGAAATAGCTACCTATCAATGTATAGAATCATCCCAGATAAAGCAAATTCTTGTATACTTGATATATGCTGGAGATATCTGAGCATGGAAGAATTCAGCCAAGATATCATGAAGCACGCAGCACAAGGGACCATACGGGAACTGTCACAAAAGCGCTTACAGACTCGCTGCTTCCTTCAATATGCGATTGAGGAATGGCAGGAGCATGCACTAGCGGCGAGTCCAGCTGTGATAACCGACTTTTTATGGGAAAGTGATATATTCAATAGAGTTTCATTATTGCGTGACCACTGGCTTCAAAGGGCAGCTGGGAAAGGGGATGATGCAGTGGTAAGGAAGCTGCTGACAGCAAACGCCGACGTCAACGCCGCTGCTGCTGATAGTTATCGTGGTCGGACGGCATTGCAGGCGGCCGCTGAAGGAGGGCACCTTGAGGTGGTGGAGAGACTGCTGGTGGCAAACGCCGACGTCAACGCCACTAGTTATAGTGGTCGGACGGCATTGAAGGCGGCCGCTTATAGAGGACACCTTGAGGTGGTGGAGAGGCTGCTGGCGGCAGACGCCAACGTCAACGTCGCTGCTGCTGATGATGGTGTTTGGACGGCATTGCAGGCGGCCGCTGGTGGAGGGCACCTAGAGGTGGTGGAGAGGCTACTAGTGGCAGACGCCAACGTCAACGCCGCTGCTGCTGCTCATTATGGTGGTCGGACGGCATTGCAGGCGGCCGCTGGGCATGAGGCTGTGATGATGGTTCTACGAGCGGCTACAGGGCCTCAATAATGCTACCTACCACCCCACCCACCGCCATGATGTATAATCACTTTATATATTGTCTTACCAAATTCTTTTAGTTTCTAGAAGATGTGTCAAAGATGACAATACAATGTTTCTCTGCATTTTTTGACTTTCTTTCTAAATATTTTTGTAAGACAATGGCCGATCTTGTGCCTTCGCAGACAATTGATTGTACTCATGTGCAGCGATTCCACCTGATCATGCTCCTCGAAACGAAGGTACAGCTGCAGTATTCAGTAGCGCTCACTTAGCGAGGATTCGAGGTATCTACTCATCTTCTGTTTCCCTATGACCTTTGTACAAATTGAGTGTCAGTCGTTGACTATCAGGGAATATGCGAATGAACATATTTCTGTAGCGCAGGGCTTCACTAGTCCCGGCATAGTCTCTATTTATCGCACTAGGACGAGATGCTATTCCAACAATTAGAAGTATGGACAATGCCTACTGGACATATTCTTGCTCGCTGGAGTATGTATCGTGTCCAATGTCTAGTGATATTGAAAGATTTGGTAAAGACTATCCACGACGGTGGTTCATTTAGGAAGTTCAGCGAGATATCCGTGCGGTATGCTAGCGCTCTACCGGCCTTGGGAAATGTAGCAGTCAACGTCAATAACCAATTCGAAGGGTTTCAGTCGTATAGTCTGAGCCCCGTTGATGATCGTGTCCAACAGAGTCAAGGAGTGTGGGCAAATCTACATCTCCTTAATTGCAAACTGAAAGGATACGGCCGAAAGCGACGAGCTGCCATCAACTGGTTTTTGAGGGCCTTGCTGTCGCCATCAATGTTAACTGCATGAGTTCTACAAGCAGAAATCCGATTAACGACATGGGAAATAAAACCCAGCAAGTTGCCAGATTCAACTTCATATCTAAATTGAGGTAGGGCAAGGAGCTAATCACATTTCACCACTGCGTAACCTTTATTTTTGTGAAGCGCGTTGAATTGGACTGTTATATTAGCATTTCTTGGGTGACGTCCCCTTGCGCCCCCATTTTCTGCATCATCGGCTCCTTGCTTTAGAGTGCACAACGCATATGACAACGACGTTTTAATTAGGTGTCATCATGTCAAGATGCACTGATAATTGTATCCCTTCATATTCTAATGATCTACCGAAAGTCAGCAAAGGCACTTGATATATGGCTCTTCTTACAAGTAAACCGCTTTACCACGAATCCATCGCATTTATGCGACGACGTCATCGTCCGGGCCCCACACAGTTCAGACAAGTTTCACAATTTAGTAGATCTTTTATAAGATACCGGTGTATCATTAAAAGTCCGCGTCGATGCAGAAAAATCATGCTGTTAACTGATACCATCAAACACATTTTTTAAAGTATTGTAATAGATAACTTACTGAACGTTTCTTTATCACATCGATCTCTCTGATGTCTTCTTTCAAAGCCAGACCGAGATTGAGATGATCTACGGAACTTCAGATCCTGTATCTTGCATTGAATAACTCATTAGCTTTGTGGCCTGTGAGAATGGTCACCTTCAAAACTACATGTCATCTAATGTGACATAAGCCATGGTTGGTTCTAAGAACGGGTACCTGCTTAGAGGGGGAAGTAAGAGGGTTTGACGGTCTCCCATAATTCTTAATCAAAGCGGCGGGCGGGGAACTGGGATAGAAGATATAATCGAGCAGGTGGAAAGCATAGGAGAGTTTATGCATGATATTGGGCGATGGGCGGAAGCATATGAGGTTCAAAAGCATACTGTTAAAGAATGGAGCAGGCTTCGCGGGCAGGAGCATCTTTCTACCATTTCAGCGATGAACAACCTCGCGGCCACGCTTGGAGTTCAAGGCCAGCTCAAGGAAGCAGCGGCGATGAAGAAGGAAGTGCTCGAGAAAAGAAGGCGCATCCTCGGCGAGGAGCATCCAGACACCATCTCAGCGATGAACAATCTCGCCAACACGCTCGGAGATCAAGGCCAGCTCGAGGAAGCAGCGGCGATGATGAAAGAAGTGCTAGAGAAGATGAAACGCATCCTCGGCGAGGAGCATTCAGACACCATCTCAGCGATGAACAACCTCGCGGCCACGCTCGGAGATCAAGGCCAGCTCAAGGAAGCAGCGGCGATGAAGAAGGAAGTACTCGAGACAAGAAGGCGCATCCTCGGCGAGAAGCATCCAGACACCATCTCAGCGATGAGCAACCTTGCGGGCACGCTCAGAGATCAAGGCCAGCTCGAGGAAGCAGCGGCGATGAAGAAGGAAGTGCTAGAGAAGATGGAACGCATTCTCGGCGAGGAGCATCCAGACACCATCTCAGCGATGAGCAACCTTGCGGGCACGCTCAGAGATCAAGGCCAGCTCGAGGAAGCAGCGGCGATGACGAAGGAAGTGCTCGAGAAAAGAAGGCGCATTCTCGGCGAGGAGCATCCAGACACCATCTCAGCGATGAACAATCTCGCGGGCACGCTCGGAGATCAAGGTCAGCTTGAGGAAGCAGCGGTGATGATGAAGGAAGTGCTAGAGAAGAGAAGGCGCATCCTCGGCGAGGAGCATTCAGATACCAGATCGGCCGCAAAAAACTTGGGAATATTGGCTAGCATGCGTAATACATAGCCGGATGTCGAAAGCACAACCACTTAGACAAAAAGGTCAATTCGGAAGTGGCGAAGCAGACGCTCAGCGCGTAATCGCTCAGGCGAAGCTTCAGACTACGGTCTTGGATCGAGCTCTTATTGTGGAGTCGAAACAACTGGTTCATCAGAGTCATGGTCAGCAAGGTCTGACTGAACGTGTTATTAAATATTCGGGAAATGGTCTGTTACATCGGCTTCCTCCACACAAGATGCCTCGAGCACCCGGTGATTACCTCTCTGCCCATCCAGAATAGACGCTATTCTTGGCCGTCAAACGAATATTGCAGCTTCCTTGTTCTCCTCGCCGTACTCGATGTCAAACCCAAGTACTACCGCTATATTCCCGTCTGATCCGGAGATATAGTCGTCCGCAAGCCGCGCTAAGTCTTTCGGCCGTCGTGAGTATGAGATCTCAATGATCATAGAGGGATATTTGAGAGTCGATATGCGCGAAAGATGCGTCGGGTGAATGCTTAAGAAATCTTTCATTTATGAATCCATGTCCGTACAGATAGACATTCGAAGTAGTTTCTGATGTGACTTTGTCGATAATAGCCGCTGTCTTCATGTGCTCCCGCTTGAACTCTTTTAGTTGCGATCTGATCTCTTCGACAACCATCTCCGTGAAGATGTCATGTATCGACGTCGACATCCGTATGCTGAGAGTGAAGTTTCGTGGGGACCAGTCGAATCTGCCGAAATCATTAATGTTAGTATTGCCACTAGCTTAACATGGTTTGGAAGGCTTCTCACGTACCTCGACTTATCCACGATGTAGGCTTGAAGATCTGCGTCCCTACTCAAAGAAATCCAGAGCGCATCGTATTCATGCGGATTCAACGATAGTTCTGCCCACGACACCCTCCAGAACTCCTTTTGACACTCTCTGAAAAGACTAAGGGTGTCAGAAAGTCGCTTCAGTGGTGTAGCTTTCTGCTCTAGAGTATCTGGGGGAGAAAGAGGACGTTGGCTTGGGGAGGGAGTGGGTTGAAGGTTGTCCCTCTCCAAGCTCTGCGGATGTCCAAGAGAGTTGAGACGTATCACATTCGATGCTTCAAGGCATCAAGTGATTGTCCGCAGATACGGTTGTCACATTACAGTTGATGCCCGGAATGCACATAGCCGTAAGGGTGAAATTGGTGTTACAATCACTTTTGTAGCGACAGGTCAATTAGAAATATTATATCCTTCCGCAACGCCTGCAGCATTAAATACCTGTCTACTCACAAAAGGAAGTGACCGTTCAACAACAATGGCGCTGAAAGTGCGCTATGCAATATCTTTCTCTTCATCGCATCAGATTTCGACCTTGAATCTCTAAACATCTTTGATTAGACCCAGTACCTCTCCATCTCTTTTGTGATACAAGCATGTACCCGTTGCCAAGATGCATTGGTATTGTGAATCTTCTAAAATAACTCGGACCATCAAAGTGTTCTGATACAGGAAGGATTTGGCCTCTTCGTAAATAAAGCGACAGGTTTGAAGAATGCTAGAATAGATGCAGAGCTGATTGTAATCAAGCGGAATACCTTGTCGCAGAAGATTCTTGTATAGCATAGCACGAAGCTTCGGGAGTAATTTGCAAAAGTCAAACATGATTGATTTTTGATTTGATTTATTTCATACACCCTTGTGACATCGGTTTAAGCCCGACCCATGGGGGACGCTATGCTATGTGTATCGAACGGACAAAACCCTCTGGGGGAGAAAACCGCTCGCCGGCTACACGACGACTGCACGCCGCCGAGACATTAATGCTGAGACTGTGTACCATTCATGAACCTATAGCTTCTATCCAGCGCGTGATGCTCGAGTAAACTCTTAATTCGTGTCTGTGCTGTTTCCTTGCAATGCATCGTTCTTGCCCTGCTCTTCATTGATGATATCCTATACAACGATGTCCCGGTCTCCGATCGCGAAGACCATGATTCCTTTGCACCTGTGGTGCTCATGGTTGTAATGCCGAAAACTGTATTCCTTTGCTTGATGATTGCCATTCATCGAGCAAGGAAATATGTGATGGAAGAGAGGCGTGTACGATGAGGAGGTAGAGTGTGGTTGTATCAAATAACCCTATCCTGCTCTTGTCTTGTGTCACGTAGACGTTGAATAAGTTGCTGATATAGGTGTGCGGTCGCAGTCGTAGTCGATTGATATTTGACTCTGATCGATAGTAGAGGATGCGTTCTGATCGTCCTCCTGTGCTTCCGATCGTCCACGTAGATAGATGCACGACTTGTCGTTATATGTAAAGAAGTTGGGCTCGTCGAGCCCCCCCAGTATACCAGCGCAGCCGACGGGTCACTACTCCTTCGGCCACTTGTAGTCACGAACTCGAGGCACCGAGACTTACACGGAACGGTTATTCTACCTGGTATCTTTCCATCACTTACTGATAACGGCACTGTCGATGAGTAGAGAAGTCGGGCTGGACGGGCCTCTCCAGTATATCGACGCAGTCGTCGGGTCACGACTCCTTCGACCACTTGTAGTCACGAACTCGAGGCTCATCACCTGGATCGACTATTTCACTGTGATATCTTTCCATCTCTTACTGACGACTTGTCATTAGTCTTCTTCGTGGGTTGTAGCTGTTAGGGAGGGTGCTGTCGCGTGGATGAAAACTCTGCACGGCAGCTTCCACGACCACGCAACGTCCTAACTTCGATCAAACTGTGTCGGATTGAGATTTCTTGGCTCTTCTGATCTATCCGCAGAAATAGAATCAAAAGGTTCGTAGCCGGCACCACGTACAGGTGAATCTCGTCGCCGGCCTGGACTATCGTGAACTCAATAACGAAACGAGTCAATTAAAACCCTCTTATTTTCAACACTTCGCAAATAAACCCTGCCTATCATGAATCCCCCAGCGGCTATGTTGGCTATAGCGTCGTCACGGTATGTCGAAAAGGAACAGAGAAACGAGCGATGGTTCAACAGTAACTCGAAGCCTACTCTTATACTTCCGTTCCAACCAACTTCGTCCATTCGGAAGGGCTGGAAGCTGAAAACCATCGTTCACGTCAAAATCGGTGCCTAAAAATAAAACCTATATTATCAATCAGTTTTTTCTTCCACTGATGTCGACGAAAGAAGAGAACGAACCCTTCTCAGTTATCTAGTAGACAATCTAGTCTCTTCTTCAGATCGTAAAGTCCAGTCTCATAACAGTGGCTGATGAGGACCTTGATAAATTCGTCTTCTTCTTCATCGCTCATACAGTCATTACCCTCGTAATGCTTATGAAGTCGATCCTTCTTTCCTTGAAGGTAAGACTATCAGATATAAGTAAGTGGGTCACAATAAACACAAGCCACAGGCTCACAGATGGCTTATCGGTTGTCTCTTTAAAGATATCACAAACTCTGCACATGATTGCTTCTCAACAGGTATTGAAGGTATAGCTGCGGTTTACTGGATTGTGCTATGTCTCTTAAGATAAATGAGGGAATAGTCCATCTTATATCAACAGATGCTGATCCATGTGTGGGAGATGATAGTCTCTCGATCGGGGATCAAGGTGGATTGATATAAGCACACTAGATCGTGATGGTAGTAGAAACTAAGACAGTTGGAGAAGTCACCTTCCGACAAGGTGGAAAGGCTTTGCAGCGCGAGCGCTGTCAGCCATGTCCCAGGATAGACCTCCGGAGCCCATTCTCTCGGAAGGTCTCACGCTATTTGCCCCCTACTCATCCCAGCTGCACAGGCACCACCTCACACGCTTCAAGAACAGTTCTCCTAGGAGACATTATCTATGAGAGCACGAATTACAGGTGGCGAAGCACTATAGGCACTCACCTCACTGCCCCAGTCACAAGCACAATCACGATGCACCGTACCAAGTTTGAGCGGCGTGCCATAATTGGAGAGGGGTGCCATAGTTAGGGGGTGCCAAAAGGTGAGCATAATTGGAAGAGATGGAGGGCATGCCGATAGTGAATGTGACCTGGGGCTGCCATTGTCAAAATTCCCCACAACGCACTCTTCTCACAAAAGGCATGCTATCAGAAGAGTGTGTTACCATCCCTTACGCCCATTCCGTAATTTCAGGGCTGCCCGCTTTTTTACTCCCCCTATACATGTCAGAATTATTCCCCACGCGCATAGACACCAGAATATTAGCAGGCCAGTCACACCTTGGCCCTTCAAAGGGCGATCTGAAGTGAGACATTGGTAGTCGTTGAGTTGAGAAAAGATGGAAGCTGAGGACGTTGGTGCGGGTAATGATTGGATGCGTGATTGACGTAGGAATCACGAGAATCCGTGGCCGCGGTGCATTCGAGAGGTCAAAGTTGGTATGTGATTTGTGGGCTAAACTTGTTCTATGTTCAAGTCTGATTGCTGGATCGATGGGGGATCTAACCTTCGCTGAACGCGGTGCATCGAGGTTATCCCGTGTTCCATCCTCGACATGGTCTTAATATATATCAGGGGGCCATGCCTCATTTCTCCCGATCGAGAAGTTATGCGATATCGTTGATAACATCGATGTGAAGGCTTTGGCGCAAGCGGGAATTCATCATAGCTCTACCGTACTAAGGCGACTTAGTCAGATTAGTCATCTAATCTCTTCAACCCCGCCTAAACCTTCAATAGGCCACTTCTTAATCCGCAAGGGCTCGAATATCGGACTTCACCGTGCTTCCAACGACTCGATTCAAGGGAGATCTTCATCATTCAGCTCATTCAGGTTGCAAAACAAACCGCTCCCCCAAGAAAATGTTAGCTCGGATGCTAAGACATGAATCTACAGGCAACGAGTGTCGACATGTCAGATTCGCTTCAACCTGACGAAATTGATATTGCGGAGTCAGATCATGTCCAGCAAAAGCCACTACAACCGGACGTCGTTGACGAACTAGAAACCCTGGCGAAGTGGCTTGTCGAGGGCGAAAAGTTCGGTGGATTACAAGAAGGATCACGGCAGTGTGTGGACCCAGACTTGACGACCAAACTCCAGCCACTTCTTAATAAACCAGGCATCAGTGATCTGGTCTGTTCGGATTTCATACATATGACTGCGACTAATGCAAGCGCAGATGGAACGACACTTCGTATTGCGAATTTCACAGTATAAAATACTCCGAAGCCTACAAGGCCCCGCGTATCTATACCCTCTTCGAATCCACGAAGGAACGAGCCCAACCGTAGCATTTATCGAAGAGACTCGTATATTGCCATCCAAACCTCTAACCGTCGGTTGGAGTAACGAATTCCGTGGTCGGGTCGCGATAACCCCCGGTTTGGATTGTCTTGTCATACTAAGGAAGAATTCGGGGTGGTGGCATGCTGGAGGGGGGAATGCTCCAGAGATCAAGATCCCATAGGTCGAGATCGGTCCAGTCGCAGTTGTGGAGCGGTGGAAGGCTCCACAAATCGATGTCATTCTCCGTGCCCCAACGTGGTGCAAGGTTCTTTTCGTATAATATCTGGGTGGATGAGGACTGCGCCGGAAGAACGGAATTGCTAGTTTCTGCATCTCTCGAGTTTCTCAGTCTCCACCCTGTAGCAACCTCTCTTGTAGCTTGATCATGCTCTTGAACAATTGATATGTCAACCTCTTCGCCGGAAACAGCATCCATCGTCAAGTGTCCCGGACGTGGAAGTATAGCATCTTGAACGTTAGGGGGCTGCGGACCCATAGGTTCGGACACACTGTAATCAGGAGGCTGAGGCAGACGAGCTTGAATATTTGGGTCTGATGCGCAAAGTATGGACACTTCAAGGTCTTTCATGTTACGTAGCCGGCTTCCTGAAGATAGATCAATGTCCGCCACGGAAGAGTTTGAGATGCCGGATGGCAAACCAATTCGGGGTCCAGATGATGTATACTTGTCTGTTCCAACACGTTTAGGAAGAATTACTCCAGCTTAGGGACGCCACGTACCCCTTTGGAAGTCCTCAACATGTGGCTCAGCCCGAGCCGATGAAGCTTCACTGAAGGAATTGAGGCTTGCCTCGTGACTATCGAATCCACCAAGCTGACGATTCTCGACTACCGAAGTCAGTGATTATTCAGTCTTACAGACATGGGTGCATACGGTCGGATGCGGCCTTTGCTCCGGCTGCATCAATATTGGTGAGGCGATATAGTTGCCCCGCATCTTGGGCACCTTCTACCCAATATTAGCCTTAGACTTTGAAAAGTTCGACAAAATGTGTAACTCACCGTGTGAATATTCGGGATTAGATTGTTCGTGGTCGCTTGATGCAAGATTCAATCGGCGACGTTTTCTGCTGAAAAAGCCATTGTACCACGCTGTAGAAAATTCAGCGGCGCCAATGCCCTCCACGGGTACGTACCATCGTAATGATTCTGGCAACCATCAAACCAGCCAGCCTTCTGCTCCGCAAGCTTAAAGATCCACTCTGAACTTTTAATTGCCTCCTTCAGGTCATCAAGCTCATCGAACTTGATTGTTCGAAAACGGCGGTATTTGAAGATCAGGATTGCTGAAACTGCCTTTCTGCCAAGCAACTCTTCACAAACGAGCAACTTGATTCCATGTTCGATCCCCGCTCTTGTTGCGCTCTGGCTGTTGAACCGCTGGTTGTTCTTGAGATACTCCTGAATGTGTCCGCCCCGCCGTTTTTGCAAAATTGACGGGTTCTGCGTCCGCTCGCTGACTCTTGATCTCCCATAGGTGTTAGTTTCCCACCGGCTAAAGTCGATCGCCAAAGACCGCTGGGCCAGGCCCTTTCGAAACTTGGTTTCTGGCGACGAATGGCTTCCATCCATCTGGAGATCAACAACACGAGGATCCTCGGTCATCCATGCTGGCCCCTTCCCAGTAGCTTCCTGTTCTGATCTCGACAAATACTCCTTGATCTGTCTGGATTCCTTGTTCAACGCTTGAATCAAATCCTCAATCGACTTTGACAAAACCGGATTCAGTTCATGCTCTTGTGGAGAATGCGGAGAGCAAACGCGGTGGGTAAGAGAGGGTGCTGGTAGATCCCGGCCATTAGGAGAGCTGGATGATGACTCATTGATATCTAGAAGAATTGAAGAGGAACCATGAGAGGCCAAAGAAGGTGGCACCCGGCCAGGATCACCTGTCATATGAGGTACCGGATCGCCACGTTCCTCAATTAGTGTCTGCAGCTTTTGCACAGCTGCTAGAAGCTCCGTTTTGTGAGATTGGAGCACTTCCCCGGAAACGTTGCAAAGCACATTCAGAGCTTCCAGAATGCGACCGGATTCATTGGGAGACATGACTGATACTTTTTGAGATGAAGACAAGAACGATTGAAGAAGAAAGAGCAACTAAGAAGACATTAAGAGCGCTGTCATACGCGGGATCAAAAGGCTAAGACCAGCCATGACCCTTGCGACAGGGATCATTTGCAACCGGTTGTAAATGATCCCTGTCGCAAGTGTCTTCAATATCCCCATATTCACGACTCCACTCCCACTCCCGATTTGTCAATCTAGCGCGATATATCTTCCTACTTCACCAGTTAGTATTGAGTAACCGATGAGGATCACAAACAAGGGAGATAAATGAACTTGAGTCAGTCCCGTGGACGTAATACGAGGAGACCAGCGCCCTTCGTCTCTGATCGTACTGGTATCTAAAGTCTCCGGATTTGAACTTACAAAAAGGAGAGGGGCGATGCTACTATATCTTGCAGCTGCGCACAGCTTTCGATATAGATGTTTCCCTATCTTGTTGCCTCGTCTCCTGCAGTCTCACCTGCATGCTTACATTGCCTCCCTTTCTTATCATGGAAAGAGTCTCACCGAAAGTCCATCTTACTATTCTCGCTTGTGTTCTCGTTATTTTTCTTCTACCGCTCCCTCTTTTGCGTCGGCGATCAACTCGCTTGCACCCGACCCTTGGGCTTTTCCGTCAACCACAGACATGGATCATGATTTTGAAGCTCATGTTTGACTTCTCGCTGGTCGTTCTACATGCCCTGGACATCTCGAAGGTGATTCTGCTGAAAAACGGTCAGTCAAGGCTTATTTGAGTTCTGGGCATGTAAATTTCAATGACTTAATCGAATAGGAACACAGCTTTGGCTGACGGTCGACCTCCTTCTTTACTGCTCCATCACATGCGTAACAAGCGCAGAGGTACGTCTTTCCTCGAACGAATATACCAAATCAAAGGCTCATTATTGATGGTAGTTTCTATGTCTGTGGAACGCATTCGAAGGGGTGTCCGGAAATGGTCTCGGATGGTTCTGGCGTCGTATTGGTCCTGTTGCCACCTCCACCCTCGCCCTTCTGAAATTTCTGCCTTTAATTGAGTACGGTCATGCCACTTTTTGTAGAACTCATCTCTGCTAATCTAAATTGCAGCTTGCATAACGAGGTGTTACATCTCTACACGATTTTCGGGGCAAGCTTTCTGGACTTTTCGCTTTTTAGTTTGATTTACTGGCGGATCCTGATCGATCTTCACAATGATAGGAAATGGAGATCTAGTCTTGCTGTATGCTTACTATACTGTTCTGCAGTCGCCCTCTCGGCATTGATATCGGTAGTGGAGGTGTCGAAGGTACCATGGATTCGAGGTATACTTCCTAAGGTCAGTAAGAAAGAAAGTCCGAGGTGAACGACGGTACTGATTGAAAGGACAGATCTTTCTATTGCTCATCACCACGCAGTTCTCAGTACGTAGCATTTACGTTGAGACAACCTTCGCTGTTCAAGCTCACAAGGAGAGTCGTAAAAGAATGCCGGACGAAGCCTCAAACGAATCTGTGGGTATTCTCAATCATGACACTGGTTCGAACTGTAAAAGACCATCTACTACATCAACATCAAGGAAACAATTGATCATCAACACGGACAACGCTGCGGAGCTTTACGCGTGGAGTCAGATGATGATAGCAGAGGAAGTGATAGGCGAGGGACAGATGATCGGTGCAAATTCTGACGTCGACAAGGGCTACGCGGAAGGGAACGTCGACAGCCATTCCGGTGAGTTCTCAATTGCTCTTCATCACGGCCGCCGCTGTTACTACTTACTCTTCTCGGTTGAAATTTTTACTGGAATTTCCGTTCTAACATTTATGTTGCAGCTCGCATCACCTCCAAAGAGTCCTCTCCTCCCAGCAATCCTCAACGACCCTCATTCAGCTCCCACATGTCGCCACCTCTGGGCTGGCTCCCTAGCATGGCCGGGCTCACCCTATTCGAATTCTCCAGGGGTGAAGACTTCGAAACAATAATCATATTGCTGGAGGCGGAGTGGAGCGATATGACCAAGCGCGTTAGTGTCAGCTGGTTGGAGCATGTGATAAAGGAGATAACGGATTTTGCCAAGGATCTTCTTTCCCAGGGGAAAGACTTGGACTCGACACGTATATCGCTTGAGGTCAAATGGCCCCATCTGACCCGCTACATCGAGGTCAGCTGGTTGCAGCGTGTGGCGGAGGAGGTAGCAGCAGAGGATTTCGCCAAATGTCATTATGCTCAAGGGAAAGACTTGGAATCAATACGCATTTTGCTGAAGAAGCAATGGCCCCATTTGAGTGACTGCTTCGAATTCAGCTGGTTGGAGCATTTGACAGATAGGGTAGTCGTTGTCGACAGTGATCCAGCATCAACCAATCTGGACAGTCTTCGACAGTTCCATAACAATTTGAAGGTGGAAAGGCAGCTTAGCCAACTTGCCAAATTCGTCAAACACCATTTTTCCAAGGGGATAGACTTGGAAGAGATTCGCATGTTGCTGCAGAAGAAATGGCCCCATCTAATTGACTCCTTCGAATTTAGCTGGTTGAAGCATTTGACAGAGGGGTTAGTCGTTGTCGACAGTGATACAGTATCAAATCAGTGTTGGCGCTGTGAACTTGAGATAGAAGTTTCGGGCGTCACTAAGTGCTGTAAGCACTTCAATCAAGGGAGCGGGAGATGAGACTAGATCACACAAGGTGAAGAGACCACAGAAGTGCCCTATATGAATAATATATATAAAAGCCGTCAAGGTTTGAACAATATCACTTCCGTAAACAGGAGATTCAAAATTATCACTGTAAATCATATGGGTTTTCAATGGCAAATTCTTTGTTGCTCGAATCTCTCAGAATGATACATGGGATTTCGACGAAACCGGCTATCGTATGGGCATTGCACGCTCCGATTGGATTGTTACTGTAGATCCAAATAGAAGAATCTACTCCAAGGATCCGGATAATAGAGAGTCATTGACGGGCATTGAGAGAGGGCAAGAATATACCGCCAATGCTAATTATGACTGAAGTTCAACTTTTGACGCTCCATTTTAACAACGATCTTGGCGACGACGTGTTAATCACTACCTCTGATACAGGCTATTCAAATGACTGGATCTCCCTTCGATGGCTGGAGCACTTCGATCGCTTTAGTCAAAAGCATCAAAAGGGAGCTTGGAGACTACTTGTAATGGATGGCTACAGATCCCACCATACACGCGAATTTCTATCCTACTGTGAAGATCACAAGATCATACCCTTCGGCTTACCTTCGCATACTACTCATCTGCTTTAACCGCTAAATGTGTGTGTATTTCAGCCATTAAAGCATTGGCATCCGGAGGCGGTTAACTGAGCTGTTCAAATGGGTGACGAGACCTTTTCAAAAGTCGACTTTTTGGCTGCCTTCAACGAATTTCGAACCAAAGCCTTCAAAGAATCTACCATTCAATCTGCATGAAAGCATACTGACTTAATTCCTTTATCTTAGCTCAGTAATTGCGGATTTCATTTCGCTTCTTAGTCTAAAGCATTCGAAGAGAGCTTCATCCCCAGCACTTTCACTTGGAACTTCCGGAATCCGTCCTCCGTTGCTTGACATAGTTGGTGCTGTAGCTTTGGATTTGTTCTTCCTCATTTCTAACCTTCTCAACCATCATTGCTAGGTCGAGATTTGCGATATCTGAGTCTCTGATTGCTATACTCATCTTCTTTCTGGCTTCCATTGCTCTCTTCTTCGCCGCTCCTAGACGCTCTCTCCCTCTCCTGCTCTTTCAAAATCATTTTCGCTGCTATCAATTTAGATTTCTTCTCAGTAAGATATTCATATACCTCTTTGAGGTTTTTTTCCGCCGCCTTTGACTTTTTGGCGATATAACTTCGGTCCAGAAGCATGTTCTTTGATGTGACTGTCTTTGGTACAACAAAGATATCAGTGAATGTTGTCAGCTGTCTCTGTTCTGTGTTACCAACTTCGACATCATTGTCTATCAAGAGCGTATCTAGACTTGATAAGTAGATGTTGCAATAGAACACTATGATACAGCTCAACTTTTCGAGCTTCGAGCTCATGTTCCTTGAAGAATTTCCTCTGAGCTTAACGCATTACATCTGCCAGAGACAACATTCGACGTAATTAAATGATGTTCATTCAACTCGTTATCATCATCATTATCAGACATGACTGATTCAACAAACATTGTTCCTTCTTTGAACGAGCCTTGATCGACTTTCAACATGTCATACATACATCAGCAAGCATACATGTCAATTTAGAATTCGAAACTTACTTCGATCGTTTGTTTCGAGTTGCGATCGCTTAGTAGAAACCGTAAACTTCTGGTCTGTAGATTGGCGCTTTGATGGGATCATTGCGAATTTGATCTATGAACCATCAAATCTTGACGTCTTTTAGATTTGCTTAAATACCTACCTTGAAAGAAGACATAAATCTCATAGAAGATGCTAGCACGAAGATAGTTGACTGATTTTGTGATGATTGTGAGACCCTAAATGCTTACTCGTCTGAACTCTAATTTCTTCTGCTTATGTTCTTAACCAGGGATTTGGAATGGAATTTGAAGGATAAGAAGTGCTTCACCGCCGAAATATCTCAGAACTGATAAGCTAGAGAATACGAAGTGACTTCTCTTGAATGAACCAAGAATTGATAGCAAAGCCTTCGAAAATGTCTTATGGTAAGTTCTTTTCAATGCATGCATAGATCGTTGTGAAAGGATCAATGAACAGAGAAGAAGCTATTGTTCTCTGTCAGGGACTAGGCTGAACCATAGATTCTATCAATATAGAGGATTGGTTATTATATTACTTGGACTAGGTACAGGACAATACACCAGGTAATGTACAAGACGAAAGACAAGGAACGAAAGGAAAGAACGAGGACTCGGCTTCTATATACATGAACCGGGTAATGCCAGGACTGGGCAGCAGTCCTATGACTTAAGATTGCAAAGGCACGAAACAGGTTTTGGTGTGGCTAGACTAAGATGACGGTGGCTAGGTTAGTGGCTTAGTTCAATGAACCAAGGCTTCCTAAGGTACCGATGGCATGCTCTATGCCCTAGGCTGGGATGGCGACCTGGCACCATGACATTCTCAATAGAAAATCCCGTCGGAGTGATGCTGTTACGATCCTAGCTGTTAGGCTAACATGATCTGGCCCAGCCTTCATATGAATCCAGACGACACTAGACTAGTATAGGACTAGCGGGAACCTGGGCTAGCTATGATGTCATCGAGTCCCTGCGTCATCTGTGTAAGGCGCCAACCCTTTCGGGCCTAGCGCGAAGGTCAGGAACACATATAAGAACCGAGTTCTTTCCTGTAATTTACCTGCTGGTGTTTGCGCATTCGGGTTTGGCGCCCCCTCAAATTGGGGAAAGCATGTCGGCACAGCCCATCGCCGCTTTCCCAGTCCATAAATAATCGCCCGTCCCCCCTCGACTTCCAA
>JAABUZ0100001613.1_pt1 | contig 41860 bp, 36 predicted proteins | sample 5562091 | NCBI WGS metagenome assembly JAABUZ01 (sample SAMN12813069, study PRJNA571459) | rock metagenome | isolation source: Antarctica rocks | place: Antarctica: Victoria Land, Linnaeus Terrace sud | collected 2015-12-21
TTCAAACACCACCTCAGCGCCTTCACTGCGCCCGATCCAGTTCTCCTGCATCGTTTTGACACTTTCGGGCCAGTCGATGGTGCCCAGGTCTTCCAGGAGGCGGTCTGCGTACTCCGTAATTTTAAAAAACCACTGTTCCATTTCCTTGCGCACGACTGGGGTGCCACACCGCCAGCACAACCCGCCAGGCGCTTCCTCGTTTGCCAGCGTCGTCAGGCATTGGGGACACCACCATACGGCAGCACTGGCACGGTATGCCAGACCGCGCTTGAACAGCAGCAGGAAAAACCACTGTGTCCACGCGTAGTAGTCGGGCGTACTCGAGTTGATCTCACGGTCCCAGTCGTAGCTGGTGCCGATGAGGCGCAGTTGCCGCTTGTAGTTTTGGGTGTACCGCGTGCTACTGACGTGGGGATGCGTACCCTTTTTGATCGCCTCGTTTTCAGCAGGTTGCCCGAACGCATCCCAACCCATGGGGTGCAGCACATTGTATCCGCGCATCCGCATGAAGCGCGAGATGACATCTGTAGGCACGTAGTTATGGCAATGACCGACGCTGAGGCCGTCCCCGGACGGATAGGGGAACATATCAAGACAGTAGAACTTCGGCTTTCCCGGGTCGTCGCCTGTCCGATGAAGACCTGTTTGTTCCCATCGCTCCTGCCATTGGGCCTCAAACGTACGCGGCTCATACCGATCACCGCCGGATTGAATTGGTGTCGGTGGGGCAGCGGTGGTGTCCATATGTCTCCTCCACGGGGTGGCATTCCTGCTGTTTCGAACTCCGTACCATATCGCGCGCGGGAAAAACGGCAGCATGCCACTATACCCGCCACTCCGGAGTGCCGCAACACGGCCGATCGAACCGTACGTTGCGTGGCCCGCTTCCCCGTTCCGAACATGGCAACCAACAAAATGAACGAGGCGTTGTTTTCCCTGCAGTATCCACGGCCCTACGGGCCACCACCGAGCATGAAAAGCGCCACGGCCGACCATCCGGGCGCCCTCTGGGCAGGCAGTCGCCCGTACTGTGCCATCCGACCGCAGTAACCACGGCCCTACGGGCCACCACCGAAGATGAAAAGGGTCGTCCCTTCCCGACCGCAGTAACCACGGCCCTACGGGCCACCACCGAAGATGAAAATCAGGGCGCGCCGACGCGTAGGGGCGGTAACGAGCGAAGCGAGCGGGGCAATACGCCCTACAATCTACCAACCGGCGATGGACTATTTTCAGGGCAGTCGGAGGCTTAGACAACCAGTCGCTGATATTCTTTTTCCCTGCAGGGTCAGTGAGATGCGGCGTGTGATGAGCCCGCCTGGCTGTGGAGGAACAACTCGATGACCGGAACGTGGACATCCGGCCGCTGCACAGGGAGTTCGAGCGTCAGCGTCCCCGCACCCGCGTCCCGGACAGACGTGTGGCTACCCACCCGGGACCCGAACTCGTGTAACGCGATCTCCGAGCCATCGTGAAGCAGCTGCGCGTACGCTACCTTTCCCGCGAATCCGTCCAGATGCAGATGTTTAAACGGCCATGCAAACACGTGGAGATACAGCCTATCCCCGCGCTGCGTGAAACGGCAGTCCGGTGGCGCGGTGAACGCACTCTGCGTTGCGCCATAAATTGCCCGGCCATGCTGTCGCATCCAGGCGCCGATGGAGGACAGTGTAGCAAGCGCTCGTGGGTCGAACTCACCACGGGCCGTCGGTCCAACGTTCAGCAGCAGATTACCTCCCTTTGATACGGTATCGATGAGCATACGTACCAGCAAGTCAGGGGACTTCCAGTCAAGGTTGTCGCGGTCATACCCCCAGCTCCCGTTGAGCGTCTGGCAGGCCTCCCACGTCAGCCGCTTTCCATCCACCTCGACCCAGCCTCTCGGTTGCACCTGTTCGGGTGTCTGAAAATCTCCCTGAATTTCCGACCGGTTGTTAATCAGGATATGCGGCTGTAACTGTCGAACCATCGTGACGAGCGCTTCAGACTGCCAGTCATCTTTGCCCTTGCCTTTTGACCAGCCAAAGTCACGCTGGGAGTAGGAAAAGTCGAGCCACAGCACGTCTATTTTGCCGTAGTTCGTCAGGAGTTCCCGCACCTGCCCATGTAGGTACGCGGCATACGTTGTCATGTTGCGCCGCTGATTCCTATTACGGAACTCAAGATCATCCCGCTGTGGATGGAGGCCATCCACCGGGAACTCCGGATGATGCCAATCGATGAGCGAATGGTAAAAGCCGACCTTGAGACCAGCGACGCGGAAGGCATCGATCCACTCGCGTAGAAGGTCCCGTCCCGCGGGCGTCTTTGTCGCGTTGTAGTCGCTCAGCGCGGTATCCCACAGACAGAACCCATCGTGATGCTTCGTGGTGATGACGGCGTACCGCATACCGGCCTGCTTTGCGGCGTGAGCCCACTGATTCGGGTCATACAGATCAGGATCGAAGTGATCAAAGTACCGCTGATACGCTTCGTCAGGAATTCGTTCCCGGTTCTTCACCCATTCGTGCCGCGCGGGCAGTGCATAGATGCCCCAATGGATGAAGAGTCCAAAACGGTCCCGAACGAACCACGAAATCCGTTGCTCGTGCGTCAACATGTCATCGGCTATGGTCATGCTTATCTCCTGTTATGAAGCCGCAGTACCACCGGCTACCGCTTCGGGGAAAAGCTTATCACCGTCGGGTTAAATGGAATCACGCGGGAGACGTTGAACTGCCTATGGCGCTAAGCACACGACTCTGTAGGTACACCTGAACTCGAGACAGCGGATATCGACGCAGTACCTCGCGCGATTGTGTTTGCACCGCTTTCCAGCAGAGCAACCCTCCGTGCGCCTTCAAGGGGTGATACCATACCGATACTATCCCTGTCGAACCGCGGGGCGAGCGCTAGTTCATGCCGGGTGAGCACAGTGCCAGTCTACGAGTACCGATGCGAGGACTGCCGCCGACGCAGCAGCCTCTTCTACCAAACTATTGCCGCCGCGAACGCTGCCACGCCTGTATGCCAGCATTGCGCGAGCAAGCGTCTGATGAAACTGGTATCGCTTTTCTCTGCCCCGAAGTCGGAAGACGCGCGTATGGAAAACATGGCCGATCCCGCAACCTTTGGCGACGTTGACGAAAATGATCCGAAAAGTGTGGCGCGATGGGCCCGACGCATGGGCCAACAGATGGGTGAGGATCTCGGCCCGGAATACGACGAAATGGTGGATGCTCTTGAGCGTGGCGAAGACCCCGAGGGACTCGGCGCTCCCGCGGGTATGGACGACATAGATGGCACGAACGCGTACGACGACTCCGATCTCTAACTCTTCGTGGCCAGGCTGCGTCCATGCCTGTTGCCTTCTGGCTAATGGTAGAAACGGCCAGCGTCGATCACCAGTGTCTGTCCTGTAGTGCTATCGGTCTCTGCAAACGCAACCACCTGCCGCGCCACGTCGTCTTTGTCCACCGCTCGTCCGAGGGCGGCCAGTCGCTTTGCTTGTTCCTGGTACTCGGGTGTCAGGTTTCCCGACATACGCGTCTCCTCCATGAAGCCGGGAGCAACGCAGTTGACTAGGATGTCGGGAGCAAGGGCCACGGCGAAACAGCGGGTCATATGGGAAAGCGCCGCCTTCGACACAGCATACGCGATGCTGCTGCCACTCGGGCTCAGTCCCGCGACGGAGCCGATATTGATGATGCGTCCGCCGCCGTTTTGACGCATCGCGGGCACTGCGGCTTTGATGCAGAGAAACGGCCCGGTGACGTTGACGCGCTGAATTTTCTCCCACGCTTCGAGCGTCAGCGCGTCCAGGTCGCGAAAGGGAATCCACTGGTTATATGCCGCGTCGTTGACCAGGACGTCCAGCCTGCCAAACTCACGTACGACTTCCACCACCGCGGCATGTACTGCTGCTGGATCCGTCACATCGGCTTGGACAGGAATCGCGTCACCCCCATTGGCACGGATCTCAGTTACGACACGACGCGCGTGCTCTTCTGACTGCTGGTACACCACAGCCACGTGCGCTCCACGACTGGAAAAGGCGAGGCAAATTCGGCCGCCTAACCCCCCACTCCCACCGGTAATACAGACAACCTTCCCTGAAAGATCCATATGCGCGCCACCTTTCTCGCCGACGCGGCGACTGCCACTCCGCGCCTGTGAGCGATACGTTACCCACAGCAGAGGAGCGCACACAAGAGGGTGCCCGCCGGGATTCGCGCTCTAGAAACAACTGCGGGCGGCAGTCAGGAGTACACTCAGGATTTGCAGGCCGAGAACAGGCGCCAGCGCTACTATCGCGCGGATGTTACTCCATAGCGGGCAAGCAGACCCGAATCCACGTCGCCCCGCACGAGGAGACCGAACCCGAAGACGCGAGGCTGGAATGGAGGCCGACGAAGCGTCATCCCTGCCTCTTCAGGTGTCCTATTGCCTTTGCGCGCATTGCATCGTGCGCAGGCGGCGACAGCATTCAGCCACGTCGTGGCGCCCCGCCGGGAAAGTGGCAACACGTGATCCAGTGTGAGTGGTCCAGACGTGTCACCACAGTACTGACATGTATGGTCGTCCCGGACCATCAACGCTTTGCGGCTGAACGGGACGTGGTAGACGCCACGCCGCTGCCGAACGAGCGAACGCAAACGAATGACAAGCGGCAACTCGTAAACGGCGCGCGCAGAGCGGACAAGCCCTTCGGCGGCTTCCACGATCTCCGCTTTTTCTCTCAGCACGAGCGTGATGGCACGTTTGAGAGCAACGAACGCCAGTGGCTCATACGTAAGGTTCAGTACCAGCACTCTACCGTGCATGCTTCGCCCTCATCACAGCGGTCCGCCGTTGTCACGCGAGCAGGCATCACCGGTGGGGCCCGGTGTTAGTTACGCCTGGCTGGTAACAGTATAAGGAGAATGATTTCTCTCTGTCAAGAGGATCTCGCACGCATCGACTGCGGTATCACATATGTAGACGTTCGTCCCGAAGGGCCTGGTACATGTTGCCCGCAAACAGACGACGGCCGGTGCCCGACAGAAACAGATGAGGGTCATCAGAATCTGGACGTGTCCCGAGGTATGCGGTGAGTGGCCCCGCGATAAGATGCGATTCGCTCAGCCGGGGGAGGTCTTGTAGGGTGAGCGTGACGATCCGTGCTATGGACCAGCCGTTCTGCATGAGAAAGCGTATGGCAGTGTTGCGGGTTTCTACCGCGGCTCTCTTTTGCGTTGCCGCAAGCTCTGCCATGTGCTGAAAGTGTTCCTGGCCGTGTCGGGCCAGCGTCGTCTGCCCAGCCACTTTGCTTGCGTGCTGAAGTTGACCCGATGCGTGAACCGCCGTCCCACCACGGCGGCCTAGCTCCTTGAAGTAGTCAAGGCCGCGTTCCGCGAGCATTTTCTTGCCTGCCAGCGCGCCGCCGATGCGCCCCATGCGCCGGAACTCATCGACCCCATACCGAGCAAGTTTTGCTGAACCGCCTCGCCGCCCCAGTTCTGCCATGGATCCGTCATGTTGTTGACCCCGCCCACCGCTTTCCATCCATCGTCACCTTTCTTGTCGGGTCTGCGGCACCAGGTATGTTAGCCTACAGGGATGGCACGCCATTGGCAAGCGTGCGTCGTCGTGCCGCTTCCACGGCCAGCCCACCATGGTACGTTTCAGGGTCGAGTCAGGCGCGTAGGGCGACGTTGAGGAGAGGGACCGTGATCGGAGACTCGGCTAGCTGGCAACTTGCTCCCGACGTTCTCTCATCAGTGCGAGCTCGCTGCGCCGTGGGCCAGGCGGTGCGTGTTATGCGGCACAGTGAAGCTGGCTTGCTAGAGGTGGAAGGATGGATCATCGGCTGGTTGAATACCAAGGGACACCCATCTGCCCGTGAACTTGCCGCTGCCATCAAAATACAGGTGTTTCAAAGCACAGTTCCGTCGCTTCGCGGCAAAACCATCCTGGTCAACATCGGGACACCCCCAGACCCGCGAAGAAACTAACTCCTTGCGACACCACCGTGGATAGAAATGCCTACCTCTGGGGCCAACCAGACGTGACTGGAGCGTAGCCAGCCGCGACGCAGAGTGTGCGACGGTGATGACGCAGGAGAACAACGAGTGATCACGCGCTGGCACGTTGAAGGGCGTATTTTGCCCCACGAGCGTGTTCGCATCTACTGGCAGCGTCGCTCTCGTGCGCCGTATCTTGCCATCATCCTCCTGCTCATGACTCCCTGGTTGCTGGGCCCACCGGGAACACCGCAGGGGTATCACACGCGTTGCGGCGTCTCGTTCGGGCCTCCACCCCACTCCGCCTGGGTTCGGTGCATGCGCCAGCAAATTGAGCGTCAGAGAATCTCCGATTTTCCCATGCTTCGGTACCTGTCCAGCCTTACGATCCAATACCAAGTGGCCGCGGAAAACCAGGATCTGTGGCGACTTCGTGTTCTCGAATTGGAACTTCTCGACATGCTCCAGGATGACTGACGTGATTGCGCGACGGCATGTTTCTGGCATTCTCTGGCCACACGATCGCCTCGTTATCCGCCTGCGAGGGATGAGAGCACGCTACACGGTGCTCATGATCGTGGGCTGTGTTCCGTGGTTTCTTGGCAGTGCAGCGACGAACGTGTCGGCGCCATGCGGAGCCAGGGATGGATACCCTCCACATCATGCATGGTTTGGCTGTGTGATGCAGCAGCTTCGTCAACATCACAACGACAGCATGGGTTCCCTGCTCGTCGTGAACAGCATGTGGGAAGAGTACACCGAGGCCGAGTTGGAAGGCAACCGGCAGCATCTTGACGGCCTGGAGCGTGCGGCGCTCAAGCTGACATCGTCGTAAGAACTGACGGCCGCACCTTGCATCCGTTTACCGCATTCGCCGCGGTCAACGGGGAAGTACCGCAGCGCATCTCACGAGGTGGGAACGGTACATCGCGCGACAGTCACGCTTGCCTGGCACAGCTATTGCACGCGTACCTTCCTTTGTACCGTCATTTTCTGCTTTCACTCGGACTTGTGTGAAGGAATCGTCAGCATGGCTACGGCAGAGCCCATCGTGGAACTGATGCAGGTGACCAAAAGCTTTCAAGACAAGGAAGCGGTGACCGATCTCAGCATGACCATAACACCCCAACAGATTTTTGGCCTTATCGGACCAAGCGGATGTGGCAAGACAACGACCGTTCGCATGCTCGTGGGCGTGCTTGCTCCATCTGGTGGCCACATTCGCGTGCTGGGCTCAGACCCACGGAAGTTCACGACCCGACAGAAGGAATCCATTGGCTATACGCCCCAGGGCTTTTTTCTCTACCCCACCCTTACCGTATATGAAAACGTTCGCTTTGTCGCGAGCCTCTTCGGAGTTGGCATACGAAAACGGCGACAGCGCAGCCAGGAAATCTTGAAGTTTCTGGAGATATGGGATGCGAGAGATCGGCTCTCGCGTGACCTTTCTGGGGGCATGCAGCGTCGTCTGGAACTCGCCTGTGCCCTCGTCCACGATCCCACGTTGTTATTTGTGGATGAGCCAACAGCTGGCCTTGACCCGATCCTCCGCGAACGCATCTGGACCTACCTCCGTTCTCTGCGTGATGGCGGCACCACGATTCTGTGCACCACCCAGTACATCGATGAAATTGGGCAATGTGACCGGGTTGCGATTCTCAATGAGGGGCGACTGGCGGCGGTCGGTACCCCGAGGGAGCTTCAACAACGGGCTGCTGGCGGTGACATTGTCAACGTTCAGGTCGACTATGTCTCCCGCGCGTCGCTCGCGGCACTCAACCAGGTGCCGGGGTTGAAGGCTATCCGCTGGACGAGCAACGGCCACTTGCAGGTCGTTGCCGACGACGCGGCCACCGCGACGCCGCGTATCAGTGAGGCGTTGCAAGCGAATGGTGACCAGGTGACGGCGATAGAACCGTACGTCGAATCGTTCGACGATGTGTTCAAGCAAATCGTACACGAAAGTGCTGTGAAGGCAAGTGCGTAGAAGCGTAATCCGCATACTGAGCTTTTTTAGCCAGTGGCTGGCCGAAGTCATCCGGCAACCGTGGCTCATGGTGAGCCTCGTTGTCGGTCCTTTTCTCATTTTGCTGTTGTTCGGTGAGGGTGTCGGCGTTGGTGCTCCCCGTCCGAAAACGGTCGTGGTGCAACCGGCAAGCCAATCGGAACAAACGTCATTGACGGTGAGTCCGGCGGAACTGCAACAGTACCTGACGGTGGTGGCTACGACGAACAACGAACAACAGGCCCAGCAAATGCTGGTAGACGGGGCTGTTGATCTCGTGATCGTCCTTCCACAGGATCCTGTCGGCCTCATCAGTAGTGGCAAGCACGCGCCGCTCCGAATCCTTACGAACATCATCGATCCCGTGCGCAAGAGCTACGCTGATGCATACATTCGAGAACAGGTTGCCACGTTGAACCAGCGCGCCGTCCAAAAGACTTTGACGGATGTCAAGGGGAGCATCGGTGATGTCCATGGGTTTACAGAGCAGGCAGGACGCTATATCCAACTGATTCAATCGACGCGGGACGACATTATCAGATCCCAGACGCAGGTACACCAGATGAAGGCGACGTTGGACCCGATCTCGGGGACACTGCAACAGACAGTGAGTATGCTTCAGGCATCTCCGCTGGCACTCGTCCCGGCCTTAAGCCAGCCGCTTGCACAGGTTACTCGCCTGTCTGACGCAGTAGACACCCTGAAATCCAACGTGGATGCCATTGATCAGCAACTCACCACGATCACGAGCGATGGAACCCTGCCGACCAACGAGCAGATTGTGGTGCTCCAGAAAAACTTGAACGATGTTGAGGCACTTGTTACACAGGTGACCGCTATCCCGCCCGACGTGCTCAGTGCTCCTTTCACCGTGGACATCAAGAACATCGCCCCTTTTGTTCCCACCGCGATTGGCTACTACGCGCCAGCCGTCCTGGCGCTCCTCATTCAGCATCTGGCGGTGACGCTTGGCGCACTATCCATGACGCGAATTCGGCTGCTCGGGCTCATGGAACTTTTCCAGACATCACCCGTCAAGCCAGTTGAGGTGGCGCTTGGCAACTATATTGCCTATGCATCCCTGTGCATTATCGCCGCCGCACTGCTCGTTGTTCTCCTCACCGCCGGTCTCGGCGTGCCGGTGTTCGGCTCGGTCTACGTGTTCGCCGCCACGCTGCTGCTGCTGGTTCTGTGCTCGCTAGGTATCGGCTTTATTATCTCCATGATTTCTTCCAGCGAGCAGCAAGCGGCTCAGATCGCCATGCTGGTGCTCATTTCCTCGGTGTTTTTCAGCGGGTTTCTGGTGTCACTCGACAGCATTACCATGCCAGTACGGATCGTGTCCTACTTGCTTCCCGCTACCTACTCGATGCGGACACTGCAGGACGTGATGCTCCGGGGTGTCATGCACACTCCCGATGATCTCATTGTGCTCACAGGCACCAGCGTTATTCTTTTCCTGGTCACCGTCATCCTACTCAATAGGGAGTTTCGGCCCAGGTAGTAACTGATGCGAAGTTTGCCGGTCCATTTCGTACAATTTGCCCACGACGGGTATGATAGGGCTATTATCCCCGGGGACCAGACGATGACGAATCATACGGCGACAGTGGTTTCACGCCGTTCACAACGCAAAGGAGTCTTCCATGGCCGTCGCGAACACTGAGTTACACGATCTCGGCCAACAACTTCGTGTTGACAGCATCCGTTGTTCGACGGCTGCCGGGTCGGGGCATCCGACGTCGTCTATGTCAGCGGCGGATCTCATGGCCGTGCTGCAGTCACGGTATTTGCGCTACGACTTTCATGCGCCTCAGAACCCCAACAACGATCACCTCATCTTCTCCAAAGGCCATGCCTCGCCCCTCCTGTATTCTATGTACAAGGCAGCGGGAGCCGTGACCGATGAAGAGTTCCTCACCTTCCGAAAGTTCGGCAGCCGCTTGCAGGGACACCCCACGCCACTCATTCCCTGGGTAGACGTGGCCACAGGCTCGCTTGGGCAGGGACTGCCGATCGCCGTGAGCATTGCGCTCTGCGGCAAGTACATCGATAAGTTGCCGTACCGCGTCTGGGTTCTCCTCGGTGATAGTGAAGTTGCCGAGGGCTCTGTATGGGAGGCGTTCGACCACGCCAGCCACTACCAGCTCAACAACCTCGTGGCCATTCTCGATATGAACCGGCTGGGGCAGCGAGGGGAGACCGATCTGGGATGGAACTCCGCTGTCTACGCCGCCCGCGGCCGCGCTTTCGGCTGGAACGTAATCGAAATCGACGGCCACGACCTGGATGCTATCGTCTCGGCGTACGATCAGGCCCTTGCTGCCACTGACAAACCCACGTTGATTGTGGCCAAGACGGCGAAGGGTCACGGCGTATCGTTTCTGGAAAACAAAGAGGGCTGGCACGGCAAGGCGCTGAGCGCGGAGCAGGCCACACAGGCGATCGAGGAACTTGGCGGCGAGCGCCATCTGATCGTGAAGCCAAAAGATCCCGATCTCGCCGAACCCGCACCGCTTCCCCAGCCACAACCGCTCCAGTTGCCCCGGTACGAAGCTGGTACGCCGGTGGCAACGCGGGAGGCGTATGGCGATGCACTGGCTGCCCTGGGCAACGCTCGGAGCGATGTTGTCGTCTTAGATGCTGAGGTGAGCAACTCCACCTTCGCCGACAAATTTGCGAAGGCTCACAGTGAACGCTATTTCGAGATGTTCATCGCGGAACAGCAGATGGTTGCGGCCACTGTTGGCATGGCTGTTCGTCACAAAGTGGCCTTCGGTTCCACGTTCGCCGCGTTTCTCTCGCGCGCGTATGACTTCATTCGTATGGCCGCCGTCTCGCGCGCGAACATCCGCCTGTGCGGGTCGCACGCTGGCGTCTCCATCGGCGAGGACGGTCCCTCGCAGATGGCCATGGAGGACCTGGCGATGATGCGAGCCATCGGCGGGAGCACCGTGCTGTACCCTTCAGACGCGAATCAGACGGCACGCCTGGTCGTCGAAATGGCAGACCAGACCGGTATCGTCTACATGCGTACGACACGTGAGAAGACGCCGATTCTCTACGCGCTCGACGAGGCGTTTCCCATCGGCGGCAGCAAACTGCTGCGGCAATCTGAGCAGGATCAGGTGACGGTGGTCGCGGCAGGTATCACACTCCACGAGTCGGTCAAGGCGTATGATCAGCTTCAGGGCGATGGGCTCCACATCAGGGTCATCGACGCATATACGGTTAAACCCATCGATGCCGAAACTATTCGCGACTCGGTACGGAAGACCGGCGGCAAGGTGGTGATCGTGGAAGATCACTGGCCCGAAGGCGGATTGGGTGATGCTGTCCTCGAAGCCTTAACGGGTGTCGAGCAAGTGCAGCTTCAGGCCGTGCGCCTCGGGGTGCGATCTATGCCAGGCTCCGGTAAGCCAGCCGAGCTTATGCACGCGGCCGGTATCGACGCCAGTGCCATCGTGGCCGCGGTAAAAACCCTTACCGCGTAGGATCACGCCAGGGGAGCGGTCGCCGCTCGCCGCTCCCCTGGCGTGGATGCCCATCACCATGGTTCGCCCGTCGTGGACGGGCGTCAGACGGCTCCGGAATGTAGAGCAGAGGCGAAACTGATGCCAGCGTCCAGAGAAGCTGCGCCGAGGAGATCCGCAACGGTCTGACCAACGTCAGCAAAGGTCTCTCGGACGCCCAGGTTTACACCATCCTGGCAGGGCGAGCCCACCACGAGGATGGGCACATATTCCCGCGAGTGATCTGTGCTGGGAGTGACCGGATCACACCCATGATCCCCCGTGATCATCAACACATCGGTCGATCGCATGGCCTCGAACAATTCCGGTATACGTCGGTCGAATGCTTCCAGCGCTGCCGCATATCCGCGTGGGTCATTGCGGTGGCCCCAGACCTGGTCGAATTCGATCAGGTTGCTAAAGATGAGTCCAAACGTATCCGCGCGAAGGGCCCGCAACGTCGCGTCAATAGACTCTTCGTTATTCGTTGTGTGGTGGCTCCGCGTCAAGCTTCGGCGACCCATAAGGTCGTCGATCTTACCGATGGCGATAACATCCTGCCCAGTGTCACGAATCCGGTCCAGCAGTGTTGGCTCAGGTGGCTCGAGGGCCCAGTCCCTCCGACGCGGTGTCCGGACGAAGGCGTCGGGCGATCCTGTAAAAGGACGGGCAATGACGCGGCCTACGGCATGAGCACCGGTGAGTAGGCGGCGCGCGCGTGAACACATGGCATACAGTTCATCGGGCGCGATGATGTCCTCGTGCGCGGCAACTTGAAACACGCTGTCGGCCGATGTGTAGACAATTGGCCGAGCAGTTCGCAGATGGTCTCGCCCCAGCCGCTCGATGATTGCCGTTCCTGAGTCAACCACGTTGCCCAGCACCGTGCGCCCGATAGCCCGCTCAAACGCCTGTATGAGATCCTGGGGAAAGCCATGGGGATACGTTGGTTGGGCGGTACGGGTGATGATTCCGCATAGCTCCCAGTGGCCCGCGATGCTGTCTTTACCGGCCGACTGCTCACACATTTTCCCGGACGCGCCACTCGCATCGCCAGCGGGCGGTACACCGTCGATCTCGGTCAGGTTGCCCAGTCCCAGTTGCTGTAGGTGTGGGAGTCGAAGTCCACCGACGGCCCGAGCCGTGTTGGCCACGGAATTTGAGCCGAGGTCTCCATAGGCATCAGCATCAGGCAGCGCACCAACACCAACACCATCGAGCACCAGCAGAATCACGCGACGAACGTCGGTCATGCTACCGAAGGGGAGAGGTCGAGCGACGGCTCAGTGAGCAGCCGCTGAAACTGCTCTTCACTCAGGACTGGCGTCTTCAACTTTCTGGCGCGATCCAGCTTGCTGCCGGCTTCGTCGCCGGCGATCACCGCCTTCGTCTTCTTGGTGACGCTGTTGCCGATACGAGCGCCCAGGTTCTTCAACGCTTCCTCAGCCTGGCCGCGTGTCATACACTCCAGCCGACCAGTCAACACAAACTCTTGACCGGCAAGGGGCAAATGCTCGGGTTCCGTTTCTTGTACGGCCACGGCAAGTTCCAGGAGTTCCTCGATCTCCTGACGGTAAAATGCGTCGCCGGTGTGCTGCACGATACTGGCGGCCACGACGGGACCAAGCCCTGCTCGCGCCACAATGGTGTCGGCGTCAGCTTCCAGAATGGCTGGCAGGCTGCGAAACGCGTCTGCCAATAGCTCGGCCCCCTTGCCTCCCAGGTGCCGAATACCCAGGCCGACGAGCAACCGGTGGAGGGGGCGCTTCTTGCTTGCTTCGATGCCAGCCAGCAGGTTCTCGGCGCTTTTCTCCCCGTATCGATCAAGGGCTACGAGCTGCGTTCGCGTTAACCGATACACATCGGCGAGACTGTGTACGAGGTTCGCACGAAGGAGTTGGAACGCCATCTGATCGCCGAGTCCTTCGATGTCCATCGCACCGCGCGAAGCAAAGTGGCTCAAGCGTTCCATCAGACGCGCGGGACACGCCATGTTCACGCAATACGTCGCAGCTTCGTCAGGCCGACGCACCAAGTCATGCCCACATACCGGGCAACGGTGTGGCATCACAAACTGCCGCTCCTCACCGGTTCGCCGTTCTAGAATCGGCTTCACAACCTGGGGAATCACATCACCCGCACGTTGCACAATCACCGTATCACCGATACGGATGTCGCGCCGCGCGATCTCATGCTCGTTGTGGAGCGTTGCTCTTTGTACCATCACCCCGCCGATGTTGACCGGGTCGAGAACAGCGTACGGAGTCAAGACGCCCGTTCGGCCGACATTTACCGGAATGTCGCGCACCACCGATGTCGCCTGAATGGCAGGAAACTTAAAGGCGATGGCCCACCGCGGATCACGCCCGACGGAACCCAGTTCGTGTTGCGCCGCCAGCCGATTCACCTTGATGACGGCACCATCGATCTCAAATGGCAGGTCGTGCCGCTGCTGCTGCCACTGCATGCAGGCCTCCCACGCCTGATCAATGCCTCCACACAATGTTGCATCGGGAATCACAGGAAAGCCGAGCTGTTGGAGGAGGGCGAGTTCCTCCAGGTGTGTGTGCGGATCTGCGCCCTGAACCCGGCCAAGCGAATAGGCAAACAGTCGGAGCGGTCGGCTGGCGGTGATGCGGGAGTCAAGTTGCCGTAAGGATCCCGCGGCTGCGTTTCTCGGGTTGGCGAACGGGGATTCTTCATGTGCAATGCGCTGCTCGTTGAGCACCTCGAAATCCCGCCGTTTCAAGTAGATCTCACCTCGTGCTTCAAACAGTTCGGGTACATGCTCACCCTGAAGACGTGGCGGCACCGAGCGAATAGTTCGAATGTTGGCGGTGACGTCCTCGCCGAGGACGCCATCACCCCGCGTTGCGCCGGTTACCAACTGCCCGTGCTCATACTGAAGGGTGATGGCAAGTCCGTCGATTTTTGGCTCGACTGCGTATTCAAGGGTTTCGACGCCCAGCAACTTGCGCACTCTGCGGTCAAACGAGCGTACACCGTCCTCGTCAAACGCGTTGGAGAGACTCAGCATCGGTAGGGCGTGTCGCACCTGCGTAAATGCATCCGAAGGAGCGCCACTGACCCGCTGGGTGGGTGAATCTGGCGTAATCGCTTCCGGATGTTGTGCTTCCAGATCACGCAGCTCCCGCATCAACGCATCGTACTCTCCATCCGACACGGTGGGATTGTCGAGCGCATAGTAGCGGTAATTGTGTTGCTCTATCTCGTGTCGGAGGTTGGCGATACGAGCCTGCTCCGCATCGTCGGGCATCAGCTTGGGCCTCCTGGCTAAGGCATTGCACGTTATCATGTTAACACTCGGTGGTAGACTCGAAGAGCGGAAGCGAGTCCGAAGGTCTGCCGTACCAGCGGTGACAACGAGGAGAGCGGAACACTGTGACAGCATCGTCGTATCGGCCTGGAACAAGAGCGGTTCACGCTGGCATGTCGCGCGATTTCCCGGATTTCCACCCGTCTGGTGTTCCCCTCTACCCGAGCAGCAGTTTCTACTATGACGACCCCGAGACCCTGGACGAAGTGCTCGGAGGAGAACGGAAGGGATACGTCTACAGCCGCTACGCCAACCCTACCACCACAGCCCTGGAAGAGGCGGTGGCGGCGCTTGAAGAGGCGGAGACGGCGGTGGCGTATGGATCCGGGATGGCGGCACTCCACGCCGCACTCCTTGCCGCTGGCGCTAGCACAGGCAGAACGGTGGTGGCCGCGCAGGACCTGTACGGCGCAACGCGTTCCCTCCTTACCACCGTACTGGGAGGCCAGGGCGTTCGGACGGTCTATGTCGATGCAACCGACGCAAGCGCTGTCCGTTCGACGCTTGCTCAGCACACCCCGGTCGTCTTGATCGTCGAGACAATGTCTAACCCCTTGCTGAAGGTGGCAGACATTGCTGTTCTTGCCGACCTTGCGCATCAGCGGGGTGCGGTGCTCATTGTTGATAACACCTTCGCGTCCCCGGCTCTCTGCCAGCCGCTTCGCCTGGGGGCTGATTACGTCGTTCACAGCATGACAAAATACCTGTCGGGCCATGGTGATAGCACTGGTGGTGCTGTGGCCTGTTCCGCTGCCCGACGTGCTGATCTCGAGCACGTCCTGCGCCTTGTTGGTGGCGTGCTGAGTCCTTTTGAGGCCTGGCTGACGCTACGAGGCATTCGGACGCTCCACCTACGAATGCGGCAGCACTGGCACAACGCGGGTGTTCTTGCGACCTGGCTTGTCGAACAACCCCAGGTTACCTGTGTCCATTTCCCTGGTCTCTCGGGGCACCCGCAGCACGATCTTGCAACGCGACTGTTTGGCGAGGGACGCTACGGCGCCGTGATTGCTTTCGAGTTACGCGGGGCGGGCAAATCGAAGGTGTTTGACTGGATGCGAGCGCTCAAGATCGTACTGCCTGCCACCACCCTCGGTGACGTCGCTTCGGAAGTGCTCTACCCTGCGATGTCGTCACACCGAGCAATGCTGCCTGAGCAGCGGCAAGCGATAGGCATCTCAGACGGACTTATTCGCCTGGCGGTCGGTATCGAGGATGTAGAAGATATCAAAGCGGACCTGTGCCGCGCGTTTTTGGCGGTAAGCTAGTCAAGCGTCGTCAGGCGCGTCGTCACTCGCTTTAATCTTCTTCACGGTTACGGTCACCCCCTTTGGCGTGGCACGCAACCACGACGTCGCGATTGCCATGGCGAACTGTGGGCGGGTGCGCTGGGCTACGGCGGCATCGCATAACTTTTTCACGACGTCCGTGGCGGTCTGGGCAAAATCGTGAGCCGGAGCGTCGTCGCCCTCCACGAAAAAGGTCGCAACGACGTAACATCCCTTGTGCATAACCGGTGGCTGATCACCCGCGCCCTGGCCGTTGCTGCTCACTCCAATGTCCGCCACTGACCGCCTCCCGCGTCTACCTCTACCTTGGTCACAGGATGGATCTCCCAGATCGTTCCCCGCGTTTTTCCCACCTGATCGGGATGCTCAGGATCTAACATGATCCAGCCAGTTATGCGCACATGACCACGTTGCTTCGCAAGACTTTGAAATGCGGCGAGTGTCCACCCCGCATGCTTCGCACGCGTACGCGGACTGAACTCTACCACGACAGACGAGGGCCGGTCGTCTGATTGATTGCCTACAATCCAGGCATGAAAGTCGACATCTGTCGTGCTATGACAGTTCGGGCTTTCCGGTCCTTCACTTTGGACGCGAATAAAATAGGCTTCCACCGACACGCCCTGGCCGTTGTATCTGTCCACCTCTGCCCGTGCCGCAGAGCTCCAGTTTGCCATGTGTTGGCGGTTTATGGCTTCCGGCCACGGAAGCGCCACAAGGGACTGAAATTGTACCGCACCTGGATTCGCCGGCACGTCCACCCGGTTTTTCAACACATTAAGTTGTGGGTCTGTGCCGTCGCCACCAGCCGGGCAGCCTTTGAATGTTTCTTCTTGAGGCGTCACGCGGGCGCGGGATGCGGCGATGCTGCCCTCCACGCTTCGGACTGCGGCGGTTGCCGTGGATGGCGGTTGTCGTGTTGGCGTGGTCTGGTAGACCTTTGGCTCGTCCGGAGCGTTGTCGTCCTCACCCTGTGCGCGAAAGTAATTGACGACGAGTGGTGCGATGACGAGAACGGCCAGAAGAGCGATGACGATGATGGCACCCTTGCTGATGCCCTGGGGACGACGAGCCATAGCAGCGACTCCTGCCCTCTTGCTCCTCTGCCTTTCGGGAGGAGAACGTAGCCACTGCTAACGTACGCACGAAATGGGCCGATGTTCGTCGTTGGTGGCGCGGAGTAGATTTGAACTACCGACCAAGGGCTTATGAGTCCCCTGCTCTACCACTGAGCTACCGCGCCGCGTACGGGCATCGACTGCCGGGGCTATACACACACCTGCGGCACCTCCGCCCATGCAGGATACCACGTTCTTCGATGCGTCTCAAGCGCGATGGCTCACCGGCTCACCAGGCAGGAGCTTTTCCTGTGAGCTGCTGGTAGACGGCATCCATAGCGTCGGACATTGCATCGTCCGCCCGGTTCATTAATTCTAGTTCGGCGATGAGGTCCAGGAGGTATTCGGGAGCGAGTTCTCCGCGCATGCAGCGTCGCACGATTTCCGCACTCTCGGGCTCCAACTTTTGAAGAGCGGGGGGAAGGTCGTTTTCAGCCTCCATGTTGGTACTGCTCCTTTTTGCGCTCTTGTTGCGCGATTACGGCGATGGGCACTACAATCGTCGCATGAGTGATTCGACGACCCTGGTCCTTGAAGTCGCGCGTGAGGCCGCACAGATTGCTGGCGAGATACTGCTCCAGGGCTTCGGGAAGGTGCAGACCAGCCATATTGACTATAAAGGTGAGATCGACCTCGTCACAACCTACGACCGCGCATCAGAAGCCGCTGTCGTTACACTGCTTCAAAAGCGGTTCCCCACGCACCGTATTCTGGCCGAAGAGGGCGGCATTGGCGGAGATGATGCGGACCACCGCTGGATCATCGATCCTCTCGACGGCACGAGCAACTTTGCCCACGGCTACCCGTGCTTCGCGGTCTCGATCGCCTATGAATATCGGGGCGATCTTGCCGTTGGCGTCATTTATGACCCGACCCGCCAGGAATGGTTTGAAGGGGAACGAGGTGGTGGGGCACGGCTTAATGGGACACGGCTCCATGTGAGTACGGCTCCGGATCTCCTTCACAGCATGATTGCCTCAGGTTTTCCGTATAACCGTGCTGAGGTCCCCGACGCGTTGCTTCGGTGGGGCCGCTTCATCCATGCGGCACGGGCGCTCCGCCGCGACGGCTCAGCGGCTCTCGATCTGGCATACGTCGCTGCCGGTCGCTTCGACGGGTTTTACGAGGCACGCCTTTCACCGTGGGATATGGCAGCCGGGATACTCCTGATTCGCGAGGCCGGTGGTACCGTGACCGATTTTGAGGGACACCACCATACGCTTGACCGGCACGACCTGGTAGCGAGTAACGGCGCAATCCACGCCGCGATGCTGGAGCTCATCCCTGGCGCGTAGTACGTGGTATGTATGTGTCCGCGCCAGATGGAGTCGTCAGGATGCTTGATGACTGATGCGACGTGAGGCCATAAGGAACATGGCTCGATGCAAGAGAAAATTGACGCGGCGACGTGGTGTCCCGTGTGGCAGGATCGCCACGCCAAGCCACAGCACGTAGACAGCCACGAGAGAAAAGATGAGGCTGAACGTCGCGGCCAAAGCGCGTGTACTTGATTTTAAGTTTCGCATCATTGCTCACCTTGATTCGGGCTAAAAGCAATTACAGTGCTTTGATTTGAGCCGACTGGAACCGTTTTTCCACATCGATCATCGTCCAAAAATCTATAATGCAACTTTCGTGCCGCGATTCTCTCCTACCCTGAAGGTCAGTAAGGGCAAACAACCACACCGAGAGTTTACAATGTACACGAACGAAACGAACGTGCCTCGTGGCAGATTCGGCGGCTGCCGTGTCTGCATGGCATGATACACACTTGAACATATGCCTGCTGGCATCTGCTGGCCCCCGAAGGGCTCCTCACTCACAGTCAACGATACGGGAAAGGATATATTTCAATGGCACAAAACTCCGTCCGCGTAGGTGTGATTGGCGTTGGAGGCCAGGCGAAGGGCGTGCATCTGGATGGCTACGCACGCTGTCCGCAGGCAAGTATCGTTGCCCTATGTGATACCAATACGGACCTCCTTGCGGACCGCGCTGAGATGTATGGCGTACACAAAACATGTACGGACTACCAGCAATTGATCATGGACAGGGACGTCGACGCCGTATCTATCTGTACACCAAACGTTGTCCATGCCGAGATTGCTATTGCGGCCCTGCGAGCAGGCAAGCATGTCCTCTGCGAAAAGCCGATCGCCATGTCGTACGAGCAGTCTCGCGAGATGTATGAGGTTGCCGAGCACAGTGGTCTGCGTCACATGACCGCGTTTACCTACCGCTTTGTGCCCGCCATGCAGTACCTCGGCGCTCTGGTCCATCGCGGCGACATTGGCGAACCCATCCAGCTCCGCAGTCGCCGTCTGCAAGATTGGGGCCGTCGGGCTCTTGGGTGGCGACAGATCAAGAGCACGGCTGGCACTGGTGAACTCGGGGACATGGCGTCACATCGAATTGATTACGGTCACTATCTGATCGGACAAACGACCCGCGTGTCTGGCCTGGTTAAGACCTTCATGCCTGTCCGCGAGGGCCGCGACGCAGCGCCAGAGCCAACGGATGTCGATGATTGGACCTCGTTCATCGTGGAGTACGGCAACGGAGCGGTTGGCGTTTTTGAAAGCACAAAACTGGCGTTCGGTCGCGGTTCGGGTTCAGAAGGGCTCGATGAACTGGAAATTAGTGGCCCTGATGGTAGTTTTCTGTACGAGTTGAATCGTCCCCACATCCTCCGTGTCGGCAAGCCGGGCAGGCCGTACGAGGAGATACCGGTGCCAGCCCAGTACATTACCCCGGTAGGTGCGCCCGAGGGTTTTTCAGCCGGCGCTCCACTCACCACCTTTCGCTATCAGCAATCGTGCGAATTTATTAGCGCGATCGTTGAGCAGCGTCCCTGTCGCCCTTCCTTTTATGAAGGCATGCGGTGTCAAGCGGTGATGGACGCCGTGCTTCGCTCTGCCGAAACGCGTCACTGGCAGGACGTACCTGAGTAGATCGTGTCTCACTGCTTCTGCGTGTGATGAGAAGGAATACCGATGTCCACCTCGTTTCTAGCGGCCGTCGCAGATCACCCATTGGTCGCCGACGGTGCGATGGGCACCGCACTGCGTGCCCTTCTCGGGGATGAAGAGGATGGGGCGAATCTCGAACTCCTCTGTCTCACCAGGCCAGAACTCGTGCGGCAGGTGCATGGGTCGTACCTTGCTGCCGGAGCCGACCTACTCCAAACCAACACGTATCGCGCTAACTCGCTGCAGTTTGACCTTATCCAGCGTCCGGATGTACTCGTCGATGTCAATCGTCGTGCCGTGGAACTCGCAAGAGAGGCGGCAGCAACGGTGGACCGTGCCATCTGGATCGCTGGCTCGGTGGGACCGCTCGGCGCACTTCGGTACGACTTTGATGTCATTCGTACAGACTCCATTGCGGCCGTCTATGGCAAGCAAATGGTGGTGCTCAAAGAGGCTGGCGTTGATCTTATTGTGCTGGAGACCATGGATGACTATCGGGAGATCGTTGGCGCGTTGCGGGCGGCGACAAAACTCGGCCTGACCGTGATGCTGCAGCTCGCCTGTCCCGACGGTGAGACGGTTGGTGGGCTCGTCGACCTCTCGGCTATGGTTGCGCAAGCGGAAGACCTTGGCGCCGCCATCATTGGCGCAAATTGCAGGCTTGGTCCCCAGCGCATGGTAGAAGTAGCGGATCGTCTGGTACATCTCACACGGCTTCCCGTGTCCATTCAACCGAACGCTGGCACCTATGTCGTTGACCGCTATGGTCGCCTCAATGTGACGGGGGATGTGGCCGAGTATCAGGGTATGGCGGAGCGTTGTTTGTCGTTGGGCGTTCGCGTCATTGGTGGATGCTGCTACACGAGCCCGGCCCACATTCAAAGTGCGCGCGCAGCTGTAGACGCCTGGATGGCAGGCCGTACCGGGGACGTGCCTCACGACACCCCATCCGTGCTGGAAACAGCCGTGACACAGCGGCCACGCCGCTCGCCCTCAAAGCTGGAGCGCGCACTTGCCGAGGGGAAGTTTCTCACATGCGTAGAGATCGATCCCCCGACAGCGGAAGAGTGCCGGAGTGATCCCGGCATCCTCGGGCAAAAGATCGACGGCGCCCGTTACCTTGAACAGCGGTGCGGTGTTGACGTCATCACGATCGCCGACCATACGATGGGACAACCGTGGCTGGATCCGTTTCCCTTCGCGGAAGCATTGCGCCCACATTTGCACACGGCTGACATGCTGTTGCACTACTCCTGTCGCAACAAGGCCGAAACCGACATCACCGGGAACTTCGCTTCCTATCGCCTCTACGGTTATAAGAACATCTTGATCATTACCGGTGATCGGCCCGCGGAGCCGGAGACGAAAAGCTTTTTCGTCTACTCGTCTCCCACACTCATTGAACGCGTCCACCGCGAGCAGGGAGACTATTTCTTTCTTGCGGCGTCGTTCGACCATACCAGGGGTATCGAGCGTGGTGGCACGTTCGGGCTGGACGCGGAAGTGCGGCGGCTGCGCCGGAAGGTCGAGGCCGGTGCGAGGCTGGCACTGACCCAACCCGTCTTTCTGGATCGCCTGGATCTCCTGCGAGAAAAGACACGCGACCTTGGCACACCGATATTTCCCGGCGTCATGCCAATCATGAGCGTACGACACGCTCAGAACCTGAATTCGCACTTTCCGGGTATGCACATTCCACACAGCGTCATCGCACGGCTGGAATCAGCGGGTGATGACCGGCGGAAACGGGCCCAGATTGCTGTAGCGGTTGCAACCGAGACGGCACGTGCGGTAAAAGCGATGGGATTCCCGGGCGTGTACCTTATTATGTCACTGAACCGGTTCGACGTCATCAAAGAGGTTATGCTGGGAATCCGCTACTGATACGGTGACGTGAGCGGAGGGAGAGGGATTCGAACCCCCGGGCCTTTCAGCCGGTAGTTTTCAAGACTACCACCATAAACCACTCGGACATCCCTCCAAGTGCAGTATAAGATTGACCGTCACCAACGTCAATCCCACGCTGGGACGCTCCTATCCGTGAGTAAGCGGGAGCGGCCCGCGTCCTTCTTTGACCGAGAAAGCTGGCACGCTCTATGCTTTAGCAAGCATAGGACTACGAAGAGTGCGTAGTCAGTCTAGACGAAAGGGCGTGTCTCGTGGGTTTCATATCATGGATCATCGTCGGTTTGATTGCTGGGTTTCTCGCAGGCCAGTTTATGAAGGGCGGTGGCTACGGTATTGTTGGTGACATCATACTAGGCATCCTCGGAGCACTGATTGGCGGATGGCTGGCCCAGAACCTGCTCGGCATCGGCAGCACGGGACTCATCGGAAGCATTATCGTCGCTTTTATCGGCGCGGTGATTCTCATTGCGATTCTGCGAGCGGTCACGGGTTCACGCGCCAGGATCTGACGTCGCGATCGGTCGTGTCTGTCACGGCAGCCGAACGCCGCCAGGGGGCTTGTAAAATGGTCTCCGGCGGCGTTCCTGTTTTTGAGACGCATCTGAAACGACAAAACGTACTGATGGGGAAAGGACACATCCAACATCCACGTGGAGCAAGCACCCACTGCCGTCCGTCCTGCCACGCCCACGCGTCGTGACCGTGACATTGCGAATCATGTGATCATCCGTCCGGTTCGTCCGGTTATTATTGGTTCGGTTGCGCCCGATAACATCGATGCGGAAGCATACGCTCGCCACATCGGAAACTGGGGGAACCATAGCGGCCACCTTGGGCGGCGCTGGGAAGAAGTCGTCGCACGGTGGGCCGCACTCCAGGTTGGCGGCCCGTGGCCCTTTGGTGATGTGCCGGGCCAACTCCTCGCAGCACTTCCTCTAGACAGTGAATCTGCGCTGCAGCGCGAACTTTCACGGTTGGGGTTAAGCTGCCCTGATTTCCTTTTCATGGGGGTTACCGATACGGGCCGGGGGCTGCTGCGGGCTGCCGATAGCAAAGTATCTCTCGACACGGCGAGTCTGGATCAAGTTCAGCATTTTCGCCTGTTGGAACTCGCGGAGCACGGCGGCCCTCTCCTCCGACAGGCCCTCTGCACCGGTTTGCGCGCGAGCGGTATCCTTGCCGATGGTATCGAGCCAACAGCGAGCGCCCTCGTGGACTGGATGAAGTCTGACCGCGTTCTGCTGCTTGATGGCCTGTTCGCCTCGCCCAACAATGGATTCAACCGTTTCCATCTCAAAGGATCCGCGAACCTGAAACGGCGGCGTCCATTGACCGCCTCTGACGTCGTCCTCATTTCTACGACCGAAGAGGAATATCTGGGCGGCCTGCCTGGGTGGAACGCGTCGTGCATACTCCGTGCCCTCGACAGGAATGATACACAGCCGGTCGATCTTTCCATCGCAGAACGGTATTATCGGCTCGGCGCGGGACTCACAGGCGCCATCAATACGGTGGAGCAACCGCTGTTCGGTCCCCAACACGCCATCGATACGATTGCTCGCCTCAAAGACCGCATTGAGGCGGCCAAGCCTCACTCATCCACCACACTTGTGGACAGCATGCAACGCGAACTGGTTGCTCGACACGAGCCCGTGGAACGGCGAAAACGGCTTGATCGCTATCCGGTGCCGTTTCGTGACATTCTGCTCCGAGCACAGAAAGCATCACCTGTGCCCGTCGTAGCGGAGCAGCTTCGCCCCGTGCTGGAGCCGCTCATAGCCCGGTACCGGTCGGCACTGCACGACCGAGGCACACTCCTACTCGCATCCGGGCGCACAGAGGGCGAGGTAATTGAACGCCTCGAACTCGAGTCCGCACAACGACTCGCGGTGGCTCAAGCTGATGTGGAAAAATTCATCTCAACGTGGAAAAACACCGCTACGCATACGCACCGCGGATAGGTTCTTTTTGACGCAGAGAAGGGCTTCCTACAGGGGTGCGCACACGCTCACCGTGTGCTACAGCGCGTGGTGGTAGAGGTCCACGATCTCGTTGATGGTTGGTACGCGTGGATTGTTTGCCGGACTTCCACTCGCGAGTGCATCCTCGGCCATATGCTGACCGTGTGCTCCCAGTCCCTGTTCTGTCACGCCAAACTGGCCAAGTCGAGACACACTGATACGCTGGCACAGCGATCGCACATGGTCCACCGCGGCATGTGCCCGAGCCAGGGAATCCTGACCAGGGAACGTAGCGCCGAGCGCCGTACCGATGTCCGCATATCGTTCTACCGCGGATGCCAGCGAATACTCCATGACGTGTGGGAGGAGGATGCCCGTCGCAGCACCGTGGGGAATTGGGAAATATACTCCGAGAGGACGCGCCATGCCGTGCGCGAGTGCCACGGACGAGTTGCTAAAGGCGAGCCCCGCGTGGAGGCTGCCGTCCATCATGGCGGCTCGCGCTGTGCGGTTGCTACCGTCAGCAACGACGGTCGGAAGGGCTCCCGAAATGAGCCAGATTGCTGAGATTGCCAGCGCATCGCTCAGTGGCTGGGCATGCCGGGAAACATACGCTTCTATGGCGTGGGTCAGTGCATCGATCCCGGCTGCGGCAGTTACCGCTGGCGGACTGGACATGGTCAGGTCAGGGTCGTCTACCGCAAGGTCGGGCATAAAGTCATCGCTCGTTGACAGCATCTTCACATTTCGGCTCACGTCGGTGAAGACGGCAAACCGCGTGACTTCGCTGCCAGTTCCCGCCGTCGTACTGATGCCGATGTGGGGAACACGGCCACCCTCAATGCGGTCGGTCCCCTCATAGCGTGACATGGGGCCGGGATTTCGAACGCGAACGGCAATGCCCTTTCCCGCGTCGAGACAACTTCCACCACCGATCGAAATGACTCCGTCAGCACCACTATCGACGAAGGCGGCGTAGCCTGCTTCAACGTGATTCGTCGTCGGTTCGCTGTCGATGCCACGAAAAAGCGTCGCGTCGATGGAAGCGCTCTTGAGGATGTCTTGAAGGTGATGCACATGGCCCGCTTCATCTACCTGCGGCGACGTGACAATAAGCGGACGACGAAGTCCCATGTTCGCCGCCTCTACACCCACCTGAGCGATACAGCCACTGCCTGTGAGGATGCGTCGTGGCGACCGGAAGAGCCGTGTCATCTATCCTGGTCCCCTAAAACCAGCGCTCAATGACGACCTTCTTCTCCGTGTAGAACTCGATGCTATCCCGGCCATTTCCGTGCAGGTCGCCAAAGAACGAATCCTTCCAACCCGTGAACGGGAACATGGCCATCGGAGCCGGGACCCCCACATTCACGCCCACCATTCCGCACTGTACGTCATACTTGAACTGCCGGGCAGCCTTCCCACTCTGAGTGAATATGACAGCGGCGTTGCCGAAGCGACTGCTATTCACGAGTTCTAAAGCGTCGTCAAGGGTTGTCGCGTGCATCACGCTCAGCACTGGCCCGAAGATTTCCTCACGCCCGATCGCCATGGTCGGGTCAACATCCGTGAACAGCGTGGGGCCGAGGAATGCTCCCTCTTCCTGTGTCGCCAGGTCAGATGTACGGCCATCCAGGAGCAGGCGTGCTCCCTCATCAATTCCTTTCTGGATGAACGACGCGACACGCTCCCGATGGCGTTGTGAGACCACCGGTCCCATGTCTACGTTCGCGTTGAGCCCGTTGCCCACGTTCATCGCGGCTGCGGCTGTTGCCAGGAGTGGTTCGAGCCGCTCGTGAATGCCTCCGACCGCCACGACGACGCTGCCAGCAAGGCAACGCTCTCCGGCTGCTCCGAAGGCCGAACTCAAGATACCTTCAACGGTCTTGTCTAATTCTGCGTCAGGCATCACCACGATGAAGTTCTTGGCGCCGCCCAGGCACTGGGCACGCTTACCGTGTGCCGCCGCTCGCGCATAGATCTCCCGCGCCACCGGCGCAGACCCGACGAACGACACGCCATTAACCTCCGGATGCTCAATGAGCGCATCCACAACTTCCCGGGATCCGTGTACCAGATTGAGCACGCCAGGAGGAAACTTCACCTCATCGATGAGGCGGAACAGGTATGCCTGGCTCATCGGCACTTGCTCCGATGGCTTGACGACCACGGTGTTGCCACACGCCACAGCGAAGGGAATGAACCAGAGCGGCACCATGAGTGGGAAGTTGAACGGTGGAATAACGCAAAACACCCCGATGGGCTGACGTACCAGATCGGTATCGATGCCCGTGGCCACGTCCTCAAGAGTGCTTCCCTGCATCAGCGAAGGAATACCGCAGGCTACTTCGACACTCTCAATACCCCGCCGCACTTCACCGCGGGCGTCGTCAATGGTTTTCCCTTCTTCGCAAACGATGGTACGCGCCAGCTCGTCATAGTCGCGTTCCATGCACTGCTTGAGGGAAAAAAGGTAGCGGGCGCGGACGACAACAGGCGTTTTCCGCCACGCGGGAAATGCGGCCCGAGCCGCCTTCACCGCACGGTTGACATCGGGGCACGTGCTCATCGGCACGGTGGTGAGATATGCTCCCGTCGCCGGATTGATGATCGTGCGCAGGTCGTCGGTAGCCGCGTCCACCCACTCGCCGTTGATATAATTCTTCAACGTAGCGTCCGTCATGGTCGGTTCCTTCTTGATGCACCCGGTATGTAAGCAGCACGGGAATAGTATCAGAGGAACGGAAAACGGAGAGGATGCGATTTGTACGGCAGGTACGGGGAGTGGTATCGGAAAGATGTGCCGAGACGGGGATTTGAACCCCGACGACCTTGCGGTCACTAGCCCCTCAAGCTAGCGTGTCTACCTAATTTCACCACCTCGGCAGAGGTCACTCTTTTAGATTAGCATGTCTATCAGCAATCGCATAGGCGCCGCGTGTCCCTACTGATGTCGCGGTCCATGCGGGGCGGTACGCCGATCAGACGACCACGGAGGAACGACACTGAAACTGCCTAAGATCCCAAACCTCATTCTGGACCATCCCTACCTCACCGGCTGGGTCGTCCTCGCCGTGGGGATGATTCTGATACTGTTTACCACCAGCGGCGACGCCCATCTGCAGCCACAGCAGATGCTCTTTCTGGTCGTCGTCACCATTGCGCTCGCCGGGGCATGCGTGTGGATCGTCAGCTGGGACGAGTCAGCGTGACGTAAACCGTTCCGTGCCAAAGGGCACGATGAGCGGGTCGGTCCGGCCGTACAGCACCAGGTCAGCCATCGCCCGACCGATCACTGGCGCCAGCGTAATGCCACTGTGAGTCACCGCCACATAGGCATGTTCTTGCCCCGGCAGCCGCCCGAGAATCGGATGACCGTCCGGAGGCATGGGGCGAATCCCAGCCCACACTTCCTCGGTCGCCAGATCTTTCGTCGCGGGATACAGCATCGCCATGCGCCTCCGGAGCGTGGCCGTCGTTTGCTCCGAGGCGCCAAGATCGCGTCGGCCACGCTCGTGCGTCGTGCCGATCCAGAGCCTGCCCGCCGCATCCTGCCGGAAGTCCGGGGTGGGATGGTTCACCCGGAATGGCGCAATTTCCGTGGCGACAATCTGCCCGAGCACCGTCTCCACCGGCACAGCTGCTCCGAGTTGCGCCGTCAGTTGAGGTGTCCACAGACCTGCGGCAACGACGACCTTTGCGGCCAGGATCGTGTGTGCCCCGGCAACAATTTGATACCCGGAACTTGTTTGTATTAGCCGCTCAACCGGTGCGCGCTCTCGTACGTCCGCTCCCCATCGTGTGGCCGCGGCCCGTCCTGCCCGCCAGAGGATGCGAGGATTCAGATGCCCGTCGAGTGGGCACCATGTTGCGCCCGCAAGATGGGGACTGAGACCCGGTTCTCGCTGTCGTGCTTGGTCGCCTGACAGCACGTCCGCGACAAATCCAATTGTTTGACGTTGCTGCTGCATGAGACCCGCCAGCCGCGCCAGGTCTGCGGATGTTTCGGCCCATAGCATCCCTCCAGGTCGCACGTACTCACAGTCGTCGCCGATCAGCGTAAGATAGTCGGGGTACAGGTCGGCGCTGGCCATGGATAGCGCAAGGTAGACACCCGGTTCCTTTGACTGTACCCACACGAGGCCAAAACTGCGGGGCGTCGTACCTGTGCCCGAGCCGTCATCGGCCACTGGGCCATCAAGCACCACGACCCGAGCCCCTTTGCGCGCCATGTGCACGGCTATCGACGCACCGAGGACACCGGCTCCAGCGATGGCAACATCATAGTACGACGGCGCGGACATCACGTTGCCGAATGCCTGTCCATAGGCGCCGCATACATTCCCAAGGTGACTGGCCCGGTACTGTCGCCTTGCACAACCCGGGGCATGTGGGCGCCTCGATGAACGCTCGGTATCTGCATCAACACTCCCTATCCGCGATGTACGGTAGCATGATAGTTCGTCGGTTCGAATGACAGAAAAGACGGCAGTACACCAACAGCGCGTGCAAAGGGGTTGCGATGGACTCACTCGAAGAAGGTCACGCCGCGTATTACCGACTGCCCGACACGCGCTGGGAGGACGTCGATGCCGAATTTCAGGGCGAGTTGCGGGATCTCGGCACCATGCTTGCGGCCATTGGTTCTGCTGGTACCACAGCGGTAGGCTCGGCGCCGCCGTCACCGGGGGAGGTCGCGCTTTTGTTAGCGGCCGCGGGTACGCGTCTGCTCGGTGTGGTGGCGCACGACGAGTCAGACCTCCGACAGGTCATTACCACGCTGCGAACAGCCCTCACCGTGTGCTGGGATATGTATGGCGTGGAGGAGTCAGAGCGTGTGACGGTCCGCGAGCACATGACCCGCCTCAAGAGCGGCATCGAGGCATTTGAAGCAGACCTCATCGCGCTCCACGACCATCCCAGATCAGACGAGAGCTAACGCATTGCGCTCCGCCCGATGATCCGGTAAACGATCAGAGTCGTGGACCCGCCTCGGATCAAATGGATATCCCTGTGTTTCAAGGCAGCCATAACAGCAGCGCCTGTGTAGATACTCTTCGGCGCGCGCCGCACTGCCGTGGGCGCCGAGTGCCCTCCCGAGGCCAGCGAGACTGAGGTAGCCGAGACTGTCGGCCCCGAGATATGAACATACCTCCTGGATAGTTCGGGTCGATGCGAGGAGGTCGTCTTCACTGGGGATGTCGATCCCAAAGTAGCACGGATGCCGCATCGGCGGAGAGCCAATACGGATGTGAACTTCTGCTGCCCCTTTCCGGCGCAGCGCGGCCGTGAGTATCTTCAGCGTGTTTCCGCGAACAATAGAATCATCCACCAGCACCAGTCGCTTCCCCTCGACCTTGCTTGAGATGATGTTGTATTTAAAGTCGATCTCCATCTTTCGCAGGCGCTGATCGGGCTTGATGAACGAGCGATCCGCGTACCGACTGCGGATCATGGCCTCGCCGTAGGGAATGCCTGCTTCCTCCGCGTACGCGAGTGCGATCGGGATGGAGGTATCGGGCACGGGAGCGACCATATCGACCGGTACTGGCTGTTCACGTGCCAGTTCGCGTCCGAGTGCCTCTCGTGTTGCATAGACGCCTCGCCCTTCAAGGCTGCTGGTTGCGTCGCTGAAGTAGATGTATTCGAACACACAGAGTGCTCTCCGTGACGCCTTCATGATGTGTTCGCTGTGAATACCCTGTTGATCGATCGTGACCAATTCGCCCGGTTCAAGGTCGCGCAGATACGTCGCGCCGACGCGGTCTAATGCGCACGTCTCCGATGCGAGCATAAACCCTTCACCGAGTTTGCCGAGTACGAGCGGGCGCAGGCCAAAGGGGTCGCGCAGACCATAGAGACGGCCTTCGGATAAAATTACGAGGCTGTACGCTCCCTGAAGCCGCGGCACCACGCTGCGCAGCCGCTTGCGGAGGCTATTTCCTTCGGCCACCAGCAACAGCGCCGCGATGACTTCGCTATCGGTGGACGACTTGAGATCTACGCCATGTAGGGGAAGATGCTTCCGGAGGTCTTCGGAATTAACGACGTTTCCATTGTGCGCCATCGCTAGCGTTCCAAAAAGACGACCGTAGGGACCAACTACGAACGGGCCTGCATTTTCAACGCACGATGAGCCAGTGGTGGAGTACCGAGCGTGAGCAATGCCGCACGAGGTAGACGGGAGGCCCTCCACGCCACCGGCAAAGACATCGCGCGCCTTGCCCATTCCCGTGACAACCGCAATCTCCCCGTTGGGATCGCTGACCGCAATTCCGGAACTTTCCTGTCCGCGATGCTGAAGAGCGGTCAATGCCAGAACAAGATACTGTCGCACATCGATCTGCCGACTCGGATCATAGATCCCAACAATGCCACACGCGTCGTGCAGCGGTTCATCCATCAGATCGATGTCAATTTCAGTCACGCCCGCTCCTCTCGCTCGCCCTTGGAGCCCGAACTCGTTCCTGTGCTCCGGAGGACCACCGTCAAGGTCATCTGTGTATTGTAGCCCACATACTACCGATCCCCACATATGCTGGAGTTACCCGGCGCTCAGGAGTGGAACCGCGTGCGTCATCACCACATGACTCTCTTCAGTGTGCCATGCTCAAGCACCGGATGGGAGATCGCTTGATCTTGGCCATCATGTCAAACGCACAGCGGCGCCCCCTGTTTCGGCTCGCCCTCGTTACAACCGTGGATACGGACGCGCGTGGTCCGGTGCTTCGTGCGGTTCGAGTTTCCATGAGACAATGCGCGACGTACCGTCTTTACCCATGGAGACACCGTACAGCGATTCAGCGGCCTGCATAGTCGCACGGTTGTGGGTGATCACGATGAACTGTGTCCTACTGGCAAGACGATGGAGGAGGGAACAGAAACGCTCGACATTGGCTTCATCGAGCGCCGCATCCGCTTCGTCAAGCAGGCAAAAGGGTGTGGGCCGTGCGTCGATCATGGCAAAGAGGAGTGCCACGGCCACAAGTGAGCGCTCCCCGCCGCTCAGGAGGGCAAGATCCTGGTGCTTTTTGCCAGGTAATCGTGCCGTCACGTCCACCGCCATGCTGCCAGCGTCGCCCCGCTGAAGCAGAAGCTGGGCTTCGCCTCCGGGAAACAGGAATGTGAAGTATCGCGTGAACGCTTCAGCCGTTCGCGAGAAGGTGGCGTCGAACTGACGAGCAATCCTGCTGTTTAGCTCATCGACGAGTGTCACCAGTTCATCCATCGCCTGCCGAACGTCGTGAATCTGCTCATTAAGGAACGTGTGACGTTCGGCGAGCCTTGCATACTCATCTCCCGCCTCTGGGTTCACCTGGCCCAGTTGCTTGAGACTCTGTTTCAACGCATCCCGCTTCGTTCGCAGTTGCTCCTCGGTTCGTCCATCGTCAGGCATGGACTCCAGTGCCTCTGGCGCCATCCCTAACTCCTGTTGGATCTGAAGTACAAGCATCTGATGGTGAAGTTGGCTCTGCTCAAAGAGGCGTATGGTCTCCTGTTCGCGTTGAACAGCCGCCGTCCAGTCCTGTCGAAGTGCGTCTTCCGTTGCACGGTCAGTCTCCAGTTGGCGCTTGGTCGCGGCAACGGTGGCATCAGCGGTGGCCGACCGCTGTTCCAATTCTCGGAGTCGTTCCTGGCACTGCAGTGTAGCCGTCTCGTGCCGCAGCACCTCGGTGTCCAATTGCGTAATTTGATCCGCCACGTCGCGTGCGCGCTCACCCATGCGCTCGCTTTCACCGTGCAATGTGCGCACTGATTGTTCGAGACGGGCGAGCGACTGCCCTTCAGCATCCAGCTGCTGTCTGGCGACGGCAGCACGCACCTGGTTCGCCTGGTACGCTTGCTGGCGCGCCGCTATGTCCCGGCGCAGTTCATCGTTCCAGGCAACGCCGTCCCGCAATTCGGATCGCAGCTTCCGTAGCTGTTGCTCATCGTCGGGAATGTGGGACGAGAGTGTTGACATCGTGCGGCGTACATCATCGCACTGTTTCCGCATCTGCTGTTCGACGCGCGCAGCAGAGCGCTGCTCCCCGGTAAGCTGGTCATATTCACGTTGTTCTCTGGCAAGAGCCGACCGCATCTTCAGTTCTTCATCACGAGCCGCACGGATGACTTCTTCAGCCTTGTCGCGTGCGTTTGTCAACTGGCGAAGAGCATCCTCCGCCCGAGAAAGGTGCGCCGCCGTTTCTCCGAGCACACGCTCGCGCTCCTGGAGTGTCATGGTGATCTCCTGGATGTCCCGATCACGCTCGATGAGTTTGCTCGACGAATCAACCACTCCGAATGCCCACAGTCCGGAAGCCGAGATCGAGCAGCCGTCCAGCGTCGCAATGGGTATCAGCCTCGCGTTGTCGTCAGGCGAGACGTGCCGTACGTCGTATGCTGTTGGCACATCCCGCACGACCACCCAGGGTGCGAGCAGGTGTTGCACGCCCGGAAGTCCTGGTTCCCGGACAGGAAACAGCTCAATTGCGGTACCGACCCAGCCAGTTCCGGCAGCCTGTCTCAGGCGATCGAGCAGGCTGTTCCAGGCTTGATGGGCACACGGCGTGGACGAAACGGCAAAAAAGGCGGCTGCCTGCCGTTGCTGTATCGCAAACGCGATTCCCTTTGGCATTGCTGTCTCATGCTCGAGGAGGAATGCCTCGAACGCAGGCCCCAGAATTGCCTGAAAAGCACGTTCCATCCCCTTTTGCACATGAAACGCGCTTGCTACGAGTCCTTGAAGACCGGGGATTTCCGCACGACGCTTCCAGATCGCCTGCGTGCCCGCGCTGGTGTCAGCCAGACTGTGTTGCAACTCGAGTAACGCGTCCCGGCGGGCGGCCAACTGTACGTGCTGTCGCTGAGATGCCTGCACCTGTGCCCGGTGTTGCTCGACGAGCCGTCGGGCGCCATCTATGCGCGACGACACCTTTTTCCTTTCCTCGTCGGCCTGCCTGCTCGATGTGAGTGCCATCGTCAGGCGTACCTCAGCCTCCGAGATGCCGCGTTCGAGTTCCTGGAGCCGTTCTTGTCTTCGATTCCCGTCCAGGGAGGATTGCTGCAACTGTGTCGTAAGGTCAGCAACATGACGCAGTGCGCTGCTGGCCTCAGCCTTTCGCTTTTCACTCGCGCTCTGTAACGAACTGAACTGCTGGCGAATCTGCCCCGTTCGGCGCTCAGCTTCCGCAAGCTGGCGTCGCACGTCATCAAGCGTCGTGCGCACGTCAGCATCATCGGTGGTCATCGCCGCTAGTGCTTCTCGGCTGTGCTTCACGCGTTCCGTGAGCACCATCCGTTCGTCCTCTGCCGCTTTCCTTCGTGTTTCCAGGTCTCGCTGCTGGCTGAGCAGGGACGCGTGCTCACCACGGCCCGCATTGCGACGCTCGCGGAACACGGCCAAAAGTTGAGCCGACGTCTGTACCGACATCTGGCACTCGCGCAGCGCCTTTTGTAGGTGCTTTGCTTCGACTTCAGACGCCTGAAATACCGAGGTTCGTTCTGCCAGGCGTGCGTGAAGCTGCTCAAAGGCTTGCAAGGACGCTATCGCCTTGAGGGAACACTGGTTCTTTGCAATTTCGTTCCGTCGCCACTCGCCACGGGCTGCCATCAACTGTAGCCGGTACCACCTGGCTACCACATCGGCGTACGCACGTTGGACGTCGAGAAAGCGACGGGCGCGCTCCGATGCCCGGCGTAAAGCTGGCAAACGCGGTCCTAGTTCGGCGACGATGTCCTCCAGCCGGACAAGATTGGCTCGCGTAGTTTGCAACCTGACCAGAGCGTCATCACGCTGCTGAAAATAGGGACGCACTCCGGCGGCATCCTCGAACACGGCCACGCGCTCGGATGGCCGTAATGCCAGCAGGGCATCGACCGCACCCTGTCCAAGTACCGCTCGGTCGGTAGACACGCCGTAGCTTTCGTCGCTGTTAGACCCTTTTCCGAGGAGGTCGGTCACGTCCCGAAGCCGGACGCGGGATTGGTTGATGAGGTAGTCGGTGTCGCCGGAGCGCAAGGCTCGACGGCTAATTGTTACCTCGGCAAACGGCGTATCGAGCCAACCATCGCTATTGTCAAGGGTGATGTGAACCTCGGCCATCCCTACTGCGGAGCGGCCCATTGTGCCACTCCAGATCACGTCCTGGGATTTCCGGCCCCGTAGATTCCGCAGGCTCTGCTCGCCGAGTACCCAACGTAAGGCATCGGCCACATTGCTTTTGCCACTTCCATTTGGACCGACAATAGCCGTTATTCCGGGTGAGAGTTCCAGAGTAGCCCTGGTAACGAAGGTCTTAAACCCCTGCAACTCGATGCGTTTGAGGTACACGCGGCCCTTTCGACGGTGAGACTCACAAACATAAGCGTACCAGCGCGCGGCAAGACCGTCGTCTGGTCACGACGTGCGCACACGTGTGAGCCAGTTGGCACTTTACAAGCCGATACCATCTTGCTACACTGCTTGCCAACTGGATCAGAACGCACTGGCGCCCATGCTACGCACATGGGCTTGCGTGGAGCACGTCTCCACGCGCAACTATCCCCGCACATGCTGGCAGCGTTTGCCCGTCTACGTGCCGCAATCTGTGCTGGGCAGGCTCTGGGATCACATTGATGGAATGGATACTCACAAAAGGTGAAAGGTAGGTAGCGAGCGACACAACACCAGGATGATGAATACCACGTTTGTAGAATGCTGGCACTTCGGGATCAGTCTGAGGTCAGGATAGCCTCTGATCGGTCGATGTGATGGAATGGTTTTTTTAGTTCGAGGAGAACGCATGCACGCGAATCGTACCATTAGCTCATGGGTTGCGGCGGTCAGTACCGCAGCCCTGTTGCTTTCCGCCTGCGGTGGAAGCAATACTGCCGCAGCCCCGACAACTGGCGCGGCAGGTGCGGCGGCAACCAAGCCAGCGAGTGCGGCGCCTGCTGGCGCGGCAACGACCGCGATGACGCCAACCACGGCTGCCGCCGCACCAACGACCGCCGCAACAACGGCGGCCACCTCGGCTGCGACAACAGCAGCTACCGCAGCGGCGACGATTGCCGCCACAGCCGCCGCTACGACAGCCGCGACTGCTGGCGCAACGGCGGCAGCCACGACTGCATCGACAACCACGGGATCGGCGACTGCCGCGACAACGACCGCAAATACGACAACGACCACCGCCGCGGGTTCGGGCACCGTGAAAATCGGAGTGGATCTACCCATGTCTGGCAGCGAGGCAGCCAACGGCGTGCCCACGCTCAATGGCATCAAGCTTGCCATAGACCAGGCCAACAAGAAGGGTGGCGTGGCAGGCTTCAAAATTGAAGTCGTGAGCCTGGATGATGCCGTGAATGGCCTGCATGATCCTGCTCAAGGCGCCAAGAACGTTCAGCAGCTTATCTCGGATAACGCCGTCCTGGCCATGGTCGGCCCCTTCAATAGCAATGTTGCCAAGGCACAGATCCCGCTTACAAACGCCGCCGGGCTCGCTCAAATCAGCATGGCGAATACAAACGAGAGTTTGACAAAGCCGGAGTTTGGCGCGCTTGACCTTCGGAAGACCAACCCGGACAAGATCGCGTACTTCCGCGTCTGCACGACCGATGACATCCAGGGGCCAGCGGGCGCAGACTACGCAGCCAAAAACTTGAAGTTGATGAAGGCATTCATCATCGACGACAACGAGACCTACGGGAAAGGCATTGCCGACAACTGGGAGAAGCAGTTTAAGGCAGATGGCGGCACCGTGCTGGGTCACGAGCACATCACGAAGGGCCAGCAAGACTTCACGGCCGTCCTGACCAAAGCAAAGGGCACGAACCCCGACATCATCTACTACGGTGGGGTCTCGCAGAACGGCGGCGGCTTGATGAAGAAGCAGATGAAATCGGTCGCCCTGAACATCCCCTTTATGGGGGGCGATGGCATCGTGGAGGAAAACTTCACGGCACAGGCTGGTGACAACGCCGATAATGCCTATGGCACGGTTGCGGCAGTCAATGCGGAGACACTTCCCGAAGCCAGAGATTTCCTGGATACGTACAAGGCTGCCTACAACACAGCGGTGGGACCCTACAGTGCCAACGCGTTTGAAGCGACCAACATCATCATTGCGGCAATTGACCGCGCCGCGAAAGCGTCGGGTGGCAAGATGCCGACACGAGAACAGGTACGCCAGGAAGTTGCGAACACGAAAGACTTCAAGGGTGTCATTGGCACCACGAGCTTTGACAAGAATGGCGATACCACCAATCGCTGGATCAGCATCCATACCACGAAGGGTGGCAAATGGACCTTCCTCGATCAGATCAAATTCGGTAGCTAAACGGCCTGCCGCCTAGGAGCCGGGCTGCGCCATCCCCGCGCGGCCCCGGCATCCACCACACAACCTGAAGGAACCATGAGCCCACTCGAGCTTTTTCTTCAGCAACTCATTAACGGCATCGCACTTGGAGGGATTTACGCCCTCATTGCTCTGGGTTACACCATGGTGTACGGCATCATCGAACTGATTAACTTTGCACATGGTGACGTCTTTATGCTCGGCTCTTTCGTGGCGATCGCGGTATTGAGCGTGTTCGGCCTGGGTCATCCGGCAACAGGCGCTTCCCTGATACTGGTGCTGCTCTACCTTTTTCTTGCCACGTCTGTCCTCAGCGGACTTATTGGCGTCGTGATCGAGCGGGTCGCCTATCGGCCGCTTCGTAATGCTCCGCGGCTGGCCCCACTCATCTCTGCGATTGGTGTGTCGTTTATCCTGCAAAATATCGTTTTTCTCTGGCGTGGCCCGTCGCCCGTAAGCTTCCCTGACGTGATGCCGGAGGCAGTCATCACCGTGGGCAACGTTATTATTCGCGGCAAACAAATCTTTATTCTGTTTTCGTCGCTCATTATGATGGCTTCACTCCAACTGTTCGTGCAACGAACGCGCATGGGAAAGGCGATGCGCGCCACAGCGCAGGATCCATCCGCGGCGGCGCTCATGGGCATCAATGTCAACTATACGATCGCGCTCACATTCTTTATCGGGTCGGCGCTCGCGGGGGCCGCTGGCATTATTTATGGGTTGTATTACACGTCGGTGGTCTTCAATATCGGCTACATTGCGGGACTCAAGGCGTTTACCGCGGCTGTCCTGGGAGGCATCGGCAACCTGGGAGGAGCCATGCTCGGCGGCTTTCTCATCGGCATCATCGAGGCCTTCAGCGCACAATACAGCAGCCAGGCATGGGCCGACTCCATCGTTTTTGCTGTACTGATCCTCGTGCTTATCCTCCGCCCGACTGGTCTGCTTGGTCAGCAACTTGCGGAACGAGCCTGACATGGTGACAAAAACCATACCGCCTTCCGCGAATGCCCTCGGTCGCTTCGGCCGGACGACGGGCCTCACGCCCCGCTCGCTGGCGATATGGGTGGTCATTACCGTTGTCATTCTCGTCTTCCCGCTGATCGACGCGAACGACTCGCATGTGGGCGGGGCCGCCGACGCGGGTGTGTTCATCCTCCTGGCGCTTGGTCTCAACATCGTGGTGGGATATGCTGGCCTCCTCGACCTGGGCTATGCCGCATTTTTTGCGATCGGAGCGTACACCTACGCGATGACTGCCTCTCCCCACTTTGGCTTACACCTTCCGTTCTGGCCCATGCTCCTTGCCGCCGCGATTATCGCCGCGATGTTTGGCGCGCTCCTTGGATTTCCCACGCTCCGTCTGCGCGGTGACTACATTGCCATTGTGACCCTTGGTTTTGGTGAGATTGTTCCCACGATCATCCTGAACCTGGACAAAATCACAGGTGGTCCAGATGGCATCGCCGCCATCGATCACCCCGGGCTCCCCGGCTTCACCTTTGGCGTCAGCGCACGGCCGTACTACTACCTCATTCTGGTCATTATGGCGGTTTTGATCTGGGCCATTACGAACTTGCGCGACTCCCGCCTCGGACGTGCCTGGATGGCGGTACGCGAAGATGAAATTGCGGCGGCGTGTATGGGCATCAATACCACGGTGGTGAAACTCCTTGCGTACGCGCTCGGCGCGTCGTTTTCTGGGTTCGCCGGCGTGCTCTACGTGTCAAAGTTGGGCCTGGCTAGTCCCGATATGTTCCTCTTTACCGTGTCGGTACAAATACTTAGTATGGTCGTCCTTGGCGGCATGGGGAGTGTCACCGGTGTGATTGCGGGTGCGTTTATTCTGTATGAATTGCAGACACTGGTCCTGACGCAAATGACCATCTGGTCGCACAGTCTCGGTGCAACGCTGCATCTTCAATTGCTCCAACAGTGGGACTTTACCAACCTGAAGTTTTTGCTGTATGGAGTGGCCCTGGTAGCCATGATGCTCTTCCGCCCCGAAGGTCTCATTCCGAGTACACAACGTAAAGCCGAACTCAAAGGCGAAGAGGCTTCAGAGCCGGCCCCTGTCCCGACCCAGGCGGCGTAGCCATGGCATTACTGGAGATCAAGAACGTCTCGAAACGCTTCGGCGGTCTGCTGGCGAACAATGATGTAAGTTTTCACATTGATCAAGGACAGATTTTTAGTCTGATTGGCCCGAACGGTGCCGGAAAAACAACCTTGTTCAATTCCGTCACCGGGCTGGTGAAGCCGACCAGTGGCGACATCGTTTTTGCGGGACGCAGCATCTTATCGCTCCGGCCTGACCAGGTAGCCGCGCGCGGGATCGCGCGTACGTTCCAGAACATCCGTCTCTTTTCCTTTATGACGGCGCTCGAGAATGTGATGGTGGGTCAGCATGGGCGTATGCATGCCCATATGTGGGACTCATTGCTCAGCACCCCTGCCGGGCGTCGGGAAGAGCGTGAGGTCGCCCAGAAAGCACGCGAGCTTCTTTCGTTTGTCGGCCTTGAACGCTTCTCCGATGAGTACGCGCGGAACCTCCCATATGGCAGGCAGCGACGGCTGGAGATTGCACGAGCGCTCGCGACAGAGCCGAAGCTCCTGCTTCTGGATGAGCCGGGGGCGGGTATGAATCCCAATGAAAAGGTAGATCTCCTCGGGCTCATCCGCCGAATTCGAGACCTTGGCGTCACCGTCTTTCTGATCGAACATGACATGAAGCTCATCATGAACGTTTCGGAACAGATTGTCGTGCTCGACTTCGGCACGAAGATTGCCGAGGGTGTACCCGCGGACGTGCGCGCCAACCGGCAAGTCATCGAAGCATATCTGGGCAAAGGCGCCTGATGCCGCTACTCGATATTCAAGCGATCGATACATTTTATGGACGGGTGCAGGCACTTCGCGGCGTCTCGTTGACCGTGGAGCAGGGGGAGATCGTTACGCTTATTGGGGCCAACGGTGCCGGTAAGTCGACAACGTTGCGAACCATTTCTGGTCTCATTCATCCCACAAAGGGTTCCATCACCCTTATAAATCGGGACATTACTAACACGCCGCCAGAGAAGATTGTCGAACTGGGTGTGGCTCAGTCACCCGAAGGACGGCGGCTCTTTCCGCGTATGACCGTACGAGACAATCTGGAAATGGGTGCCTTCAGTCGGAAAGACCGCGCTGATGTCGTTAGTGACATAGACAGGGTGTACACCATTTTCCCACGATTGAAGGAGCGGTCGGGGCAGCTGGCAGGCACCCTGTCGGGTGGGGAGCAACAGATGCTCGCGATTGGCCGGGCACTCATGGCGCGACCCAAAGTGCTGCTCCTGGATGAGCCTTCGATGGGACTTTCTCCCATCCTCGTGGAAACGATCTTCGAGACGATTCAGCGACTAAACGCCGAGGGGACCACCATCTTGCTGATCGAGCAAAATGCCCGCATGGCGCTGGGTGTTGCCTCGCGGGGATATGTGATGGAAACAGGTCACATTGTGCTGCACGACGACGCTGGAGAACTTCTGCGTAGCGAGACGGTCCGGAAGTCATATCTCGGCGAATAGTTGAGTGCGGCAGCGGGACCTCGACGTCAGTGATTCATTCCGTCCTTGTGTCATACCGAATACACTATGCGGAAGCCATAGTCGGTAAATCGCCGATCCGGTGGGATACTGCTCCGGGCCGCGCATGAGCAGACTTTCACGTGGTGACGCCACGAGCCTCCGCGCGATGATCGGGCATCCCCAATAGCTGGGCCTCCAGGGTCACGCGTGGGCGACGAGGCATAATACGCCGCGTCGTACCAGTCCGAGCACCATTCGTGCAGGTTGTCGCCCATGTGATAGAGGCCGAAGCCATTCACCAGCTCATCGTCATCGATGGGAACGGTGCCTTGAACCTGGAGTTTACCTAGCGCAAACCGCCAAACCGCGGGTGGAGGCTCGTTGCCCCATGGATAACGCCATGCCTCGCGGCCCCCTCGCGCTGCTTTTTCGCGCTCCCCTTCAGTTGGCAGTCGGTAGTCATGCCCATCCTGTCGGGAAAGCCACTGGCAATAGTCGATGCAGTCATACCAGCTCACTCCAGCCACGGGGTGGCGCGGTCCGTTCAGAAGCGGATGGGACCATCCACCGGGTGGTGGGTGGCTGGTAGCCCCGACGAACACGGCGTAGTCAGCATTGCTTACGGCAAAAGGATCGATGGCGAATGCGCCAACGCACACACGGTGTACCGGTTTTTCGTCATCCCTCCCGTTCTGGTCACCCATCTGGAATGTCCCGGCGGGTATGACTATGAATCGTCCGCCGCCACCGACCATCGTTGTACTTTCATTAACCGGATTTACCCCTTGACACCGGAGAAGACTACGCCCTGAATGAAATAACGTTGGGCAACAAAAAACAGGATGAGTAGCGGGGCCATGACGACCAGGCTGGCCGCCATCAGAAGATTCCAATCGGTACCGTACTGCCCCTGGAATGCTCGCAGGCCGAGTGCCAGTGTGAAATTATTTTTGCTGTGGAGGTAAATGAGCGGGTACAGAAAGTCGTTCCAGTGGGCCTGGAAGACGAAGATGGAGACGGCGGCGAGTGCGGGCTTCGACAGCGGCAAGATAATCCGCCAGTAAATGCCAAGAATGGAGGCGCCATCAATCTCTGCCGCGTCATCCATCTCGAGTGGAATCGTCATAAAAAATTGCCGGAGGAGGAAGATATTAAACGAGCCAACGGCGAAATACGGTGGAATGATGAGTGGCCAGAACGTGTCGACCCATCCCAAATTCTTGAACAGGATGAACTGTGGAATCATCGTTACTTGCTCCGGTAGCATCATGGTAGCAAGCACAATGAGAAATAGGGCATCTCGACCGGGCCACCGCAGGCGGGAAAATGAATAGGCTACGAGTGAACAGGACGCGAGCGCACCTACGATAGGCACGAGAGTGGTGATAAGCGTATTGCGGAAGAAGACGCCGAATGGAAGCACGGTCATTGCTTCCAGATAGTTTTGCGGCTGCACCGGGCGAGGTACCCACTCCGGTGGAAATAAGAAGACTGACGCCTCGTCCTTCAACGAGGTGGACAGCATCCACACGAACGGTATACATACGAATACCGCACCAAGGCCCAGCAGCAAGTAGACTACGGTCATCTTGATGAGGTCTGTACGCCGTTTGCTTGTGGCACGCCTGGTGCTAGTCGTGGGAAGGGCGAACGGCTGACTCGGTGACGCCATGGGTAGCTACTTTCCTTTGACGGTGCCCTCGTAATAGACCCAGGCCGCAGAAAACCTGAATACAATTAACGTAAGCAACATGATGTATGCAAACAGCACCCAGGCAAGCGCTGATGCATACCCCATTTTGAAGAACTCAAAGGCATTGCGATACAGGTACAGCATATAAAACAGGCTGGCATCGTGAGGACCACCGTTGGTCATGATGTAGGCTCGGAC
>JAABUZ0100001614.1_pt1 | contig 41848 bp, 37 predicted proteins | sample 5562091 | NCBI WGS metagenome assembly JAABUZ01 (sample SAMN12813069, study PRJNA571459) | rock metagenome | isolation source: Antarctica rocks | place: Antarctica: Victoria Land, Linnaeus Terrace sud | collected 2015-12-21
CTAGTAGTACAACGAGACATGGGTTAGGGCATCTGGCCGGAGAGGTGCTGCAAGGTGCGGTGGCGATGGGACTGGTAGGCGGCAGTGTTGTGGCGTTGCTGGTAGGCCAGCAGGGCGAGCGCGGCGGTCAGGTCGAACCAGGGGAGCGGCAACACCGCACGGAGGAGTTGGCGCACCTGCGGGAGGCTGGGGAGCCGCACTGGGGCTGGGGGGAGTAGGCGGGCGAGGTCTGGAGCCGCCGCGCCGTCCAGGCAGACGACCGGGGCGCCGAGCCGCAGCGCGGGGGGCGGAGCCAGCGTGGTCGGTGCTGGCGTGGTCGGTTGCTGTTGGTCCCCCCCCTCTCTGGTCCAGACGCCGCTGCAACCGGACCAGGAAATGGTGGGCCAAGATCACCAACGTCATGTGGTGATACCAGCCCCGCCAGGAGCGCAGCTCGTAGTGATCGAGTCCGACCTCCTCCTTTCCTTCCGCGAAGCAGGCTTCGATGGGCCAGCGCATCCCGCTCACGCGCACCAGCTCGGCCATCGGTACGTCAGCCGGCGCCTGACTGAGGTAGTACTTGTACTCCGGCTGCTCACCCGGGCCACGGAGCGTCCGGCGCAGCAGCACCCACACCTCCGGCCCCGGCAGGCGGTTTCGGACCGCCACTGCCCGGACCACGGCGAAGTCGGCCACCAACGGGCCCTTGCTGCCTTCCAACAGGCGGTAGCGGTGCCACTGCGCCGTCGGGAGGTGCGCCCCAAGCGTATCCAGGCGCAGCTTGGGTGGGCTGCCGGGGTGGACCTGCCGCTTCGTCGGCGCCGGTCCCTTGTGTGACGGTTGCTGGGGGCGGAGCCAGGTCGTGGGACGAGCGCGGGCCGTCGTGCCGTCGCTGGGGTCGACCAGCGGCCAGACTTCCGTGGCGCAGGGCACTTCCACCAGGTACCACAGCCCCGCCTGGTCCACCCGGTCCAGGAAACTGGGGTCCTTGCCGAACCCCTCGTCACCGGCCAGCCAGCGCGCCCGGAGGCGCTGCTCGGCCTGCTCGGCCTCCACCATCTCAGCCGCCAACGCCGTCTTGGTGGCGAAGACGGTCTCCTTGGGAATCGCACAGGCCGCCCGGCGCTCCCGATAGTCCTGGCCAAACCAACACTCCGGCAAGAAGAGCCGTCGATCCAGCAGCGTGTAGCCCTGCCGACTGGCGTACCCCAGGAACACGCCCGCCTGACAGGTATCCACCTTGCCGGTGGCGCCGCACCACTGGCGGCACACGCCGACGGAGTGCTCGCCCTGTTTGGGTATGTCACTGCCGTCGATCAGAAGAACGCCATCCGGCTCGCCCAGCGTCTCGTCCACGAACCGCTGATGCGCGGCCAGGATCGCGGCGTCGTCCCAGCCGCCCTCCCCGATGAACTGTTGCAACGCCCGCACTCGTGCCTCCGCCCCGGGCCCAGCCCCGAGCAAGCGGAGTGCCATCGCTTCCGTATTCTTCCGGGGTACGTCCGCCACCAGCAGCCCCTGCACATAGACGGCTGCCCAGTCCCGTTGCTCTGACCGCTTGAACAGTGGCGCAAAGTGGGCGTGATACGCCGCCAACTCCTCCCCCAGCCCGGCCACCTCCCCGACGGTCAGCGTCCGCGGCGCGGGCAGGTCGGCACCGAGATCATGGGCCACGCCAAACACACTCGCCACCGCTCGCCTCGCCTTCTGCCATCCCGATCACCACGCCCATCCCTGACCCTACCACACCGCAGTCCGCATGTCTCGTTGTACTACTAGTCTACCACCTCAGTAGCGTCTGCTCGGTGACAGTGCCGCAGGTCACGGGCCATGCGAAACGGCACGTCTTTCCCGGCAGTGGTGTCGCGCTGCCCGAGTTCTCTGACGAGACCTCGGTGTGGTCACGAGGTTCCCCATCGCTCACGCTGCGCGAGACGCCTCCGTGCCCGGGACGACGATCATGTCACGCGGCACGCCCCCGCGCACAACCACACACTGCATGGGACCGCCGGTATGGGCATGAAGGATACGAAGGAGTTCATCGGCACTCTGCAACGGCTGTCCATCCAGGGCCACCAGCAGATCGCCCGTCATCAGGCCTGCCGCCGCCGCCGCGCCACCCGCGGCTACCCCGAGCACGAGCACACACGACGACGCGGTCACCGCTGCCGCAACGGCAAGTGTTGGTGGCAAGGGGATGGTCTGTCCTTCGATCCCGAGCCATTGCCGACGCGTGGCCGTAAGGACGAGGGCCTCGGCCAGGCGTGCGGGAACAGCCAGCGCAAGGCCGTCGGCCACCATCGCGTTGATGCCCACCGCATGTCCGTGTGCGTCGGCCAGCAGTCCCCCGGAGTTGCCCGGATTGAGCCGTACATCGGCCCGGATCAACGCGCGCCGATCCGAACCAGATCCGTCTTCAACCGTACAGACGATACCCAGCGTCACCGCGTGACGCACCCCAAGCGGATGCCCGATAGCCATCACAAGCTCTCCAGGGCGGACTGGGAGGTTGGCGCGTGGGGTGATCGCTCGCAGTCCGTCGGCATCGATCTTCAGAGCGACAAGGTCGTTGCGTTCATCCCGTGCAAGCACGTGGCCGGTGAAGCTTCTGCCGTCCGATAGCACCACACCGGCCCGCTCGCGAGGAGCAACATGATGATTCGTCACAATCACGCCATCGGGCCGCCAGACGACGCCCGAGCCAGCGCCGTGCCCACCAGAAACAACCTCCACCACGCTCTCACGCAGTTGCGAGAAGATAGCGGCGCTCCCATCGCTTGCGTCCTTCGGCACCATACCTTCGGTTATCATGTGTCTTCCTTTCTACGCCCGATTCCCGAGGGTAACATCGAGGTCAAGACGTTTGCCGCCACGGATCAGCCCTATCGGCGTTCTCAGTCCCCCTGACATATGCCGGAGCAGCACGAACAGTTCCTCGGGCGAGCGCACCGGCTTTTCCGCCACCATCACCACAATGTCACCCACAAGCATGCCGCCCTGGGCTGCGGGACCGTCAATCTCCGTCCCCAGTACCAGCAACCCGCGCTCTTGCTGCAGTGCCGCCGCCTCACGTAGGGCGGGTGGCAGCGGCACAGGCTGACTGGTGATGCCGAGAAATCCGCGGCTCACGCGACCCTGAGACTGAAGTATGGTGACGATGCGATCGACAGTCTGCACGGGGACGACCACGCCGCGCTCTCCGCGCGAGCCAGACGTTGCTAGGCCAATGACACTCCCGGTAAGGTCGATCATCGCACCGCCAGAGAAGCCAGGGTAGAACGTCGCGTCTGTCAGGAGAACGCTTTCACCAGCGTGCTGACCACCGTCCCGGAGGCTCGACTCGATAGCACTGATGACACCGAAACTGGTGGCAAGACCATCACCGGGGCGGGCCACGAGAAACGTCATACTGCCGATCTTGTGGTGAGCGGCACGTTCAGCCGGTACTCCCCCCGGCTGTTCGAGACGAAGCAGCGCCACGTCCGTGCCATCGTCGCGTCCCACCAGTGATGCGGTAGTCGTTCCACCGTTCGGCAGGCCAATGACAATCTGCTCATCCTTCTCGACGACATGGCTAGCCGTTACGATCCGTCCGTGTTCGTCCCATACGAACCCACTGGCTGCTTGCCGTTGACGGCCCTCAACGCGCACGATCGAGGCTCCTGCCCGCGCCACCGCGTCTGCCAGGCCATCTGAAAAGGCCTTCAGCGGATGCTCATGCTGTTGCTGTTCGCTCATGTGTTCTCCTTGCGCCACACGGCGCCTCATATGTGCTTATGTCCACCACATGCACAGTACCGGCAAGACACTGCGTCATGCACCATCCAAACGAGCGGGGAGCGCCTGCCAATCCGGGTGGTGGGCAGGCAACGAGACGATTCCGGGGCCGGCGGTGTCACGTACCAACTTGGTGCCCACCCTCGCTCGTGTGACGGTGAGCGATTGTTCCACGACAACAGCGCGTGCCGCCTCGGTGTGCAGCACTCTGCATTGCAGGCTGCGATGCGGCTTTCGCTGTTGTCTCGCGCTCCACGGCCAGTCTGCCCCGGGGCACAGCCCCATGCGCCGCAGGAGGCCATGACAGCGACTGTTTGGACACGCCAGAGACGTCTGACAGTAACAGAAGCCAACCTGGTACCAGCCTCAACCTCGCCTGGCATGCACGGGGGTGCGCCGCGTCATGCGCGTGTGAGTTGACAGCCTGGTGCTCGCTTCACCTGCACATCGTGGCGCCCTCACGTCTCTAAACCCCACTAGCCCAAAAGTCCTACGCTCGCGACAATCTCTTGGCGTGGACGGTAACGCACTTGATACTATCTCTACACGATCGAAGGCGAATAGAACATACGTTATCCTGGTGGACCGTTCGGCAGCCAGCATCTGTATGATCGCTCCATGCCGTTACGTGCTCGCCGCTGTGTCTAACGCGTGAGGATTGGTAGCCCTCTCTTCAATGACGATCGGAAGAACCGTGATCCAACCACCATCTCTTTTGACCGCCGTGCCATCACTTCCGCCGCTGCGTCACCGTGGGACGCTTCTACTGATAGGCCTGTGTCTCCTGGCCGTGATTGGCCTGGTGACGGTGGTGCCGCGACCAGGTCAGAGCGACACCGTACAGGCTCTTCCCAGTGGAGGGGCAGAGGTCAGGGACGTCGCAGAATCCGTGTGGAGCGAAGCGTCGGTTCCACTCCATCAGGCGCTGCAAGGTAGCGTCGTCGACGCAGACGGTGGTGCTGATCGCTCGTCCGAACGAGTTTTTCTGCCATACGCACAGCGGTTCGCGGAAGGCGCGGCAGTTCCAGCATTCACCTCCGCCGTGCCCGATCTCGCGCGCAGAGAGCTGCCCGTGCAGGTATTCGCCAGTGAGCATACCGAAGCGCAAGCGCAGGTCGTGGCTCCTGGACCAGTGGTTCCCGTTGTCATCGCCCAGCAGCCGGTGGCACCCACCGTGGTCGTTCCGCTGCCAGAGGCACCGGTCGTCGCACCGCAGTCCATGGCGCCGCACGTGCCAACCGCACAGTCCGTGGCGCCGCAGGTCCCGTTGCCGGGTCAACCGCAGATATCGCCTGCACCGGCGCCGGGTACGCAGGCACCGATAGAAAAGGCGAGCCTCATCTCGACATCCCCCATGAGCGGTGTCGCGCAGCAACCACTCTCCCTCTCCGGCCAGTTCTCTAGCGCAATGACGCGTGGTATGCAGAGCCAACCTGGAACGGCTGGCCGCTGCGTGATTCTGACCTACCATCAGATCTACAGCGAGTATCCCTTTCGATCACAACTCGAAACAGTGATGCAGGCGGGCTATCAGATCGTGCCGCTGGGGCAGGTTGTGCGGTATGTCACCGGCGTCGCTGGCACGACCCTGCCGGGGCGATGCGTGGTTGTCACGTTCGATGACGGATGGCGCAACCAGTACTACTACGCACGTACCGCACTCCTGGCAACGGGTGTCCCCGCCAGTTTCTTCGTCGTGACCGATTATGTCGACTACGGCTACTCCGGCTATGTCACCTGGCCCATGGTCCGCCAGCTCGCGGCGGATGGCTTTGACGTGGAGGCGCACAGTCGCACGCACGCGAACCTGGCATGGCTAGCAAACACGAACCCTGCCGCGATGGAGAACGAGGTACTCGGCTCATTGCAACGGCTCGAAACACAGATCGGGTGGACACAGCGCATCTTCTGCTATCCGTATGGTGCGTACAACACGCTGGTGATTAATACGGTTGCGCGCCAGTACCGAGCCGCGGTACAACTGGCCCCCTCGGCAATCCAGCGACCCGACGAACGGTATGTGCTCCATCGCGTCATGGTCGAGCCCACTTGGTCACCCGGCGAGATACTGTCGGTCATCCGTCGCCTGGATGGTTAGGTACGTCTGATGTCCCAGCAGTGGCGGCGTAGGAAACGGTGTCGCTGAGCGACGCAGGCGTGGGACCCATCGTACTCTTTGTATCACCGGTGGTAACGGCGTGAGGGCTTGCGTCGGCGTGCTCGTGACAGTGGCATCCTCGGTGTCGTAGTAACGATTCCCCACTGTTCTCTAGCCCTCAACGTGCGTGCCACCTTTCCATGTCTTGGAGGTGCCCTCGTGTGTTGGGATACCAGCTCAGTTGGGTAATGATTTGCAGTTGCTGACAACCAATGTCTTGGAGGTGTCCTCGTATGTTGGAATAGACAGTACGCGCCCGATCTATGAGATTGCAACGCAACAGGAGTCCCCAAAGTCATCGCCTCTGCGTGCATCACCAGCAATTGGCTGACGGGTTATGACTGCCGCAAGGAAGTGAATGAGCGGTTTTCATGCGTTCTGCGGCAGGTGTTCGCAAACCCATCGCACTGGTTCCCTGCGGGTCATCTCACCAGCCGCAGATTGCGGGGGCGGAGCAGACACGATCACCCGTGTCACGGGATGGTGTCGCCGCATTGGGCAGATGACAGGCCAACGGAGGCTCGAGACAGGGCACAAACGCGCTCACTTGCGGAAAAAAAACGTTGTGGTCACCGCTATCGGGGCCTAGAAACCTCTGGCAACACCCCAGCGGCGGATTAAATGCTGTCCGCAAACCCTCGGCATCCAGGGACAACTTAACGGTTTGCGAAATCAGAGTGAATACAGCCGCCTGGCTTGCTGAGCGGGCTGAAATTTGACGCACCAGAATGCCATACAGTACCCTTTGAATCAGTGGGGAGGCCGCCCAAGACCAAAACTCCCGTGCTGCCCCACGTGGCGACACTATCATTCACCCGTCGAAGGGTACTGAAACAAGGTCGTAAAGCTGTTGTTTGGCCCCGCGCTGGCAGCAGGCGACACTATCATTCACCCGTCGAAGGGTACTGAAACTTGTCACTGCGCAACGGGAGTGGGACACGGGCCGTACGCGACACTATCATTCACCCGTCGAAGGGTACTGAAACCCCAAGGGATTCTTGTAAAGGATTGGGACGATTCCGAATCAGCGACACTATCATTCACCCGTCGAAGGGTACTGAAACACGTCAAGTCAAGTGGGCTCTTCGTGGCCCACTTGAGCGACACTATCATTCACCCGTCGAAGGGTACTGAAACTATCTGAGCCGCGAATGACGACCTCAATGAGGTTGTTACTAGCCACGCGACACTATCATTCACCCGTCGAAGGGTACTGAAACCTGCTGTACAGTGCCCGTGCTCAGGCGAGTCGATGTGCGACACTATCATTCACCCGTCGAAGGGTACTGAAACTTTACCATCCGAGATGCTGGCTGTAAAGAAGTTTGGTGGCGACACTATCATTCACCCGTCGAAGGGTACTGAAACGTTATCTACCAGGCACGCCACGACACCGCCACCGGAAAGGCGACACTATCATTCACCCGTCGAAGGGTACTGAAACTCATCCTGGGCGATGCCCTGGACTACTGCAACGCGCACGCGACACTATCATTCACCCGTCGAAGGGTACTGAAACTGGCGTGACGAGGTGTACGACATCGGCCCCCGTGCCTGGCGACACTATCATTCACCCGTCGAAGGGTACTGAAACGTGCCGTGGACGTCTGCGCTGCTTTGGGCGCTTCGACGCGACACTATCATTCACCCGTCGAAGGGTACTGAAACTTGGTTCCACCTGGCTGCATTACGGCTTTCCTCCAAGCGACACTATCATTCACCCGTCGAAGGGTACTGAAACGTGAGGCGGTCAATGTCAACACAGGGGGAAATAACGCCGGCGACACTATCATTCACCCGTCGAAGGGTACCAAAACAACTGTCAATAATTGCCCCGGACCATGGCAATCATCTACCCGGCGGCGCCGAGTCTCTTCATGCCGTCAATGTGCGCGTGCGACGACTGCCAGTACCCATAGGCGACGCGGCTTTCACCGCATCCGGCTTTCCCGGCGTCTCAATCTCCTACGGTGTTTCGAATATCGATCAGCTTAGGGCCCGACGATTGGACCCTCGGCACGCGTCACGCGCGGCTTGCCATCAGCGTCCACGAGGACTTGACCATTGGCATCCGTGACCAGCAGGCCCCTGCTGTTGTCGAGCAGCACGAGCCGGTTACCCCAAGGATCTTCAACCACCGCACATCTGCCGATCGGGATGTCGAAGGACTGCACGATAACGCGACCGCCAGCCTGACAGATCGTCACCACCGCTTCATCGGTGGACGCGACCGTGAGGTTGGCTTCCAGTTCCGGCCGTGTCGTCTGGACGACGATCTCCGCGTCGGACGCTGGTATGCATAGACCGGCGGATGTGTCGGTCCGCCAGATCAACTCATGTCCGACCCGATCGCGGTAAAACGCGAGCCCAGCTTCTAAATCGGGCACCGGTATCTGCAGAGAATCGATCTTGCGGAACAGTGGTGTGCTGATCTGGCGGTCCATCCGTCCCAGTCTCCTTACTCCAGCAACACATCGAATGTCGTATCGAATATTTAGCTCAGAGTAGAACGACCGAGCGCACTGGATGACGGACTATACCTACACGTACGACAATCTTGGCACGGAACGCTGCTGTAGTACGAGGATTGAAGCAATCCAGCTTTCACCGTTTCACGTGGGCACTGTGTGCGGTGTGAGCACTTCCAGCCGTCCCTCGCTGTGCCGCCATGCTTTTGTCCCCTCGGCCTCTCGGCTCCACGCCAATCGTCCTCGGAGCAATCGCCCCCAAACTCCTCCTGACTGCCTCGAAGATCAAGCGTGCATTAACTGAAACTGAGCACACCATCAACACGGGGAGATTTTCGCGCGCAGGACGCGCACGGCGCGATTTGCAACGACCAGGGCCACCTTGATCAACACAACCACAGCCCATGGCCATCACATGCCACATGCGACCACCGGGGTAGCCCCGACCATTGGGGCCGGGAGACCATGGGCACGGAAGCCAGGGCCAAAGAACTTGACAAAACACGGTATGGACATATCGAATCAATGGCAATTGCCCGTTGACACCCCCAATCGCATCCTGCTACACAGCAAATTCTACCGGTAACAGATGGGGAATAGTACGATTTGTAGTCCGCTAATAACACGCTCGGCTCTTTCTACGCAGAGCACGTGGTATCACCCTATACTTATATCGTAAGCGTGAACTGTGATAAATCTCCGGGTGGACGCGTCGTGCAGCACCCGCGGAACATGTGGTTCCCCTGGAACAGCTGACCCCTACGTGCCAAAGGTCTCGTCGTCGTCGCCATCCCTTTGCTTGTACTGCTCCTGACCATCATCGCCGTTTAAACCATTAACCGGCTCGAAGGCGAAGCAGTTACCCTCGTCAACCACACGTACGAGGTCACCGGCGCGAGCCAGTAGGTCATCACCCGCATAGTCAAAGCCGAAAGGAGCGTGCTTGGTTACCGCCTGACGGGAAACGACGAGCGCCTTCTCGTCTTTCGCACGGTCCAAACATCTCTGCCGCCACATCTGTCCTCCCTTGCCACCTTCGTGTATGACAGTCCGCGGCCGATGGAACACGCGTGGTAGCTAGCGGACCTCACGAGCCGCGGACTGTCGATCCTGGCCGACCTGGCGCACGGCTTTGCCACCAGTCGCACGTCAGCGGCCGATGAGGTGGCACGGTTGTGCGCCGTCGGCTGAGACAGCCCACAGGGACCCTCCTTTTCTCCATCGGTTCCGCCCGACACGATGGAAGTGCTGCTCCGTAACGGCTTCCCTCGGCCTTCGTCCACGACCACCCTCTCCAGCCACCTCTGCCTGACCTTCGCTGGCCCTCGCTGGTGCGGTTGTCCCAAGACGATCAGTCACACACGATCAGGCCCGTCAGTGTCCACGCCCCCGTCCCCCTCACCATCGAGAAAAGGGGACGCTTGCCAGGTAGCCCGACAATCCGCACCGATAGAGTGAGCGGTCCACCGCGTCCAGGATGGCGGCCCTCGCCCGGCACCCCGACAACCACACCCATGCATGTCATATAGCTGCTGTTTGGGCTTGGCGGCACGACCACAACACACAATGTCACCGACAACCACACCCATGCATGTCATATCGCTGCCGTGTGGCACTGCACAGGTGACACGTTGTACGGAAGGTCAACAGGCAGGTGGCTTGCCCCCTGCTGGGAACACGCCCCATGATTATCAAGGACAGCGGGACAGGAGAGGTGAGGGTAGTTGTGGAGCAGGTGAATCCAGAAGCGGCTGGGATGGACGTCAGCAGACTCACACGAGCATTCGGCGTGATGCAAGGCACTATCGAGCGGCACGTACTGCTCGGTTCTGGCGTCGTCGTGGTCAGACACGGACAGGTCGTGGCCGAGCGGTACTGGGGCCGCGCGACGCGCGAGCCGGCGCTACACGCAAGCGCGGACACCATCTGGGCGATGGCGTCGGTCACCAAACCAGTTGCCGCCAGCGCCGTGTTGCTGCTGATCGAGCGAGGCGCCTTTCGGCTGGATGACCCCGTAGCCGCGGTGCTCCCCGCCTTTGGTCAGAACGGCAAGGAAGGCGTCACGATTCGCCATCTCCTCACCCATACCTCCGGTCTCGACCAGAGTTTCGAATCACGGCTCGACCGGAGCCAGATGACCGTCGAAAGCTACCGCGACGCGATCTATGCGGCTGGCCTTTCGGCCCCTCCTGGCACCCAGGTGAGCTACTGCAATCCGGCGTTCACACTCCTGGGCTCCCTCATCAGCGAGGCGTCAGGCGTGGACCACGTCCAATTCATCCAGGACGAGATCTTCCTACCATTGGGTATGACCTCGACCCGGCTCCGCCCCGGGCCCGACGCCATCGCGCGCCTCGCTGACTGCGACGGATTCTCGCAGCCTGCCGCGCTCCAGCATATCCTCACGAGTGGTACCCTTGCCGGTGGCATGGTGTCCTCCCCGCGTGACATCGCCCGCTTTGGTCAACTCTTCTTGAACAGCGGCCGATGGGAAGGACAGCGGATCCTCAGCCCCACCACCATCGCCGCGATGGCCCGAAACCTCACGGCCGGCCTCCCCGATGTCGGTGCAACTCCACCCCGTCCCGTTATCAGCCGCGGTCTGGGCTGGCGCCTGAATCTCGACGGCACGATGGGCGCCTTCCTGACACCACGGGCCTATGGCCACGGCGGTGCGTCTGGCACCATGCTGCTCATGGACCCGGAACTGGAACTCGTCATCTCCTTTGTCGCCAATCGGTGGGGCTGGAACGGCCGCGAACGGGACCTGTTCCTGAACGCCATCACCGCGTCTATCGTGGAATAGGGGCGCACGCCGCGGGCAGACAGCCATCTACGACGTCTGGCCGCATAGCCGCACAGTGTACACAAGGAGCGAGCGTGAAGGACATAGCTATGCAGGAGCCTATTCGGGTAGCCATCATCGGTACCGGCGCACGTGCCGACTATCTCTACGGTCCGCTCATTAAGGCCCTGCCCCAGCACATGCACCTCGTGGCCATCTGGGGACGCAGCACCGAGTCCGCGCAACGGCTCGGCGCCAGTCTGGGCGTCCCGTGGTATACCGACCTCGACCGTCTGATCCGTGAGACGACACCACAGATCGGCGTGGTGGCCGTCACCTACGCGGCGAACGGGCAGGTGGGGCTCATGGCCATCGAACATGGACTCCATGTGCTCGTGGAGACGCCCATCGCCCACAAACTCTCGGAAGCCGATGCGATCATCACCGCCGCACAACGCCGGGGTGTGAAGATCGAAGTCGCCGAGCAGTTCCATCGCCGTCCGCTAGAACAGATCAAGCTCCGCCTCCTCGCATCCGGTCTGTTCGGTCGCGTCTATACGTCGTTCAACGACTTCGCCGGGCACGGGTACCACGGCGTGAGCGTGATGCGCAGCTACCTCGGCTTCGATGCACGGGCCACGCAGGTAACCGGCGCGGTGCGCGGCTACGATCTCACCTCCTATATCACCCGCAGAAGCGGCATGATGGAGCCGCGAAATGAGTCACAGGAGCACGGTCTGATCAACTTTGAAGGTGACCGGCTGGGCGTCTATCACTGGACCAATGTTGGCTATGACTCGCCCCTGCGGTGGTGGCGAAGCAGCCGCTTTCTCGCTGAGCGCGGTATGGGTATCACGGTTGGTGTCGGACTGGAGGTGCAGGAACGCCTCTCACTGCTGGCGCCCGGCGGCGAGGCTCCTCACTTCATCACGATCGAGCGACGCTGGGAGCGTGTGGATGGTGGCGCACTGGTCGGCATGGTCGCGCATACCGGCGATCCTACGACGCCCATCGTCCGCTGGGACAACCCGTTCCTCTCGCCAGCAAAAGGACACGGTCCCCAGTGGCACGATGACGAGATCGGAGTGGCGGGTTGCCTCCTCAGTCTGGTGACTGCTGTGCGCGAGGGCGCCGAGCCGTCGTACGGGGCGGCCCAGGCACGGCTGGATCAGGAGATCGTCGTCGCCATCCGTGAGTCATCCAAACAGGGCGGCCAGCCCATATCGCTCCCGATGGATCCCGCCGCTCAGACCGTTTGACACGCCCCGCGACGGCACCCGGCGCCTCTCGCACGAACGCGGCACACATTGTGCGCCAAGGCGTGGGTGACGTGCCCCACGGTGGACCAGAGGAGCAGATCATGCCAGAGCAACCAGATATGACCGCGGTGTTCAAGAGCGCCGCGGCTGCCGACACGGCGGTAGAACAATTGCGCGCCGCGGGCTTCGAGAATGTAGACGTCGATCGACACGAGACGCCCAGCGCTCAGTCCGAACAGCATCAAGGGCAGCTGGGTACCGGCGGCCAGGGACTGTTTGGCGGCCCGAACCCGGCGGTCGCGGGCGGGCGACCCGACCTCGCTGCTGGACCGATCGGTACGATGATCGGGATGGCGTCCGGAGGCACCGTTGGGGGCGCCGAGGCGGCGGGCCTAAATCTGGGTCTCGATGAAGCCACGGGAGATCACCTCGAAAGGCAGCGCGCCGCGGGTGAAACCATGGTCACCGTCGCGTCGAGTAGCCGTGCGGCAGAAGCACGGGCCATACTCACCCGCCTCGGCGGCACGGTTCGCACGCCACCTACCGGCGCATCAACCACGTCCTCCGTGGCGCCCGGGACCGTCGCGCATGCCACGACATCCGCTCCCGCCACATCAGGAGCAATTCCCCACACCGGGATGGACGCTCCGGCGTCGACTGCTGGCATGGCAAGCAGCATGGGTTCCGTTACCTCAACCACGGTGCCCGGTATTGGGCCAGCAAGCCCCGCAAGCACACCGGGCCTCGTCCCTTCCAGCTTTACCGCTGACCAGGCAGGCGACTCCTCCGGGGTCGGCACGGCGGGGTCGGCGGAAACACCAGGGCTCGGCTCCGCCAGTTCGCTGCAAGGAACCGATACGCCGCAGACAAGCGAAGGGCTCTTCCCCACCAACGAGAAGCCGTAAGGGTGAACCGGTAGGTACGGAACAGGCGACCGCTCTTATGATGCGCCCGTTCCTACGACCCCTTCAAGCAGGATCGGCCCCGTTGGCTCAGACGAGCCAGGGGCCGGTTCGACGGTCACCGCCACCGTGTGCCTCGCCGTAGCGGCACGATCCATCACCACCGCGCCGCGTCCGTCAACTGTCGTCGTGAAGGTGCCAGCAGGCCGCGTGCCTTCACTTCCCACCACCCACACCTCGTACACGCGGTCAGCGGGGAGTGCCGGGAGACCGGTCACGGAGAGCGTTGAGGCCGCTGGACCCGCATACAGGAAACCGCGTGCTCCTTGTCCCCCAGCGGTTGCCGCAAGGACAACCGTCTGGTCCGCAGGCGCGCCTCTAGAGCCAGGCACAAGGGGGCCCAGGGCCTGTCCACCCAGGATGCCAGCACCGAGCGCCAGCACGACGAACACTGCCGCCCAGGTGGTGGAAAGCGTGTGTGCCAACAACGGTTTGGGATGTCGCCCGGAACCATCCGAACCGTGCTGGCGTGGCGTAGACGCGGCTGCCCGCAGAATATCCCTCTTCAGCCAGATCGGGGCAGGAGGGGGTTGCGGCACGGCTAGTGCCAGCATCCCCGCCACACTTCGATAACGCGAGGCGACCGCGCGGCATTCCGCGCACTGCGTCAGATGCGCGAGGGTCTCAAGACGCTCATCTTCGGTCAGGGCGTCGAGCGCGCATGGGGCCAGCTGATCGACGGGATGCTGTAGTGCCATACTGACGATACTGGTTCATAGCATCCCTGGATCACTCGCACCTCGGTAGCCTAGCGAAAGAGCCAGCCGAAGTCGGGCGCGTCTCGAGCGTCGGGCGCGCGTTCAAGCAGCGCATGGGACAGCAGGGGGAGCGCAATGGTGGCATCGCAGTAGCAGACAGCGCGTTTGCCGTGCTGATCGATCTTGCCCCAGCTGATGGCCTCTTCAAAGGTGCAACCCGAAAGGCCGCCCCACTGTGGCGAATCCGTCGTGATCTGCACCGCATACTTGTGCGGATATGTCTCCTCACCACCCCGCGCCAGATCGACCATCACGGTTACCAGCTGGATCGTGTCTTTCGGCACGCCACCGCCGATGTAGACCACGGACGTGGTCCCCGCACGGGTGCCGATCTCACCGAGCTGGCTGAAGTCTTTGAACTGATCCAGCGTGACACGGATACCGCGCTCCTTTTCAAGGAGATAGGCCGCGACGCCGTACCCACTGTCGGCCAGGGCCGGGGAGAAGATGGGCACGCCAGCGCGGTATGCGGCCGAGGTGATGCTATCGATCCCCTGCTCGTCCTGATGCTTGCCGAACAGGTGGAGGAACTCGGCGGAGGAGTAGTGGAGGCTGGTGTCCATGCCCGCCATAAAGTCATAAATAAAGCGCTCCATCTTGCGGTACTGGAGTTCATCAGCATAGACGTCGTAGTAGCGGTCGATCTGCTTCTCCAGCAGGTCGGTGTCGCTGGCAAGGTGGCTCCCCTGGTAATAGGAGTAGCCGAGTGCCTCAAAGAGGTCTTCGGAGACGTTGGCACCTGTGGAGACAAGCACGTCGATGTAGCGATGCTCGATCAACCACTTCACGATTTTCCACTGCCCCGTGGTACTCATCGAACCCGCATACCCCAGGAAAATGGTATTTTTCGGCTCCCGGAGCATGTTGACGAGCACATCGAGGCAGTTGGCGAGCGACTTGCCCTGAAAGCCCGTCTGTGCCATCGCGTCGAGCAGACCAGCGACACTGCGTGGCTGCACGTCAATCGTGTTGAGTCGTTTCGCCAGATATTCAGAACGATCCAAAGCTGTCTCTCCTGTCATAGTTCCGCGGCACGGATAACCGCCCGTGTGTCGCTCCACGCGAGCACGAACCGTCGGTGTGATCTGGCGACCGGCCAGGGGCGGTGGCGCGTCGCTCCGGTGGCAAGCTGGAGTAGGTTGCGCGTGGCTCCGCTACTTCCAGGCCGCGCTCTCGTACACCGCGACCACAAGGGCACAGACCGGGCGCCCTTCACAGCGCACACCCGCCACCTCGCAATCGATGGGTCCGTAGTCGCGTTTCCTGCTGTCCTTCATCGCGGTCAGCGACAGTTCAATGTCGCGCCGCACAGCCGCATCGGTCGGCCCGGTGCATTCCACAAAGAGACCGCGGCCGTCGCAGCGCTCCTGCGTCCAGCCAACACCAGCCCACGCCTCTTCGCCCACCACCCGCGCGTCATTGCGTGCCATGACGACATACAGCCGGTGGCCATATTCATCGACCTCCACGAGCCGTGGCTCGCGGACAATTTTCGCGTTTGGGGGAATGACCGAGGAGAGATGGATCAGGTTATAGTTGTGGACACCGGCCGACCGCAGCGCGGCATCAAACGCCGCTACCTGCGTGGGACCTTCTCCCTTGCCGATCGAGATGGCGATCTTCATACGTTCCAGGTTCACGCTATTCCTCCGTTCCGAAGAGGAGCATCGCCTCTCGGACAAGTTTGGCCGCCGCGACCGCCGTAATTCCCGAAGGATCGAGATGCGGCGCGACTTCAACAACATCGAAACCAACCACCCGTAATCCGGCCATGCCATACAGCCACGTGGCAAGCTCGCGAAACGTAACACCACCCGGCTCGGGGCAGCCTGTTCCCGGAGCGGCGGATGGATCCAGCACATCTATATCGATAGTGATATAGAGCGGATGCCGCGCTAGCCGCGAGCGAACACCCGGTGGGATGAACAGATCGGGACTGCTCCACGCGGTCTGCCCGCGCGCCACCGGCCACTCCTCCCGTGCACCCGAACGCACGCCCAGTTGCACGATGCGGTCGAAGCCGTGCGCCATGCCAGCGTGATACACCCAGCTCGCATGTGTCAGCGCGACCCCCTCATACTGGTCACGGATGTCCAGATGTGCATCGACCTGGATCAGCATCGCGTCGGGATAGCGCCGGAGCACGCCACGGTATCCACCCAGCGTCGCGGTATGCTCGCCCGCCAGCATGACGCCAAGGCGAGCCACGCCCGTCGCGTGCTCTATCGCCGTGGCGATGGCCTCGATGTCAGCATCCATCGTCTCGCCGCCCAGCGGCAGATTCCCCAGATCCACCAGTGTCAGGTCCGTCACGTCGCGGTCGAGGCTCGGGCTATACGTTTCCAGCGAGCCGGAAATCTGGCGGACGGCGTCCGGCCCGGCGGCGGCGCCGACGCGAAAACTCTCGGTGCGGTCGAGCGGGGCACCGAACAGCGCGGCAGCCACCAACCCGCCCCGCGGTTCAGCAACATCCAGTGGTACGGTATCGGTAAAGGGTAGCGGTGGTGGTTGGTACATGGCAGTATCCGCGGACGTCATCGTGTGTTACAGCTCCTCGCGGGCATGACAGTGGGCACGCTGAACAGGAACATCGTGCCGTGGGCGAAACCTTCGATCTCGTGGTGGGCATGCAGCCGTCGCCAGGGGCGACACCGCACTACTCAGCCCCGGTCATCACCGTGATGACAGACCGGGGATACGGTCTCAGTGGTTGGAGACAGGTAGGGGGACAACCGTCTCCATTCTCCCAGCAAGGAGTGGCCGCGTGTCTGCGGGCTGGTGACAGCACGGGCTGACACCGAGGGACGGGGGTGGCAGTATGGGGAACGGGAGCTATGAGTGGGAGCGTGACACGGTAGCCTGATGCGCCCCCTGCGAACTGGGTCGTGGGGGCATGTCCTGTCTCGGCCTGTACCCGGTGCTGATCACCACGCCAACGGCAACCACTCCACCGCTCTCCCACCCGTAGCAACGCCTCCCAACATATCCTGTCATGCGATTCCAGACGATGCGGAATGCACAGATCGTGTCGTTCTCCACCGTACCGTGCGCGTCGGTTCACGACAGAACCTTAATCATACCGTATGGGTGAACGGTTCGGTGCCATGGCGCGGGACCTGGTCGAAGGCACGTTGTCGTGTCGGTGACCTCCCGAGGGTCGGTCATGAGGTCCCCCTATGCCTTCAGCTCGTACTGAGCGCCTTTAAGAGGACACAAGCGAGAGATAGCTGTGAGTTCATACCTCTTCGCGACGAGGCATTAATCGCTTGCCAAAGCTCGTCAGGTGTTCATCCACGTAGCCCAGCCGTTCATAGAAACCGATGACGCTTGCATTGTCGGCACGAACCTGAAGGTTGATCTTCGACACGCCCAACGCGGCCATCTTACGCTCAAGTTCCGCCATCAGGCGTCGCCCGATGCCCGCGCCGTGGTACGCTGGCTCCACAGCAAGGTGATAGACCCACCCGCGTCTTCCATCGTAGGCCCCCATGACGGCCCCCACCAGATGCACGCCGTCGACCGCGACGAGAAACAGCGACCGATCGCGACGCCGTTTCTCGGAGATCTCGGCGCGGAGGTCGAGCCACGGACGGTTGATACCCGTGCGCTCCCACAGAGCGAGGACATCCGATTCATCACCGTCGCGGTACCGCCGCACCCGCGCATGTGCGGGCGCTGTCCTGTCAGATTCCTGCTGCTCCATACGCACCACCCCTACGTCGAAACGTCTCACCCATGAGACCATACGCACGCATTGGAAGGTGCGGACTGTTCGCCCAAAGGGCACCCGGCACCAAAGTACGGCCGACTGCGTGCCCAGAGGGCACCCGTGCGTTCACTGGGTGCCAGGCGCATCAGGTTTGGTGGAGGTGTCGCCGACGGCACAGGTAGGGGCGAAGCGTTTTCATCCCTCGGAGGTACCCCGCGGGGCATCGACGTTGCCCTGAAAAAAATTTCAGCGGTTGGTTGGGCACGGCCAGCGACTGAAGTCGCGCCTGACATGGCAAAGTCCGCCTTCGCGGCCTCCCTGCATTGTTCGACAGGAATGGCATGATGTCATCCTCGGTGGTGGCTCTCTAGGCGGTGGATACTGCGGTGGTCTGCATCTGATCTTCACTGCACGTGGCGACACCACGCGCCGGGCACTGGGCCACATCGGGATACTGCGGTGGTCTGCATCTGATCTTCACTGCACGCCACACCGCGATGACCGTCAGTGGGAACCGCACACGCTATCGTAGTATCCGGTCCATCGCTTCCACGGGAGGTACACGAGTACGTGGTCACAGCGATTTGATGCAACACCGAACCGTGCGGTACAGTGACGCTGTGCTTCACATCAGGCCGAGGCGACAGCACGACGAGAGGGAGACGACGGTGGAGGAGCAACAGACGCCGACCCAGCATAGCGCAACCGGCGGCGCGACGGCCGATCACCGAGGGCGCGGCGGCACCGTCGAGGCAGTCAGCCGCAGCAGCGGCCATACCTTCACCAAACCAAACCAGGAGAGCATCCAGCTGCTGCCCGGCCTCGGCGTCGAGGGTGACGCCCATATGGGGATGACGGTCAAGCACCGCTCACGCGTGGCCCGCAACCCGAACCAGCCCAACCTGCGGCAGGTCCACCTGATCCACGCCGAACTGCACGACGAACTGCGGGAGCAAGGCTTCGTGGTCGGTGCCGGGCAGATGGGTGAGAACGTCACCACACGCGGTGTCGATCTCCTTGGCCTGCCCACCGGCACACGGCTCCGTCTGGGAGATGCGGCCGTGGTCGAGATCACCGGACTGCGCAACCCGTGCGGCCAGTTGAACCAGATCCAGGCGGGCCTGATGAAAGCCACCCTCGAACACGACGAGCAGGGCAACGTCATCCTCAAAGCGGGCGTAATGGGCATCGTCCTGAACGGAGGCGACGTACACCCTGGCGATGCAATTCAAGTGGAATTGCCACCAGAACCGCACAAGCCGCTCGAACAGGTCTGACACCATTGCCTGAATGGACCCCCGGGGGTGATAGTCAGTCCCATGCGCGAAGTCACGCGTGAAAAATGGGAGACCCCGCTCCAACCTCTCCCCTGTGCGCAGGCGAAAGGCTGCCTGCTCCACCTCGTGGTTGACCGGTCATCGACCTCTCCCCTGTGCGCAGGAGAAAGACGCAGACGGTGAACGTGAAGCCACCACTCCCGTCACCTCTCCCCTATGCGCCACAGAAGGCCCCCATGACATGGGCCCGAACACCGACCAAGGTAACCTCTCCATGTGTACCGGAAATAGACTTTCCTCCGCGTCTACCTGGGGCGTGGAAACGAAGGAGTGAACGTGCGGCACGAGATTGCCACGAGACACCGCCGTCACCCACCAGCCCCAGACGCCCCCACTCCATGCGCACGATCAGCGACGCTGAAGCCGGACAAGGTTGCACACAGCATCCCCACCCAACCCCTGGCGTCGGCTTTCTCTCCAGAACGCGTGGCTACGCACATATCCAAATGGACACCATCCCCACCAGTCCCCGGCACGACTTTTCTCCGCGCACGAGGAAAGACGGCGCAGCCAGAGAGGGGCCTCTCACGTAACAGAAGGAACGGAGGTACCATGGCCCCAGCCACGAGCGACACCCAGACCGCGCGTCTGCGACTTGTCTGCGAGATTCCGCCACCAGCCGAGCGCGAAGGCGTGCCCACGGAGTTTGGTCTGCAGGATCAGCGGGCCGGACTCCTCCCCGGTGAACCATCACCCGGCGGGGGATTCGTCTGGACGGTAGACGTCACCGTAGCACCACCCGGCACGGACGAACGCCCCCGCTTCCGTGGGCCATACGTTCACGGTCCCGCTGGCCAGCAGTTCCTGTATCTATCGTGGCGCCGGGTGGACCACGAGCCGAAGGTCTGGATTTCGCGTCTCAAGATCCCCCTCTGGAAGATCACCGCAGATCAGGCGGCGCTTGCTGGCGCCGACGGGGCAACCCTCCTGTGGACAGCACCCGAGTTCCGGGGCGGCACGCCAAAACTCGGCGAATGGGCACTGGAGCGTGCAGCCGAGGACGAATAAACGTGGCAGATGCGCAGTGACCTGTAGATCCAGCCACGGCAACCCCCCAACAGAAACGCGTGCTGACAGGTCATGGGCTGATAGATCGCGCCACACCCAGCCCCCCAAAAAACCGCACCGCCAACTCACCCAGCACCTCCACGTTATAGCCCCCCTCCTGCACGATGAGCAGCGGCAGCGCCAGTTGCCGGAGTCGGCTGCCAATGGCGGTGAAACAGCCAGCGGTGAGCGAAAACTTGCCCTCTGGCTCGTGCTCATAGGTGTCAAACCCCAGCGGCACCACCACGGCATCGGGCCTGAATGCACAGAGCGACACCAGGAGCGTATCGAGAGCACGCAGGTAGTCGGCATCGCCCGTCCAGAGTGGTAGTGGCAGATTCACATAACAGCCAGCACCCGCACCTGCGCCCACGTCATCTGCCGTGCCGCTATAAAAGGGATAGTCGAGCGCGGGGTCGCCGTGCAGCGACCCCGTCCACACTCCCGCATCCTCCCAGAAGATCTCCTGGGTGCCGTTGCCGTGGTGATAATCCAGATCCAGCACGGCAATACGTCGGGTACGCGCCAGCAGACGTGCCGCGAGCGCGGCATTGTTCAGGTAGCAGTAGCCGCCGTACCGCCTCTGCGTTGCGTGATGGCCGGGGGGACGACATAGCGCATAGGCGAGCCGCGCGTCGCCCGAGGCAATCGCGCGGGCCGCGTCCAGCGCACAGGCCGCACTCTGGGTCGCCACCTCCCACGTCGCGGCACCCACCGGAGCGAACGTGTCGTAGCAGAAGACGCCTGGCCTCCCCTCGTCGGTGTCGGCCAGACGCGCCATCGACGTGTCAATAGGGAAGATCGACGGGATCAGGTAGGGGCCGTTCCGGCTGGCACTCAGGCGTGAAAGCCAGCGAATGGCATCGAGCAGATCAGGGGTGTGTACCTGGCACAGTTCCTCGTCGCTCGCGTGGCGCGACACGGCGCGAAGGTCGAGCGTGAAGGCGGCCTGGAGTGCCCCGATAATGCCCGCCACCCGTTCAGGCCGGTCGGGGTGGGGCTGCGCCTCGCCATCAAAGAATTGAAGCGGGGGGGCGTGGCGCTGGTGGTCGGTGGGGTAGGTGACCAGCAGACTGTCTGCCATGCTTGCTCCTTCACACCGCACCGGATGTTCGCATCCCAGAGAAGGGTAGCAGGAGTGATACACTGCGCACATGTCTGCCATTCCCCAACCGTCCACCCCACCAGGCGCCGCGCCGTGCGGTCTTTTTTATGGCTGGATGCTGGTCATCGTGCTGGCGATCACCACCATCGTGTCGTACGGCACTACCCAGTACCTCTTTGGCGTCCTCGTCGTGCCGCTGGGCAAGGAGACGGGGTGGAGCCGTGCGACGATATCAGGTGCGTTATCTCTGGGGCTGGTCGTCTCAGGTCTGCTCGGCTTCCCCATCGGCCGCTATGTGGACCGGCGCGGTGGACGTCTGGTGATGACGTCAGGATCACTCCTCGGGGCACTCTCGCTGATGGCCCTGTCGCAGGTCTCGGCGGTATGGCAGTTCTATCTCCTCTGGTCGGTCGGCATCGGGCTGTCCACGGCCCTGACCTTCTACTCCGTCACGTTCACCGTTATCGCGAACTGGTTTCACCGCAAGCGTGGCTCGGCCATGGCACTGCTGACGCTCATTGGCGGTCTGGCATCACCCATCTTCGTGCCCCTTGCCGGGTGGCTCGTACCGCAACTGGGCTGGCGGCGGACGGTGCTGATGATGGGCCTCGCCCAACTGGTCATTGGCGTCCCGCTGCACGCGTTGCTGGTCCGTCGGCACCCCGAAGACCTCGGGCTCGTGCCCGATGGGGAAGTGACCGTCGCATTGGCCACCGCGCCTCCACGCGGGCTGCTGTTGCCGGAGGCGCTCCGGACACCCGCGTTCTGGGTGCTTACCGTGGCGGCCTCCCTGTCGCTTTTGGCAGCGACTGCCGTCGTCGCGCATCAGGTTGCGTTGATGGTCGATCGCGGGTACGATGCGGTGCTGGCGGCGACCGTCGCGGGCGCGGTCGGATTTGCAAGTTTACCGGGCCGCTATATCCTTAACGTGCTCAGTGACCGCGTGGGGCCGCGCGGCCTCCTGGCACTCTGCTACGCGATGCAGGCGGTGGGCGTGGTGCTGCTGGTGAGGGCAACATCGGGAGGGTGGTTGGCGGTGTACGTGGTCATCTACGGAGCGGGGTTCGGCGCGGTGTCGCCGCTGCGTGCCTCGGTCATGGCCGATCAGTTCGGTCGTCGTGCCTATGGGGCGATCACGGCGGTCCAGGGTGTGCCCGCCGCGTTCTGCGCCGGGCTGGGTCCATTCCTCGCCGGCTGGCTCCGCGACACGCTGGGGAATTATCAGCTGGCCTTTTCCGCGGTGGCCGGGGCCTTCGCACTCGCCGCACTCGGCGTCGCGCTGGCTCCCCTGCCCGAGCCCGGTTCGCGATTACCGCAAGCGACGACCTGATGCGGTACCCCCGGGCATGAGTGACGATCAGATCATCCATCACGCGATCGCCAGGGCGGCGCGGCGACAGGAACTGCTGACGTACAACGATCTCGCGCCACTGGTCGGGCTCGATCTTCGCAAGCCGGAGCACTGGACCCAACTGGGGGGCATCCTCGGGCGAATCTCCCGCCGCGAGCACGAACATGGCCGTCCACTGCTCACCGCCATCGTGGTAGCACGGCTGATCGGCATGCCCACGGGGCGTTTTTTCACCACGGCACGCGAGTTCGGTGTGTGCACGGGCACCACCGACGACGACGACCGGCACTTTTTTTCGGCCGAAGTTGATCGCGTCTATGCCGCCTGGCGGGATGAGCCTTCACCATAATAGGAGGCCCATGCTCCCCAACGCCACCTGGCGTCTTTCTTGCCGTACAGGCGCCCGCGGTGGCGTTCACAACCGCAGCGATACAGCAGAGGGGAGTCGGCACGATGAGTGACACGGTCGAGCAGGTCGTCGCCTCACGGACAGTTTACAGCGGCACGATGCTCAACGTTCGCGTGGAGACCGTGCAGAGGGGCGAAGGCAGGCCATCCGAACGGGAGATCGTCGTGCCACGCGGCGCGGTGGCCATGGTCGCCATCGATGAGCGCGGGCAGGCCCTGTTTGTCCGGCAGTATCGGTCAGCGATCCATCGGGAACTGCTGGAAATTCCCGCTGGCACCCTGAACCCGGGCGAACCCCCGGACGACTGCGCACGCCGGGAACTGGCAGAAGAGGTCAACCTGCAAGCCGCGCGGTGGACGCCATTGGCCGCCGTCTATTCCAGTCCCGGCTTCTGTACGGAGATGATCCACCTCTATCTCGCGGAGGGGCTGTCACACGCGGACGGCCAGCCCGACGAAGGCGAAGAATTGACGGTGGTACGGCTGCCGTTGTCTGACACGCTGTCCCTCATCGCAAGCGGGAAGATCCAGGATGCCAAGACCACAGCGGGCCTGCTCCTCGCGCTGGAGGTGCGACGGACGAGGTAGGTGCATACAGAACCGCACGGAATATCGTATCTCCCTGTCTGGTTGACGGGGCCGGGCTTGAGTGAAGGGACGCATCCCCCGACGCATGACCATGGATGCATTCATTCGGACCTGGTGATGCTTACGACGCCGTCAACAGCATGCTCGTCGCGGCCATCTCCGCGTTGCACGCCGCTTCATCGTGGGTCTCCAGGTACAGGTGCGCGGCTTCGTGGACGAGAACGCCAGCGTAGTGGCGCAGCGCCCTGAGGTCGTCCGGGCGAACGTCCCACACGCTCTGGGTGATAAAACAGCGCCGCTGGCCACGCTCAATCCACGCCTGGTCAATCGCACGGGTAACCGCCCGGTGGTCAGCCCCATACAGAGTAGCGCGACCAACCCGGCGTAGCTGGCGATGATTCAATCCGGTGATACGGCGAATATGCGCCGACACGAGCGCCGCGCGTACGGGATCGTGTCGACCGAGGAGCACCAGCGCCATCCGCGTCGTACGGATAAACAGCGGGCTCCCCTCGATGAACGGCAGGGACGACGTCACCGCGAAGCCCCCCTTACTCCTGACCCCGGCCAAAAACCAGCCCGGTGTTATGTCCACCAAATCCCGAATTGGTGGAGAGCGCATAGCGCAGGTCACCCGTGCGTGCCGTGTTAGGCACATAGTCAAGATCGCAAACCGGGTCGGGGGTGTCATAGTTGATCGTCGGCGGCATCAGGTTGTCACGCAGCGCATAGAGGCAGAACGCCGCCTCCAGCGAGCCTGCCGCGCCGAGGAGATGGCCCGTCATGCTCTTCGTACTGCTGACCGGGGGAACGTGCTCGCCGAAGACACGCTTCATGGCCATGGTTTCGTGGGCATCGTTCAGTTGTGTCGAGGTGCCGTGCGCGTTGACGTAGCTGATGTCCGACGGCGGCAGTGCGGCATCCTTGAGCGCCGCATGGACTGCCAACGCCAGCCCCTCTCCCTCGGGTGCCGGGTGAACCATGTCGTAGGCATCGGCGGCATTGCCGTAACCGAGCAGTTCACCCAGGATAGGCGCCCCGCGTGACTGCGCATGTGCTGCCGATTCCAGCACCAGGACCGCGGCACCCTCGGAACAGATGAAGCCATTGCGTCCGGCCTCGAAAGGGCGACTGGCGCGTGCTGGCTCAGTATTGGAGCGTGACAGCGCACGCATATTGCTGAACGCGGCAATACCGACGGGGACAATCGAAGCCTCGGCGCCTCCCGCGATCATGACATCGGCGTCGCCCCGTCGGATCACCGAGGCCGCGTCGCCGATCGCGTGCGCGCCGGTCGTGCAGGCGGAGACGACCGAGTGGTTCGGCCCCTTCGCGCCGAGACGCATCGAGATAATGCCGCTGGACATATCGATAATCAGCATCGGGATGAGCAGCGGACTGACGCGGTTCGGCCCCTTCTCATTCAAGGTGGTCACGGCGGCAGACAGCGTGCCCAGACCACCGATGCCACTTCCGACAAGGACACCGACGCGGGTCGCGTCCTCTTTCTCCATATCCAGGTGGGCATCGGCAACAGCATCCAGCGCGGCAACCAGCGCGAACTGTGCAAAGCGGTCGAGGCGGCGCGCCTCTTTGCGACCGAGCCGCGCATCCGCATCGAAGTGCTTGACTTCACCGGCAATGGTGACGTCAAATCCGGTGGTATCAAACAGGGTGATCGGCGAGACACCGCTGGTGCCGTGGGTCACCGCACACCAGGCATCGGCGGCCGAGTTCCCGACCGGGCTGATGATGCCGACGCCCGTCACCACCACACGCTGGCGGCCGCGATGATCTGTGACATTCATGATCGATAGCTTCCTCTCTGCCAGCATGCATTCGGCGAAAGCTCGTGCGCAATTCGCTCAACCGCACAATCACCGCCAGCACCCACATGTCTCACCGCATAAGGATAATGGATTCCACCGGGACGCGGTAGACACGTATGCGGAGCGTGGCTTGTTCCATTGTCCAACCCTGGAACGCGTCAATGGTTGCGGTGTGCTTGACCGCTACGAAACGTCATGAGCACATCGCGAACGTGGTATTTCGTTCTATTTTCCGGATACAGGACAACGCGACGATGGTACAGTATCGGTGACAGTATGAGGGCTGTGCCGTGGTAGAGTGAGGGGCATGAAGAGTCAGATCGCCCCAACCACCTGACGGTCGCGGTATCAGAACAGCTTCTGCGCGAACTCGCGATAAGGGCGCAACAGCTCCGCCTCCCAGTTCCGGTGCTCGCTCTCACCTACATCGCTGAAGGCGTACGCATGGACCGATATCCTGGCATCATCTTTCGCAACAGGGCAGGCGGACGCCGGGCTGGCCTTGCTGGCCGCCGTCTTGACGTCTGGCAAGTCATGGAGACCTTCCGTGCATCGGATAGCGATGTTGAGGAGACGGCAGCGTATCTGCAACTGCGGCCGGATCAGGTCCGGGTAGCAGTCACCTACGCGAACGACTACCCTGACGAAATAGAAGCCATGATCGACGAGAACCGTCTGGCTGCGGAACGTGCGCAAGTGCCGGAGGCGCCACGGCGGGCTGCTGGCAGCGAGTGAAGCCGTGGAACACGATGCCGGGCAAGAGCGCGTCGACGGCGCGGACGCTACGGCGGGCTGCTCGCAAGGGGTGAAGCAGCCGCACATCAAGCACGTGATGGTTCACGCTGTAGCAGGTTGTATCCCGTCAAGCGTCTCAGGGAGTTGGCGCATGTCGCTCAGTTCAGCGACTCGGGGGAGGGCACTCTTCTCGCTCAGGCGGTTGATCCAGACGGCACGCAAACCCAGCTTGCTTGCCGGGGCGATGTCGTGAAAGAGGCTCGCGGCGACATGGATATGCCGTGCGGGGTCGGCACCGGTACGCTCAAAGAACCGTTGCCAGTGACCGTGTGCTGGCTTGTATGAGCCCGCGTCAGCGGCGGTGATCGTGACATCGACGGGCACGCCGATCTGCAGCAGCGACGCCGCGAGCAGGTCGGGATCAGTGTTGGAGAGAATCGCCAGCCGCCAGCCTCGTTCACGCAGGGTACCCAGCGCCGCTGGCACCTCAGGGAATGCGGGCCACGACGGCAGCGACGCCCCGAGCGCCGTGTCATCGGTTCCCAGGGGCAGCCCTTCGATGGCGGCAATGGCGCGGAGGCAACGCGCGAGCACCTGCCGGTAGGGGAGCGATCGTCCCTCCTGCACAAGCGGCTCAACGGCGTGGTACCGGTCGAGCAGACGGTGTGGCGGGGCGTCGGGCCACAGACGGGCGAACGCAGTGGCCACACCGCCATTCCAGTCGATGAGGGTGCCATAGCAGTCAAAGGTCGCCCACCGATCCGTCACGCGCTGGTCTCCTTCGTGGTTCTGTCAATGCACGGGTAATTATAGGGGTTGAGAGGGTACCGGGTGGCGTTGAGAGGGTGCCGACTGCCCTGAGGGCACCCCTACCAGGGTACGACCGACTGGCCTGAAAAAGGTCCTCGACGTTTGGTTGATGATGCCGTGCTTCGGCGGTCGGGCGCGGCCAGCGACTGAAGTCGCGCCTGACCCGGCAAAGTCCGCCTTCGCGGACTCCCCGCGTGGTTCCACGGGAATGGCATGCTTTTCATCCTCCGTGGTGGCCCGCAGGGCATCGAGGCTGCCCTGAAAATAAGACTCGCTGATTGGTTGATAATGCCACATTTCGTTGCCCTGACGCGGCCAGCGACTGAAGTCGCGCCTGCCAGGGCAAAGTCCGCCTTCGCGGACTCCCCGCCTGCTTCCCTGGGGATGGCATGCTTTTCATCCCTCGGGGGTGCCCCCGCAGGGCTACGGGTACTGCGGTCGGCTCGTCCTCTGGCTCTCGAACTCTCGCAGTCAGGCTAGCGATGGCGCCATCTACGTCGTCTGGCGCGAGTTCGCCACCGTCCGCGGACACGAGCCGGATGCCATTGTCTCAGTGGTGTCCCACGATGGGGGCCAGACGTTCACGAAGCCCACGGCGGTGCAGACCTTCACGCCGTACGACGCTCAGGACCTGTACGGTAGCCCGACAGCCGCGGCAGCCGCCGAGCGCGAGGCGTTCGCTGGCGACGCGAGCGACGTTGGCGGGTCTGCGCGGGACTGTGGTGATGGGCCACTGGCGTGCCAGAGTGGCTACACCTTCTTCCGACAGGATAGCCAGGTGCGCGTGACGACGGACCCGACCGGCAAGCTCCCGGGCGTGTATATTGCCTACAATGCCTCGAGGCCCGGCACCGGAACTCCAACAGGCACGACGTTCGGAACCATTGTCTCCGGCACGGGCAGCCAGTCCGCCGTGTACGTCAAGAATCTGCTCGACGGCGCGGTAACGCCCATCTCCGTCCAGGCACGCGGCCATCAGTTTTTCGCCGACATCGACGCGAACAATGGCACTCTGCACGCCGTCTGGTACGACAGCAGGATCGATCCCGCATACTCGCCGACGCGGCCCGTGGGCAACCATGCCGACGGCTCTTCGTCTGGCCCCTCACTCGAGACCTACTATGCGTCGTCCACCGACGGCACGACGTGGACGCCAGCCGTCGCGGTATCGAGTCAACCGCACAACCCGAACTACGAGATGTTCGGCAATCGTCGGGTCCCATTCCACGGTGACTATCTGTATATCTCAGCGGTCGGTGGAACCGTGGGCATGGTCCGGACCGACAACCGGAACGTGGTTCCGGGGGTGGACCCGCGCGAAGGGACGGCCGACCGTGATGCGAATGGTCCCTACACCAACGACGTGCTGCAGTGCCGGGCCCCGCTCTCCGGTGGTGGCTATGGGTACGACACCTGCCCGAGCAGCGGCGGACTCGACCAGAACATCTACTCGCGGACGGTCATCAACGGCGTACCACGCTCATAGCAGTCCCGCGTAGAACATGGTGACAGGATCGTCGTGCATGACGATCCTGTCACCAGCAACCAGTGTCACAGGAGGGGTCAGTAGAGTGAGATTTCGTACCACCGTCCAGCTCGAAGGGAAGACCGCGACAGGCGTCCGCGTCCCAGCAGAGGTTGGCAAGGCGCTGGGAATGGGCAAGCGCCCGCCGGTTCGCGTCACCATTGGCGGCCACACCTACCGCAGTAGCATCGCGTCGATGAACGGTGTATATATGGTGGGCATAAGCGCGGAAAACCGTACAAGCGCCGGAGTGTCGGCTGGCGACGAGATAGATGTCGATCTTGAACTTGATACAGAACCACGTGAAGTGACCGTGCCGTCCGACTTCGCGGCGGCGCTCGATCGTGACGTCCTCGCCAAACGGTATTTCGACGATCTCTCCTATAGCAATAAACGGCGGCTTGTCATGGCTATCGAGGAAGCGAAGACGGACGAAACGCGGCAGCGCCGCATCGACAAAACGGTCGCCACGCTGCGAGAGGGCCGAACGTAGCCCACGGGGCTTCCTGCCCCTTCATCCCCTTGAAACAAGCGAACGCCTTCAGTTCCGCACAGACACAGGTGCCGCACACGGTCAAGCGGATCTTTCTGGTCTCGGTAGACCTTCGGTTACCTCGTGATACCCACCATCAACCGGGCACGTCAGTTGTCTCACCCGAAGCCGTTGTCCCGGCGGCGTGCTCCCCGAACACCCGCGCGACATCGTCGGCCAGGTGTCGCGCCAGTCCGCGGCCGGGCTCCTCTGTCAGCCGTGCCGTCAGGATGCCAGCGAGGGTCTGGTAATACCAGCGCTGTTTCTCCATCGGGCGGCTAAAACGCGACCAGGCAACATCGCCGTGAAGATCAAGATCGCGGCGGATCGACCGGATGTTGTCGAGTTTGTCGGCACACGCCAGCAGCAACACGTCGGCGGGGGCCGTGTGCAGGTGCTCCATGGTGTGCCGCTTCCGCTGCTCCCACCGCGCTCCCTGGTCCGGTTCGGATGCCGCCTCGACCAGCCGCACCACCTCATCGCCGAACGTTCCCCGGATGTCGTCCAGCGTCACGGCGGTGTCTTCCACCGTGTCGTGGAGCAAGGCGGCTACGACCATCGCTTCTGGACATCCGGCTTCGATCAGGATCGACGCCACCGCCAGCGGATGGACGATGTACGGCAGCCTGGTTCCTTTGCGATACTGCCCCGCATGCGCCCTGGCCGCGAACTCGATGGCAGGAAACAGCATCGTGGCACCTCCTCAGATCCCGCTCATCCCCCACTCATAGTAGCGCACAGGGCACGCCAGCCCTGGCGAGTGGGGCGGCTCTGTGTCCGGCATACCGTATGCTGCCCGCGCTACGATACGCACTGGCGCCACAGCCCTCTCGTGACAGGCGGCCGCCGTGTCTACATACCACTGGTTCGGATTTCTCCGGTGAAGTCGTCACCAGGCAGTCCACGCACTCCACCGACATATTGTGCCTCCGTGACCTTGTATCCGATGCCACGTATCATGTCAGAGGTGACGGCCCCGTGGAGGCGCCCACCGGGCTGATGCTACGCCCGAGCCAGCCAGACAACTCCGCGGTCATCTGGCTACACCGGTCGTAGGCGGGGGCTGTTCTGCCACACGCACGGAAAACGCCGATGGAGTGGGATCAGTGGAGCAACCGCGTCGGCTGTTCGGCCACACGGGCTTCAGACATGAAAGAGACGCCGCGAGATTGTACGGTAAGGAGTGGGGGACTGATGCGTCGTAGTACACTGATCGTCGTGACGTTAGGAGCACTGTTCGCCTCCCTTGGAGGTACGTCAGCCCGGGCTGAAGGCTGCACCTACCTGCTCGGGTTCTCCATGCTCCACGCTCTGCTTCCCGTACAGGTGGGGGCGTGCGTGGAGAACGAGGCGCACGACGCCGTCACCGGTGACGGTCTCCAGCACACCGCCGGTGGCCTGCTGGTGTGGCGCAAAGCCGACAACTGGACGGCCTTTACAGACGGTTACCAGTCGTGGATCAATGGACCGAACGGCCTGGTGAAGCGACTGAATACCGTGCGGTTTCCGTGGGAAGCCAATTCCGAGCGCCTGCCTGTCATCAGCGAGTCTGGCACATCGACGGACGTGGCGCCAGCGGTCGGCGCGCTACCAGTCCCCGACCCGAATGTGCTCTACGCCGCACAGGGTGTCTCGATTATCCGTGGCGGCACGATCATCCCCGTCGCTGGCAGTGCAAGCATCATCAGCTTCGTTCGCAATGACACGCCGTCGCCGATCACGGCGTATCTCTCGGCCACCCTCTCAGACGTCGGGGGCCAGAGTGTAGGGAAGGCAACTGGTTCGATCTCTGATGTGCAGCCGGGCGAAGGCCGCCTGGCGGTCCTCTCGTCAGATACCAGTGCCGAGAACGTGGCGGGGATTCTCTGGCACGTGGATTCGGTGTCGGCAGTGCCGGGCCTCCCCCAGGTGATCACGCTCACCGACCTGCACCCCGACCCCACCGTCGCCTCGCGGGCCTTCGTCACGGTCAAGAATAATGATGCCGTGTCGCATAGCGGTGCGCTCATTGTGGCCATCAGCAGTGCCACGGGAGAGTTGCGCGGCTATGCCACGGGCGCGTGGAACGACCTCGCGACGGGAGATACGACGATGGTGCTCGCGGTGACACCGGGCGATGCGATCAGCCCGACCGATCAACTCGTGGCGCAGGTGACCAATCTGTCGCGCCACCTCTTCACCGGCACGACGGCGAACGGTGTCAGCACCGTCTATTGCGACAGCGACCCCGCTTACCGATCAGCGGTAGCAACCACAACGGTGGTGTACGGCACACTGAACGCCGCACTGGCCGCGCTGCCAGATGCACGCCTCCATCAGCCCTGCTGACAACCATGGAGAGACCGGGACGGTGAGTGGTTCGTCCACGCGACATCCTGTGACCTACCGGGCCACGAACATGTCGGCGAGTGGCACTCACGACTCGACAGGAAAGGAAAGGAGACCCATGACGGCAACGCTGCCATCACGCGAGCAGGTGCCCATCGAAGAGACGTGGAACCTGGAAGATATCTATCCGTCGTCCTCAGCGTGGGAGAACGATCTGATGTGCATTGACGACGATGTTGCGGCGGTGACGGCCTCACAGGGCCAGCTCGGTGACGGCGCCCAACATGTCCTGCACTGCCTGCACGCGCGGGACATGCTCCACGAGCGCCTCTCGCGGGTGGCCATGTACGCCCAGCTGAGCGTCTCCGCCGACGGCATGTCCCCCGCGAACCAGGCGATGACGGCACGGGTTGGGGCGCTCGGTGCCCGCGTGGGGGCCGCGACATCGTTCATCACCACCGAACTGGTGGCGCTGCCAGACGGAGTGCTTGAGCGCTATCTCGCTGAAGAGCCCGCACTGGGGGTGTATCGCATCCAGCTCGAAGAAGTCCTGGCCGAGCGTCCCCACGTCCTGCTGCCCGAGACCGAGGCGACGCTGGCGGCGTTGAGTGAAACATTCAGCGCGCCGTCCACCATCTGGCAACGGGCCACGGCCAACGATCTGACGTGTGACCCGGTGCGGGGCAGTGACGGCCAGGAGCAGCCCGTCTCCATCGCCGCGTACGTCTTTGGTCTGTCTGGCTCACCCGACCGTGAGCTTCGGCGGCGTGGCTACGAGTCGCTAGGCGCGGGCCTGAACCGATACAAAACGACGCTGGCAACAACACTGGCCACCCACATCAAGCAGAACGTCACGATGGCGCGGCTGCGCCACTACGACTCGGCGTCGGAGATGATCCTCACGCCGCAGAAGGTGCCCCTCGACGTCTATCAGACCGTGGTTGATGTGGTACACGACGAGATCGCCCCCCATGTGCGACGGCTGGTACGGCTGCGGCGGCGGCTCTTCAATCTTGACCGCGTCTACCGCTACGACCTCGACGCGCCACTCGACGCGGGCGATGACCCCCCGACCACGTTTGCGGAAAGCGGGCAGCTCATCCGCGAGGGGTTGCGCGTCCTCGGAGACGAGTATGGGGAGATTGTCGATGCCGGGTTGCGTGGTCGGTGGGTCGACCGCGCGGAGAACGCGGGCAAGCGCAGCGGCGCCTTCTGCGCCACGGTCTACGGCGTCCATTCCTACGTCTTCACCACCTGGCGCGACAATCTGCGGAGCACGTTCATCCTGGCCCACGAGTTCGGCCACGCGGGCCACCTGATGCTTGCCGCCCGCAACCAGATCATCAGCAATGCGCGGCCCGGTCGTTTTTTCATCGAGGCGCCATCGACGGCGAACGAACTGCTCCTCGGACGGCACATTCTCGATACCACCGACGACCCTCGCCTGCGCCGCTGGGTGATCCTCCAGTTCCTCGGCACGTTCACGCACAATATGGTGACGCACCTCCTCGAAGCGCACTTCGAGCGGAGGCTGTATGAGCTGGCGGAAAGCGGGAAACCGATCACGGTCACGACAGTGATGGACGTCCAGGGAGACGTCTTCGAGCGCTTCTACGACGGCACCGTGGTCATCGACGACGCGGCACGCCTCTACTGGGCGCAGCAGCCCCACTTTTATGTCAATCTTTACCCGTTCACGTATGCCGCTGGCCTCGCATGTGCCTACGGCGTCTCGGAAGCTATCCGTGCCGAAGGGCAGCCCGCCGTGGATCGGTGGCTGCACACACTGAAGGCGGGCGGCACGCTGTCCCCGCTCGAACTTGCAAACCAGGCAGGTGTGGACATGGCCAGCCCGGAACCGATCCGCCGGGCCGTCGCTTTCTTCGGCAGTCTCGTGGACGAACTGGAGCGGAGCTTTGCGTAGGGTGGCCCCGCTCCCACCTCGTCCCGGTATGACCAGGCTTCGCTGTGCCGGACGAACGTTGACCTGGCAGGTGAGTTCCGTGTGCTGTTCGTCCCTGTGTTACCTGTGGCACGGTGACGAAGAGGCATGTTGGGTTCGCGGCCAGTACTAGACACGCGGCGGGCCGCATCGGCGAACGTCAGGAGGGACAGCCATGGTCGCGAGCGGAAGTCACCATGGCTTCGCCGTTCTCCCGGATGGCGACGACCTGTATGATCTGCTGGGAGGGAAGTTCGTCGTGCGCAACGTGCCTGATCTCAACCACGGCGCGGTGGTCACCGAACTCTGTGGTAAGCGAACAGGGGTGAGTGGGAATAGGGCCCGATCACCTCGGTCAAGCGAGATGTTACCGTAAAGAAGCATCCCGGGAGAATTCGGGCCAGAGGGCCATGCGAATAAGGGACACGGTCAATCCCTCTGGTATCATGCCTCAAACAGCGCCGATAGTCACGTGCAGAAAGACCCCGACGTGCAGCAAGGGAAACCGGCCGACGATATGGCGGCCTTCACTCGTGCCTTTTCCGATAATGTCGAACACGTCATAGTCGGCAAGCGATCCGTCATTGAGTTGATCCTGGTCGCGCTCCTGTGCGAAGGCCATATGCTCTTTGAAGACGTGCCAGGGGTCGGCAAGACGATGCTGGCCCGCGCCGTGGCGATCACGCTGGGATGCAGTTTCAAACGCATCCAGTTCACGCCCGACCTGTTGCCCAGCGACGTCACTGGCGTCTCTATTTATAACCAGCAGACGACACAGTTTGAGTTCCGGCCCGGCCCCGCGTTCGTGCAGGTGCTGCTGGCCGACGAAATTAACCGCGCCACTCCCCGAACGCAGTCGAGCCTGCTGGAATGCATGGGCGAGGGGCAGATCACCGTGGATGGTGAGTCGCGTACCCTGCCGCGTCCTTTCCTGGTAATGGCCACCCAGAACCCGGTCGAGTATGAAGGGACGTTCCCCCTGCCAGAAGCGCAACTGGACCGATTTCTGCTCCGCCTGCAGGTGGGCTACCCATCCTTTGACGACGAACGGGCGATCCTGGAAAACCTGCGCCGCCAGCACCCCATACAGACACTGCATCAGGCGGTCGATGTGGCGGCGTTGATTGCCCTCCAGAACCAGGTCCACGAGGTCCACGTGGCGCAGGAGGTGCGTGACTATCTGGTACGGCTCATTCAGGCGACCAGGCAGCACCCCGACGTGGCGCTGGGGGCGAGTCCCCGTGGCTCACTTGCGCTGTTCAAGGCGTCCCAGGCACTCGCAATGATCCGCGGACGCGACTATGTGACGCCCGATGATGTCAAGCTGCTGGCGCCGGTCACCCTCGCGCATCGGCTGATCCTGCGTCCCGAGAGCGAGATTCGCGGTCGCAGCCGCCAGGGTGTGCTCGATCAGCTGCTCGCCGAGACCGATATCGGTCTTGCGGAAGCTCACCCCTCCCGTGCCTGACCTTTCCCGGGGTCTGGAAGGGCACGTGCGACCGCCCCAGCCGTGAGGGTTTTTCTCTGGCTGGTACTGGGACTCCTGTTCGCGTCGGTCGCGTTCCAGGCGAATTATCTGGCGACCCTGGCCTATTTCTGTCTTGTCTTCTTGCTCTTGCTGTACCTGTGGATGCGCTCCATACCCGGCCGACTGACGTACGACGGTCGTTTGGGAGCCGGCTGCTCTACGATGAACGCGGTGTGGTGACCCTGACGCTGCAGAACCGGGGCCTGCTGCCCATCCCCTGGCTCTTTGTGCAGGAGCCCGTACCCCCCATGCTCGGGCACCCCACACCCTTCGCGGCCACCATCTGGCTCCCTCCGCGCTCATCGCGGCAACTCACGTACACGGCGCATGGACGGCAACGGGGACGCTATCTGCTCGGCCCCCTGACGCTCACCTATGGCGATCTCTTCGGGTTCTGGGAGCGTCATATCACGGAGGCCACGGGGGACACCCTGGTCGTCTATCCCCAGATCCTGCCTGTCGAACGTCTGCAGGTACCGACGCGGACGCCGCTTGGCTCGGCCCCCGCGCAGAGCCCCTTTGCCGAGGATCCATCCCGGAGCGTCGGAGTGCGCGATTATGAAATTGGCGACAGCGTCCGTAGGATGCACTGGTCGGCCACAGCACACGCCGGTCGGCTGCAGGTGAAGAAGTTCGAAACCGTCATCGTGGCACGGACCGTTATCGTGCTCGATCTGGATCCCGCAAGCTACGATGCCGGTCGCTGGCAGCAGGACATCGAGGCGGCAATTGTGGCGGCGGCGTCGCACGCGAACCGGGTCAACCGACTCCGGCAACAGTTCGGCCTGCTGACGAATGGGGAAGACCCGCTGGCAGGTCCATCCGTGCCGCATGACGCTCCCGCAGAACGTGCGGAGGTTACGGGGAATGGCGTCTTGCTGCCTCCCGGTCGCGGAGGCCAGCATTTTACCGACATACTGGAGTTGCTTGCACGGATTGAGCAGCAGCGGCGATTGCCACTGGCACTGCTGCTGCAACACCGGCTGCGTGATCTGGGGTGGAATAGCACACTGATTGTGGTCACAGGCTGGCAGACGCAGGATCTGGGCGCAACGCTCCACCGCATGAAATCCCGTGGCCACGCGGTGCTCCAGGTGCGGATTGGCGCGCCACCGGCACCACATGGCGCCTACACCTCGGCGTCGGGAACCGAAGACACGCCGTCCGACGTGGCCACTACAGGGGCGTATCGTGGCTAAGACCGCACCGCGCACGGTCGCTCCCCCACTGGTGCCCTTTCTACTGATTGCCACGATGACGCTGCTCATCGACGCGCTGGTTGACCTGCTCATCCAGTTTCTCGCCCCAACGTGGGCGGCCGCCGATACCTTTCTGTGGGTGGCGCTCCTCGGGAGTGCACTGGTTGTGCTTCCCGGTGTGGTGATGGCCTGCTTCCGCCTGCCGGATGACGGACGCACCGCGGTTCTGGCCATCGGAGTGAGCCTGCAACTGCTCCTGGTGATCCCGGTCGGGTTGCTCCTTCCGTATCTGCCTACCCGGCTCCCGCTGGTGCTGCTGGTGCTCACCGCCGCACTGGCCGATCCAGTTGGGGCCGTCCATCCGCTGGATATCGCTCGTGGAGTACTGTTCGCGCTCGTCTGGCTGCCGCTAGCCCCGGCGCTCGCGTGCATTCTGGCCCTGTCGGCGTCGCGACGGTGGCCGGGCGATGCGCGTCAGCCACAGGTAGACGGTGCGAGTCGCTGGCTGACACGCTGGGTCCTCGGGACGACGCTCTGTCTATTTCTCGCCCCCGCGGCGCTCGCGCATCAGCTCGAACGGGAGTACCTGCTGGCCAACAACGTGCCGCTTGTCGCCGCGACGCTGATGTACGTAAGCCTCGGGTTCTGCCTGATCGCCTGGGGCAACTACACCACGTTGCAACATCGCTGGCAGCAGGGGCCGAGGCTGACGGAAGACCGTCTTTCAGGGTCGTGGTTGCTACTGAGTATGGTGACGGTGGGTGTGATCACATTGCTTGCCAGACTGCTGCCCGTCAGTCCGGTACTGAATGCGCCGTTTCCACGGCGCTTCTTTCACGACGTCAAAGCACTCCTTCTGGGGAATCCCGTTCCGCGTCCACTCCTCCCCGCGCCTCCCCGGCCACTCCTCCCCGTGCCTCCCCGGCCCCCCAACCTCCCCGTGTCCCCGGAGGCGTCGCAGATGAACTGGCAACCGGTGATCCTGGTCATCACCGTGGTGATGATGGTGCTGCTCCTGGTGTGGCTCGCACGCCTGGCCAAAAGGACGCGGTTCCCGTCCTGGCTCATAGATGAAGCCGGTGTCGGTCGTCTGCTGGCACGGCTGGTCCACTGGGTGCGCCACCTTTCCGCCGTGTTCAGACGCGTGGTGGAACAGGCGACGGTAGCATCAACCCAGTTTCTGCGCCGTCTTCAGGGACGCTCCGGGCCCGCCGTCGTACTGTACGGCGACAGCCCGGCCGAGCGGGTTCGCTACTGGTATGGCCGTCTCCTGACCACGGCGCGGCGTGCGGGATATCCCCGGCACCCGGGCCAGAGCGTCACTGACTATCAGAAAGTGCTGGAGGCGGAGTTGCCCGACGGGCATGATCCACTCGCTCGCCTGACGGCACTCTACAGTGAGGCGAGTTACAGTGGGCGACCAACCGTGCGATCACAGGAGGAGGCGGCACAGGCCGAGTACGACTGTCTTCAGGAAGCGATACGGGCACGCCAACGCACGCCGCGGTCCGGGTGACCGGGCACAGCAGCCGAACTACGGCGTGTACGCTACTAAAGGACCGTCACGGGAGTCGCCATGGGAGCGATCTTCCGCCGTGCCTGTCTGGAGACCCCATCAGGCGCTGAATTGATGGCTGCTTCACCACACGATAGATCGGAGCGCACGCCTGCTCATGGGTACAGCCGGTAGCTAGCGCCCTGCCGCTGCACCCCTGTAAAGGGTCAGGTGCCGCTCGACAATGCCATCCCAGTCGAGCGGACCAGTGTGGATCCGGGCCATGCCAGACGCGAGACGAGCTTGCAGTTCCGTATCGGTCAAAATGGCGATAAGCGCACGTGCCAGCGCCGGGGGATTGCGAGGAGGCACCAGGAGTCCCGTGCGACCCTCATCTATGTACTCGGGTAAGCCTCCTGTGGCGGTCGCAACTACAGGCTTGCCAAACGCGTATGCCGTGAGCACAACTCCACTCTGAGTCGCGTCTCTATATGGACACACCACGACGGTCGCCTGACGAAAGAATTCGCAAAGGTGCTCGTTCGAAATGTACGCTTCGTGGGCATCAATGCGCCCACCGTTGGGCAGTTCGGGTGGTATCGGCGGGCGGTATCCGGCAATCGGACGGCCCGCAACGACGATGCGCACCCCTGGCACGCGTCGCGCGATCTCAGGAGCGGCCATGTAGAGGTCTTCCAGCCCTTTATAGCGGGAGAGCCTGCCAAAAAAAAGGATGGTGCGGGGCTCAGGAGCTATACGGATGCCGTCAGCCCACGCTGGTGTTGCTTCGTACACACCCAACGGTACCACTGCCACGCGTCGCGAGGAGACGTGGTACCGTTCCCGGAACCTGGATACCAGCACTTCATTATGCAAAATAAAGGTGCGGCTGAGTGCGAAAAGAAGACGACGAGCGGCTTCCGCGCGCCAGTTGGCTTCACCTGAATGCGCCTCGGCGTCGTGGATGCTCACGACAAGCGGCACCCGTGCAAGGAAAGGCATGCTGCCGAGCAGACGGAGCGAGATATCATCCAGGTGCACGACATCAGGATGCAGTGCATGGATGTGGCGTCCCGCTTCAAATCCGACCCGCCATGTCGCAGGATGGAGGCCCCGCGTCGATGCGTGCACTACCAGGTTGAAACTCGCGGTATCTTGCCAGAACTGCCGGACGGCATCCGGAAAGGCAGTGCGCAGAATAGGCTCTGCTGGATGAATACCACCGCGCAAGCCCGGCGAAGCCATGTTCAGATTGCCGCTCTTCCAGGACTCCGGTGCAACCTCCAGCAGAAGATGCAGTTCGGCTTTCCGCGACAGTGCGCGTACAAATGGCAATGAACTGTCAAAGAAGCTCGGGCGTGTATAGTAGACAATGCGCATTATGTGGAATCCAAGGAATGATAACGATAGAGTGCTTGACTCCTCACTCCCTCACCCGGCGTTAAACGACGCATCGTACATCGCGGCGGTATCCACCTCCTGCCCTCGGTCAACCCCTCCGCTGCGTCAGACGGTCCCTGCCCGTAAGACCCCGTGAACGCTTACGAGATATGCTATGGGCCTGACTGCTCAGAGACGGAACATCCACCAATCTGCATAATTTCCAGAACCACGATGATTCGTTGGCCCCAGAAAGGAATACCACTATGATACCGGCATTGCTCTCCAGGTATGCACCAATCCTATGCTGTCCTGTGTGCAGGGGTGCCCTTGCCTGGGCGGAAGCATCTGTGCAGTGCAGCACAGCATCGTGCGGTCGTACGTTTCCGATCATCAGTGACGTCCCTATTCTCATCCGCGAGGAAAATAGCTTATTTCGACTGGATGATTTCATCCGTGGTCCTGTGGATCCACGTTCCGGTCATGCTTTGAAACACCGCCGACAGCCGCGTGAGGTCATCAAGCGATTATTACCCAGGCTCAGCTGGAACCCGTACGCGTCGCATCGGTATCAGGGGCTTGCGGATGAACTCAGCAAGAGGGAGGGGCGTCCGAATATGCTGGTCGTTGGTGGTGCGGTTCTGGGCAAGGGTATGGATACCCTGGTAGCTCAGGGCAACATCGACGTCGTTGAAACGGATATACGATTCGGATCACGCACGACCTTGATCTGTGATGGCCACGACTTACCCTTCGAGGATGGCTCCCTTGACTGTGTCGTGATCCAGGCCGTCCTTGAGCATGTCGTCGACCCGAGACGATGCGTCGAAGAGATTCATCGCGTGCTGAGGCGTGATGGACTTGTCTATGCGGAAACACCATTTATGCAGCAGGTTCACGAGGGCGCCTATGACTTCACTCGCTTTACGTTGCTCGGACATCGGCGGTTGTTCCGACAATTCGAACAGATCATGGCAGGTCCGGTGGGAGGTCCGGGGACAGTGCTCGGCTGGTCGTATCAATACTTCCTGACTGGATTTGCGAACAGCAGGAGAAGCCGGGGCATACTCACCATACTGGCACGGTTGACCGGTTTCTGGTTCAAGTACTTCGACATCATCTTGCTCCACCGTCGTGGCGCTCAAGATGGCGCCTGGGGCTGCTATTTTATGGGGAGGAAGAGTTCTCACACGCTTCCAGATCGGGAGTTGGTGAAGCTGTACGCAGGCATTTTGTAAGCTACAGACGCACGACGCCGTCAACATCCGGCACAGAGACGCGGTCACGCTTCCGCAAGCAACACCGGATCCGGTTCCTGATACCCGATAACCGTAGCGGGAACGCCGACGGCGACAGCCTTCGAAGGAATGTCCTTGGTTACGACCGCGTTGGCACCGATCTTGGCATAGTCACCGATAGTTACCTTGCCGATGATCTTGGCTCCCGCTCCGATGTACACGCCACGCCCAACCGTCGGCACTCCACGTCGCTCGTCGTTGCCGGCAATGCCCAGGGTGACCTGATGGGTTATGAAACAGTGGGGGCCAATCACCGCCTCGGGATGAATCACAATTGCTCCACCGTGAGAAATGTGCAATCCTGGCGCCAGACCCGTCTTAGTGGGCAGCGCAATACCGACAAACATGCACATGAGGCGATAGGTGATGCGTAGCGGGATGCCCATCACGCGGCGGACATTCCGATTCAAGGGGCTGGCATCCAATGCCTGGATCAATCGAAAGAGAACCAGTACCCACAGGCCCTCGGACTGCACCATGAGCCTCCACCACGGCTTGTTACTGAGGTGCTGGTACAGGCGAAGATCGCTCTGAAACGACCGCGGGAGGACGCGTGCAAGAAATCGATCTGATCGATACGATACGCGTATCATACTCACTCTCCTAGTCGGTGTTTCCTATTAATTATCACATCATGCCTGTGCCATGAATAGGGTCATGAGTAGGCATATTAGGCATATATGGAATAGCTTGCGATGAGGATCACCCCCCTGTAGCTCTGCATTCCCATACCCAGACTATTTCCGCTGCAAACCGTTTCGCTTGCGCAACTCCAACGCAATTCCGCTCCGATAGAGTTCGACTCTTCCAATAACAATGTCGGGTACCCATTGCACAATCTTTGTCATCAACCGGAACTTCAATCCCGAACGAAGTTGTAGCCGCCCCAACAGTTTGTCCTTATCCAGCCTCCGTATGTAAAACTTCTGTTCGAACGCCGAACGAATCGTGGGCCATGAACGGTAATGAGTGTCTTCAACCAGGAAAGCAGCGAACACAGCGTACCAGGCATGGAAGGAAGATGTTGTAGCGCCAAACCTTGCTCGACCACTGTAATACCATAATCTCGAGATCATGCGGCGTGGCATACCCCGAGGGAGCTGATGCATGAATGGCACATACGTATGTCCATCAATGAATACCTCTAGCGTTGGAAATAAATGCACCTGAATGGAACTCGGCTTCGCTATACGGGCAAGTTCTGAAATGACCACATCCAGGTCTTCTATATGTTCAAAGACCTGATTAGAACATATGAAATCAAAATAGCTGTCTGGGAACCGTGTACTTCCTGCGTCGATGCGGTGGATAAATGAGCGTACAGCAGAATCCATACGTTGGGCTGACTCTTCAGCAAACGCATCCTTCCCATAAAAGGTATCCGCGCCGTAGAATTCATATCCACGTCGCCTAAATCCTTCCAGGGAACTTGTGCGTCGTCACGCCGCACGAGCGACGGCGGTGGAATCGGGGAGACCGGGGCTGCCGATGTGCTGGAGTGCCAGGGCAGGAGCACGGTCAAGGTGCTCGAAGAAGCGTTCGGTGTCGTGGTAGAG